>Ga0157363_1001590_pt1 | contig 19079 bp, 20 predicted proteins | sample AttsexASBM1_FD_111477 | JGI IMG/M metagenome (GOLD analysis project Ga0157363, IMG submission 111477) | Fungus gardens microbial communities from leaf cutter ant in Ribeirão Preto, State of São Paulo, Brazil - Atta sexdens ASBM1 | ecosystem: Host-associated > Fungi > Mycelium > Unclassified ... | reverse complement strand
GACCCGAACGAAACTGATGACAGGAGCTGACCATAGCTAGACCGCCGATGCAGGCCGCGCCCACCCGTGAAGGACCGCGCGTCAACGAGGAAATCCGTGTTCCGCAGGTTCGTCTGATTGACGAAGAAGGCGAAATGCAGGGCATCATGACGACCCGGGATGCCATGATGCGCGCTTTTTCGGTGGGTCTCGATCTGCTGGAAATCAGCCCGACCGCTGTTCCTCCTGTCGTGAAGATTCTCGACTACGGCAAGTTCAAGTATGAGCAGCAGAAGAAGAAGAACGAAGCCCGCAAGAAGCAGAAGGTCGTTGAGATCAAAGAAGTAAAGGTCCGTCCGGGTACGGGCGAGCACGACTTCCAGACGAAGCTCAAGGCCATTCACAGCTTTCTTGACGAAGGCGACAAGGTCAAGATTTCCCTGCGCTTCAAGGGCCGTGAAATGGCCCATCAGGAGCTTGGAATCAAGATGCTTGAGCGTATCCGGTTGGAAGTCGAGGAAAAGGCGAAGGTGGAGCAGATGCCCCGCCTTGAAAACCGCCAGATGCTGATGGTGATCGCCCCCCGCTAAGGGAGGGGTCATCCAGAGACTGAAAAACCGGCCTCTCCTGAAAAGGAGGCGGCCGGTTTTTTATGATCTGCGTCTTAAGCCGCTTCGGCCACGAGATTCGTCCGATACAGCGCGACGAACTGCCGCAACAGACCCGCAATTTCGGCCACGGGGGTATCCCAGTCTCCTGAACGTGGCTGACGGAAAATCCGCATACTGGGATACCACGGCGTCGTGGACGCAGTTTCGCCCCAGCGCCAGCAGGCGTCACTCCGCGAAATCATCCAGGCCGGCAAACCAAGTCCACCCGCCAGATGCACCATGGACGTATCGACGCTGATCAGCAGATCCACACCATACAGCCGGGCCGCAGTATCGGCGAAATCCACAATCCCGTCCGTGACGTCAATCACGGGCAGTCCGGTTTCAACAATCTGGTTTTTCGCAGCACCAAGCTGAAAACTGACGAACCGGATTCCCTCCACACCCATCAGAGGGGCAAGTTTCTCCAAAGACACACTTCGGCGGCGGTCCACCTGCGTGGCGACGGAATCATGAGGACGCGGATCACCATTCCAGACCAGCCCAACGATCAGCTCGGGCTGGTCTGGCGTCTGCGCCACGCTCTGCCGCAGCGCACCACCAACGCGTTCCTGTTCTTCAAAGGGTACGGACAGATACGGACAGTCTGGGGCCGTGTCTGGTGTCAGGCCCAGACGCATCGGCAGACCGACCAGCGGACAGTGCAGATCCAGAGGCAATGACGGCTCCAGAACCGAGATGACCCTGTCAATGCCGTCCATCCGCTCCAGAAGCCGGACCAGCGTAGGCGGAACCTGCACTATGGTCGTCGCTCCAAGCGCCTTGAGCAGGGGCACGAAACGGATGAACTGAAGCGTATCGCCATAGCCCTGTTCGTGATGGATCAGGATGGTTTTGCCGTTCAGATCCTCTCCTTCCCAATGCGGGATGGAAAGATCCGTGCGCGGCGTCTGGCTGCACCGCCACCGCCATTCATATTCCCGCCATCCAGCCTCGAAATTTCCGATTTTCAGAAGACTGACAGCCCGTCCGAAACGACAGACGCCATTTTCCGGCGCCAGAGCAATGGCGCGGTCATAATAAGGAAGCGACTCTTCACTCCGGCCAAGGCACTGGAGCGCATGAGCAATATTATTGATGGCGGGGACATGATCCATGCAAAGGGAATCGCCGGTTATGGCGTTCTCCAGAGCCTCATCGAACGCGCCTTTACGGGCCTGAACCAGACTCAGATCGACGTAATAAGGCGCTTCGGACGGTTTTTGCTGAATGGCGACCTTCAGCGCCCGCTCCGCTCCGTCCAGATCGCCCCCTTCCAGACAGACAATTCCCAGACGATGCCAGATCCTCGGAGCGTTGACGTCCAGATGCAGGCTCTGGAGATAGAAGCGCCGCGCCTGCTGCCAGTCCTTGAGGCGTTCATACAGACATCCCGCCAGAAATGCGGAATGCGGTTCCTCAGGGAGGGTCTGAACGCCCTCGTTCAGCTTTTCGAATGCAGCAGATACGTCGCCCGCATCGGCCAGAGCGAGAATATCCTGTGCCAGCACACGGAAAGAATTGGGCATGAGGGCTCCTTTTTTTCCGTGGTAGCGAAAGCGCCCTAAGAAACCCTTAAAATCCTTCTTTTTTGCGCCCTGACAGAGGACGCTCCCGCAGCAGAAATATTACTGCGACAGTTCCGCCTGTACGAAGACATTCACGCGGAGGGTCTGTTCATCCGGGCTGCGCTGCGGTGGGGCGGAATCGGCCATACGGGCGGCCATGAGCATGACGGGACGCGGGCCCGGCTCCTGAGATGAAATGCGAACCTCCTTCAGGCGCACAAGGTGCAGACCGAGCGTCTGTGCGCTTTGCTCCGCCTGGTCGCGAACCTGTTTGAGGGCCGCCGTCCGGGCATCTTTAAGAAGCTGTTCGCGGGTGGCATCGTCCAGAGACCAGTCCATCCCCTCCAGCATCAGGGACTGCGACTGGAGCTGCCCGGCCAGAGCCAGAAGCTGCACGGAATCCTTGCCACTGAGTTCAAGTTCCTGTCGGGCCGTCCAGCTTTTCGGCGCGTGTTCGGGCGTATTCTCATAAATGGAATATCCCCCCGCCTTCGCTTCGATTCCTGCCTGACCACCCGCGAGTTTGAGGGCTGCGGCCATCCGGGTGTTCACGTCCTTCTGCGCGGTCGCGGCAGACGGGCTGTCGGCACGAACGGACAGGCGGATCGTCAGTTCCGTTGGCGCGGCATGGGCGGTGCCGGTTACATTGAAATCAAGCTGGGTTGTGGCTTGGGTTGTCGTCTGGGGCATGTCAGCGGCCTGTGCTGTGGAGAACATCCCGGAAAGGGGAAGCGGAGACACGGCCAGAGCGGCCACCAGAAGCGGGGCTGGCCGGATCAGGGAGGAAAGACGGGTCATCGGATCTCCTGAATACAGGTAACGTGTGGAACGCTCCGAAAAGACCGGCAGCCAGGCGCGTTAGCGCGGCCCGTCAGCGCGGCTCGGGAGCGTGTTTCAGCAGGACCAACGCCCGACGCAGACGTTCGATCCCTGCCCGGACATGCCCCTGTGTGCATAACAGGTTTCCCTGTGCGCGCAGATGACGCGCATCTTCCATCATCCCCAGCGCAATCGCAGCAGGAGGCGCGGCCAGTTCTACATCCACGCTTTTACGCAGCCGCGCGCAGTATTCCGCCGTTTCGGACGTGACCAAAATCGCATCGTCCGACCGCCCGGACGGCTGGTGCTGCGCCGGATGCAGGACCGGCGACGCAGCCAGACAGCCGAGCAGACAGAAAGCCGGGAGAAGCACCGGCGCAGGAAGGGAAAGGCGCATTAAGGATCATGTAGTCCATTCCAGCTAAGCGCAGGGTGGGGCTGACATGAAACTTCCGTCATGCAGCCTTGGCGGCGGGAGGCACGACCGGCAGGAGCAGCGTCGCGGAAAGACCCTGATCCCCGTTTTTCAGTTCAAGCGCACCGCCATGCAGGCTCATGACAGCCTGTACGAGCGACAGGCCAAGCCCGGCCCCCGGCGTGTTGCGAGCCGCTTCGGCCCGGAAGAACCGCTCGGAAGCGCGGCCAAGATCGTCCTCGCTCATTCCCGGCCCCTGATCCGCCACGGTAATGGCCAGACGATCGCCCCGCATGTCCACCGACAGGGTAATGGCCGTGTCGGGCGGTGCGAACTTGATGGCATTGTCCAGCAGATTGGCGACGGCCTGTTGCAGCAGATGCGGGTCGCCATTGACGGGCCGCACGGTCCCGGCCCTGAAGGCCAGCCGCAGTCCGGCATCCTCGACAGACGCTTCGTAAAGTTCGCTCAACCCTTCCAGCAGGGAGCGCACATCCAGAATCGTGAAAGCTGCCCGTCTCGCTCCCGCCTCAAGCTGTGCGATTCGCAGCAGAGCCTCGAAAATCGACGTGACCCGGTCGAGATCCATAACCGCGCGGTCGATCGCGGCATGAAGTTCTTCGGCGGAGGTGGCGGTTCGGTTGGCGTCTTCAAGTCGGGCACGAGCGCGGGCGATGGGGGTTCGCAAGTCATGAGCAATGGCGTTGGAGACCTGTTTGACGCCGTCCATCAGGCGGTTGATCCGCTCGAGCATGGTGTTGACGGTCTGGGCCACCAGATCGGTTTCGTTGCCCGTCAAAGGGATGCGCTGGCTCAGATCTCCCTGCGCCACCGCCGCCGTCGTGCGCGCAATGGAGCGGACGACCTGCCGGAAGATCCTGCGGATCGCCAGCGCCCCGCCCGCCGCCAGAAGCGACACCATGACCCACGCCCAAATCAGCGTATCGGTCAGAACGTGCCGGACAAGCTGCCGCCCGCGGACATCGCGCCCCACGATCATCCGAAACCCCTGCGTCAGAGCATAGGCGTGCATCTTGGCGTTGGTACGAAAGCCGTCGCGCTTGATGGCCAGCTCATAAAACTGGTCCATCTGGCTGATGACAACCGGCCATCCTGGCAGATTTCCGGCATATTTACGCCCGTCAGGACCGACCAGAAGATACAGCTCGTCATCATCGACATTCTGGTCCAGCCGGTCCTGAATGGCGAGACTGAGCGCGGGCGGCCCACCCTGTGCCCAGCGATGGGAGAGATCAGCCGCATCGACCTGTACCGCCAGTTCTACCTGACGGTCGAGTTGGCCGGTCGTGTTCCACCAGATGAAGGACAGGAACGCCCCGGCCGAAATCACGAACACCAGCCCGTAGGCCAGAGCAAAGTTCAGTCCGGCCGAGCGAACCGGCCAGCGCAGGCGCCGTTTCAGGAGCAGCCAGAAACAGCGGACCTTACGCAGGAACATTCCCAATCAGTCCGCCCGCAGGATGTAGCCCGCATTGCGGATCGTGTGGATCATGGGCTTGTCGAACGGCTTGTCCACCTTCTGGCGCAGGCGCGAGACATGCACGTCGATCACGTTGGTCTGCGGGTCGAAATGATAGTCCCACACGCGTTCAAGCAACATGGTGCGGGTCACGACCTGCCCGGCATGACGGATCAGGAACTCCAGAAGGCGGAACTCGCGGGGCTGAAGGTCGATCTTCTCGCCGCCCCGTTTGACCGTCCGCGATAGCAGATCCATCTCCAGATCGCCCACGACCAGCCGCGTCTGCGGCGCACTTTCCGGACGGCCACGACGGCCCAGCGCCTCGACACGCGCCAGAAGCTCGGAAAAGGCGAAGGGTTTGGTCATGTAGTCGTCACCGCCGGCCTTGAGGCCCGCAACGCGCTCGTCCACATCCGCCAGCGCTGACAGCAGCAGGACCGGCGTTGCATTCTTCTGACCACGCAGGGTTTCAAGAATCCGCAATCCGTCGATGCCACCCGGCAGCATCCGGTCCAGAATTACGACGTCATAGTTCTCGCTGACCGCCAGAAACAGGCCGTCCTTGCCGTTATCCGCCTCGTCAACGACATGCCCGGCTTCCCGAAGCCCCTTGAGCACGAAAGCACGGACCGTCGGATCATCCTCGACCAGCAGGATACGCATCGTTGTCTCTCTTCCTTCCGAACGCAGTCTCGCCGTTCCTTGCCAGAAAGAATACCGGCTTGAAGGGCGCCGTCAAACGCCGTTGTTACAGAACAGACTGCCTAGCGGGGAATTGCGTTGTCAAACGCATCCTGCTGCGCGTCTCGCAAGGATGAGGCGCTGATCGGGCCCCATGAGAACGGGGAAGCTTCCGAAAGCCCGTCGCGATAGCCGCTCTGCCCCCGCGACGGCGGCACGGGGCTGCATCCGGCAAGCCCGGCCAGCAGGACCAGAGCGCACAGGCAGACTGACCTGCGGGGTGGCTCAGTCATCCGCATCCTGCGGACGCGGACCGATATGGATGGGCAGCGTCAGAGACTGTTTGCCGCGCCGGATGCGGAAACTCAGGACCACACCCGGACGCGCCGCTGCGATACTGCGCAGAAGCATTCGCGCGCTGGTGACGGGAACATTGTCCACCTGCGTCACGATATCACCACGCCGCAGACCGCCCTTCTGGGCCGGGCCACCGTTATCGACACCGGCAATCCCGATGGCGGTGTCGCCATCATCGAGCGTGATGCCGAGCCAGCCATGTTCGGCATGGCCCGTCGCCTCGATTTCCGCGACGATCGGGGCCACGATTTCGGACGGAATGCCGAACCCGATCCCCACAGAGCCGCCCGCAGGCGTCACGATGGCGGCATTCACGGCCACGACCTGCCCGCGCATGTTGAAGGCCGGACCACCCGAATTGCCGGGATTGATCGGAGCATCAAGCTGAATGAAGTCATCGAGCGACCCAATCCCCAGATCGCGCCCGACCGCCGAGACAATTCCCGCCGTGACGGACGATCCGAACCCGAACGGATTGCCCGCAACGAGAATCCAGTCCCCGATATCGGTCTGCTGGCTGTCGCCCCAGGTGACATGCGGAAGCGGCTCAGGACTATCGACCTTGATGACGGCAATATCCGTCAGCGGATCGGCCCCCAGCAGACGCGCCGGCATTTCATGCCCGTTGGACAGAGAGACCACGACCTTGTCCGCCCCGCCCACGACATGGCGGTTGGTCACGATGATCCCGGACGGATCGACGATGAAGCCTGATCCCGCGCCGACCATTTCTTCCTGCTGACGCTTCATGCGGTCGCGGTAGCGCTTTTCCAGCGGCGTGCCACGGATCTGGGGCGGGATATGGTCGTGACCATCGGGGCTGTTCTGGGTGATGGCGATATTGACGACGGCCGGGATCACCTGCCGCACCAGCGGGGCAAAACTTAAGGGACCATATTTGACCAGAAGCGGCGGCAAAGCCGGGGCCGGAGCCGGGACAACGGCGGGCTGTGTCGGGATGCCATGCGCGTCCGTGCTTTCCCCCGCAACCGTGCGGTCAGGAATGATGGTCGGAAGCAGTTTCGGCGCGGGAGCCGGCATGGCCGCCGACTTCTGAGGCTGTTCCACGGGATGTACAACGCTCTGCGGGCTGTTGCCATGACCGCGCAGGGCCAGCATCAGCCCCACCGTCACCACAGTGGCCGTTCCGGCACCGATCGCAGCAGCCTGCAGGGTGCGGTTCATGGGAAACAGGACAGGAACATCGTCATACCGAATCTGCTAACACAGAATTGTTCCACATCCCAAGATCCTGACGATTCAGCGCCCCTGTTGGGATTTCGAACGCGGTTTCGGCGGCTCTGCCGTTGCAGGGTCCTCAGGCCAGTCATGGCGCGGATAGCGGCCCCGCATGTCCCGGCGCATATCGGCCCAGCTTCCTTTCCAGAAGCCTTCCAGATCCGCCGTGATCGCCTGCGGACGCCCGGCGGGAGAGAGCAGCGCGCATTGCAGGGCCAACTGTCCATCCGCGAGTTCCGGCGTCCGGGCCGTCCCGTAAAAAGCCTGCGCGCGGGCGGAAACCGTAGGAACCGCGCCGGTATAGTCGATGTCGTGCGTGCTGGCCTTCAGCGTCAGACGCGGCGGGAGTTTCCGGTCCAGCGCGGACAAATCGGCATAGTCCAGCCGCGCGCGCAGGATGGACAGCAGGTCCAGTGCCCTGACCTGCGCGAGCCGGTCACATCCCGCAAGATATGGCTCCAGCCATTCCAGAGACGCCGCCAGCCTGCCGTCGGACATATCCGGCAGATGCGGCGCATAGGTCGCGCGGGCATGGGCCACGCGGGCCTGAAACTGACGTCCAGCCTCCGTCCATGTCAGGGCCTGCGCCGGAGTCGCGGCGATCTGCTGCAAGAGAAGGCTCTGCGCTTCCTCGGGGCTGATCTCGCCGTTGCGGTCGCGCAGGACCAGCGCGCCCAGACGGAGCCTGCGACGGGCGATAATGCGGCCCGAAGTGCCGTCCAGCGTGGTTTCGACCTGCTCGCGGGTCCGGTCCAGAAGGGTCTGGGGCAGGTTTTCAGCATCCAGCGGGGCTGCGAGCGTGATTTCCGTTGAGGTCCGCGTATGGAACGCCGCCCCGGCTAGCAGTTTCTCGCGGGCCAGCGGGTCATTGGCCGAAACGCGGGCACTTCCCCCACCTGCCAGACGGAAACGCCCAAGCTCGCCCGCCGCCTGCGCCACACGATCCGGAAACCCCGCCGCCAGCAGCGCGCCCGCATGATCCGGTAAGGGAGTAAGCGGCACGTCCCGCTCTCCCATCCGGCGCAGGAAGCGTTTGGCGGACTGACGCATATGGAACAGGCTGGCCCGGTCCGCCCTCGGATCGTCCCGTTCGAACAAGGCGAAGCGGAGACGGATATCAGCGCCCGGCGCGGGGCCGGAAGGACGGTTCGGACGTGGACGGAGCGGATCGCGCTCTTCCAGCAGGGCCGCCAGACAGGCCGCTGTCACGCGCTCCGGCAGCGTCCGGGCCGCACACAGCATCGCGGCCAGACGCGGATGCGTGCCGAGGGATGCCATGCGTTTGCCAAGCGCCGTAATGCGGTTGGCATCATCCAGCGCGCCAAGCTCCCGCAGCAGTTCGCGCCCACCCGCCAGCACACCGGAAGGCGGCGTGTCCAGCAGCGGCAGACTGTCCGGAGCCGTTCCCATGACCTCCTGCCAGGCGGCGGTGACGAGCGCGAAATCCGTCAGATCGGCCACGAGAATTTCCGGCGCGTCCTGCGGGCGCAGGCTGCGCTGCGTCATCTCCGACCACAGGCGGACGGCAATGCCCGGAGACTGCCGCCCCGCACGGCCTGCGCGCTGGGTCGCGGTGGCGCAGGATATTTTCAGCGTTTCCAGCCGCGACAGGCCCGTATTCGGATCCAGCCGCGGAGCCCGTCGCAGGCCACCATCCACGACAATCCGCACACCGGAGACCGTGACGGACGTCTCGGCAATGGACGTCGCCAGCACAACGCGGCGCGTGTCGGACGGCGCGATGGCGCGGTCCTGATCCTCGGTCGTCTGTTCGCCGTGCAGCGGAAAAACGGGGACCGTACCGTCCAGCAGAGCCTGTGTGCGCCGGATTTCGCCAACGCCGGGCAGAAACGCGAGAATATCGCCGTCTTCTTCCGCCAGTGCCTGACGGATCGCGCGGGCGCAGGCTTCGGGCAGGTCCCGCATGTGGGGAATATCCCGGGTATGGCGGATGTCGATGGGGAACTGACGGCCTTCGCTCTCGATCAGCAGGGCGTTCATCAGCGTCGTGAACGCGCGGCCATCCGGTGTGGCCGACATGGCCAGAATCCGCAGATCCGGCCGCATTTCGCGCTGCATGTCCAGACAGAACGCCAATGCCGCATCCAGATCCAGCGAGCGCTCATGCACTTCATCGAACAGCACCGCGCCCACACCATCCAGCAGCGGATCGGTCAGCAGACGGCGCAGGAGCAAACCCTCGGTCACGACTTCGATGCGCGTTCTGGCGGACATGGCGGAATCAGTGCGCGTCCGGAACCCCACGATCCCGCCCGGCTTCTCACCCAGCGACGACGCCATGCGCGAGGCCGCCCCACGCACCGCCACACGACGTGGCTCCACGAGGATCAGGCGCTGCGTGCCGAGCCACGGTGCATCCAGAAGGGCGAGCGGCGTCAGCGTCGTCTTGCCCGCACCCGGAGGCGCGACGAGAACGGCGTTGGGCTGCGTCTGCAACGTCGCCAGAAGCTCCGGCAGAATCGCCGTAACGGGAAGTTCGGGAGGAAGAATGAAGGTCAGAACGCAGCCCCCGCACCGGCAAAACCAGCCAGCAGTTCAAAAGTTTTTGGTGAAGCTTTTTTCAAAAAGCTTCAGAGACCTCCGCCTTTTTGAAAAAAGGCGGAACCCAAAAACTTCTTTCTGTATTTTTACCGCAACGGAAAACCGAGTTTGTGCAGCACCGTGCGCATGACGTGCCGCCCGCTCAGACCCTTGAAGCTGTCCACACGACTGGCGACCGTTTCCGACCAGGCGCGCGACGTCAGGCCCTGTTCTTTCTGGTAGTCGTCCGCGATCCGGTCATAGGCTGCGATGCCTGCAGCTTCGTTTTCAGTGCTGTATCGCTCGCGGTGCAGGACCACGTCCTGACCCAGACGCGGTTTGTGGCCGTTCTGGGCTGCGGGATCGGGTTGACCAACGCACAGGCCCACAACCGCAACAGACCGCGGCGGCAGGGACAGGAGGCGCGCCACTTCTTCGGGATGGTTCCGCAGGCCGCCGATATAGACCGTGCCCAGCCCAAGGGACTCGAAGGCGGTGACGGCGTTCTGGGCAGCAATACCGGTATCAAGCGTCGCCATGAGGAAGATTTCTTCATAGTCGAGCGCCTCGTGTCCCGTCCCTGCCCGCCCTGCGATCCGCTCCAGCCGGGACAGATCCACGATCCATGCGAGGAACAGAGGCGCGACTTCGATATGCTTCTGGCCGCCGCACAGTTCGGCAAGTCTGGCCCGCGTTTCCGGGTTTTCGACGGCAACGACGGACCAGACCTGAAGATTGCTGGAGGTCGCAGCCGAGGACGCAGCGGCAACCCCGGCCTCCAGCGTCCCTTCAGGCAGGGCATCCGGCAGATAGGCCCGGACCGAATGGTGCGACAGCAGCAGGTCGAGCACCGCATTGTCCGGCAGGGTTTCCGGCGCCGTCGTGCGGTACCGTGTCTGCCACAGTGCGGAAATCCGTTCGGAAGAGGTGCCCGACATATCGTGTCCCTTATTCGTCGTCTTACTCGTCGTACGTCATCAGAGCGTTCAGCGGAACGTCCATTTTGTCACGGCCCTTCAGATCCGCAAGCTCGATCAGCACGGACGCACCCACGACTTCCGCGCCCACCTTGCGCAGCAGATCGATGGAGGCGGCGAGCGTGCCACCCGTCGCCAGCAGATCGTCCAGCACCACAACGCGCTGACCCGGCTTGATGGCGTCTGCCTGAATGTGCAGTTCGTCTTCGCCGTATTCGAGGCCGTATTTCAGGGAAATGGTCTTACCCGGGAGCTTGCCCGGCTTGCGCAGCATCGTGAAGCCACAGCCCAGACGCAGCGCGAGCGGAGCAGCAGTCAGGAAGCCGCGGCTCTCGATCCCGGCCAGCATATCGGGCTGCCAGGCGGCGATCGCACGGGCCAGACGCGCGGTGGCGACCTGCCAGGCGTCCGGAGAGCGGATCAGCGTCGAGATGTCATAGAACAGGATGCCCGGCTTCGGAAAATCCGGAATTTCGCGGATGTAACTCTTGAGATCGAGCGGCTGGGGATCCTGAAACGACATGGTGGCACGGCTTTCATCTGGTCATGGCAAACAGCGCGGCATGTAGGGGAGTCTCCCCCCCAACTCAAGTCCCGGGCTCAAGTCCGGATCACGGCTGCCGCCTGTTCGATGGCAGCCAGGAGCCCGGCCCTGCGGAATGGTTTGGGCAGAACAGCCATACCATGCGGGGCCGTATCGCGGTCTTCATAATCGCCGGACATGAGCACGACGGCCATCTGCGGATGACGCTCGCGCAGCAGATGTGCGATCTCCAGCCCGTTATGCGACCCCGGCAGGTTGAGATCCGTCACCAGAAGATCCGGTGTGTCCTCCCCCTCCAACCCGGCCTCCCCGTCCAGCACATGCCGGACACTCCAGCCTTCCCGCTGGAGAACCGTCTCGACCACCAGCGCAATGGCGGCGTCATCTTCGACAAGCAGAGCTTTCATGACGGATGTTTCCTCAGGAATGGCGCGGAGGTTCCGCAATGACCGGCAGGCGGGGCCGCAGCAGGGCGAAGCCCATGGCGGCAACGAAAGCAAATGCCATGAAAAGCGCCATCGGAACGGCCGTCCCGGACGGCATCAGCCCGAACAGCGCGCTCGCCACAGCACCGAAAAGATACTGCATCGTCCCCGCCAATGCCGAGGCCGAACCGGCGCGATCGGACTGTTCGGACAGCGCGCCGACCATGGAGTTCGGTCCGATAACGCCCGTGGGCGCCATGGTGATGACGAGGGCAATAATGAGCGGCCACAGGAACATCGCCTTGATATGCCCCTGCGGATCGAGATCGTAGTTCGACACCAGCGCCAGAAGCAGCAGGACCGCACACCCCGCCAGACTGATCCCCAGCGAGGAAAACAGCATCCTGCCCGTACTGACACGCCCCACAAGCTGCCCGTTAAGAGCAGAAGCGCCGATCATGCAGATCGCGAACAGACCGAACAGCATGCCGTAGTGGAACGGCGACATCCCGAACACGTCCTCGAACAGCATGGGCGCTGCGGTCAGGTAGGTGAAGGTCACGAAGCCCAGAAAACTCCAGACCAGACCATTCGTGATGAAGCTGCGGGTCCGCAAAATATAGGTGTAGCGTTCCATGATGGAGATGGGCCGCAGGTCACGGCGGTCCTGCGGGGCGAGCGTTTCTGGAAAAACCGTCATCAGCAGAAGGGTGCAAAGCCCGCCATAGACAGCCGTGGCCCAGAAGATCATGCGCCAGTCCACGAATTTCAGCGCAAAACCGCCCAGCATGGGCGCGAGGATCGGCACGGTGCCCTGAATGACGATCAGCCGGGACATCATTTTTGACGACTCATCCCCTTCCGTCAGATCGCGGATGCACGCATTCGGCACCACGAGCCCGGCGGACGCCATAATGGCGGAAAAGACGCGGCAGATGCACAGAAACGTCATGCTGGGCGCCATCGCGCAGCCGATTTCACCCAGCGTATAGCCCAGCATCCCGATAAGCAGCGGCCAGCGACGGCCGAAGCGGTCCGAGATCGGGCCGATGCTGATCTGCCCGATGGCCAGCCCGATCACCCAGGCCGCCATGGTCGCACTGCCCGCACCGGGTGAGGTGTGAAGCTGGCGCTCCATTTCGGGGAGAGCCGGAAGATAGACATCCGTCGAGACCGGCCCGACAGCCGTGAAAATTCCCAGCAGAACCGGAAGCCATGCGGGCAGGGAATCTCCCCGTCTGTATCTCATGGTCTGGTCTGTCATGCGCGTCTGCCTGTTCACTTCAGGTTGCGGATTGATGGTCTGATGGCGTGGTCAGGGGGCGTCCCGTTCCCGGCCATGCTGACGCAGCAGAACAGCGCCCAGCACACCCGACACGACGAACAGGATTCCCGCAAGCCCCAACTGAAGGACATGCCCGATCCGCGTCCCGGAGCCGACCAGAACGAAAATCAGCGTCTGCGGCAATCCGCCCAGAAAGGTCGCGACCGAGAACGGCAGCAGCGGCAGTTCAAACAGCCCCGCCGCCGTTGAAACCAGCAGGGCGGACCCCACAGGCATCAGCCGCAGTGTCAGCACCGCCCGGAAAGGCTTTGCGTGGAGCGTGCGGGCCAGAGCGGCATAATCCGCTTCCAGCCTGTCATGCAGTCGCGCCCGGAACGTCGCCGAGGCCAGAAGCCGCGCCCAGCCATACGCCAGAACCGCCCCCAGCATATAGGCCACAGAACACAGGACAAGCCCGCCCCATAATCCAAAGGCCAGCCCCGCCGCCACGCACAGCGCCTGACGCGGCAGACCGCACGCGCTGTAGGGCACGGCCAATAGCAGGAACCATAGCGGCGCGCCCGGCGTCTCGTGCCAGTGCGGAGCGTTTTCCAGCAGATGATGAATGAACGGCAGCCGCTGGAGTGCTGCCACCAGCACCAGCATCGCGCCGATCGTCAGCGCGGCACGCCACGGCACGATCTGCCGCAAGGTGCGGCGCAGGTCCGGATCGGGGGGGAGAGACATCGGGCTACCCATTCCTGCCCGATACCAGCCGCAGGCCGCCGCGGCTATGGGCCCGACCGTAAACACGTGTTCATGCTGGCGCGCCCACCGTTGAAGGATGGGAATCCGAAAAAATCATCCGACTATATTTCCCTCTTGAAAATATATCGTAAGATACTATATCGTTCGATATATCGAATAGGAGAACATCATGTTCAGACGTAAAATGGATTTTTTCAACACGGACCGTCATGGCCATCATAATCGCGGCGGTTTCTTCGGCAGGGGTCGCCCCGTCGCGGAAGGCGATGACCAGAACGATGGGCGCAAGAGTGAAAGCCGAGGCGGCGAAAATCGGGGCGGTCGTCACCGGGGCATGGGCCGCGGCGAAGGCGGCTTCGGGCACCGGCATGGCGGACGTGGTGGCGGGATGGGCGGCGGCATGGGAGGTGGACGTTTTGGCGGCCGCTTCGGAAGAGACTTTGGTGGCGATCTCGGCGGTGAAGACTTCACACGCGGTCGCAAGCTGACAGCCGATGAGCTTCAGCTCGTTATCCTCGCGTTGCTCGCGGAAGCCCCGGCCCATGGCTATGAGCTGATCCGGCGCCTCGAAGAGCGGTCGGGCGGATTCTACAAGCCCAGCCCCGGCGTGATCTATCCCTCTCTCACCTATCTAGAAGAAGCCGGCCTCGCCGCCGTCGCGCAGGACGGCAACCGCAAGCTCTACAGCCTGACGGACGAGGGAAAAGACCACCACGAGGCCCGCAGTGAGGAAGCAGCCCGCATCCTCGACGTCCTGAGCCGCATCGGCGCCCGCATGGCGGATGTCCGCGAGGCTTTCACCGGCGTCAACGACCTTGATCCCACACTGGGGCAGGCTTTTCACGATGCGCGTTTTGCCCTGAAATCCGCTCTAAAATCCCGCCGCGGCGCGGGTGCGGACGAACTGCGGCGGATCGTAGCGATCCTCAATCGTGCGGCAGCAGAGATCGCAAACCCTGCTTCCGATCAAACATCGGACGAATAAGGCAAAACGCGCCTCTCCCAACGCCTGCACCGATGCCGTAAAGGATGGTCCATGATCGTTCAGGACCATCCCAATTTCTGCAACATGCCCGAGGACATGCGTTACTACCGGCCGGAGCATTTCGGAGCGGGATTTATCGAAAAATCGATGGTGTTCCTGCTGCCGGAACGGCTGAGGAAGTTCCGTCGCAATCTGTGGCATGTGCGGCGCAATCCCGGTGACGATGCGGTCTATATGCCGTTGTTCCGCGTCAATTGCGTCCTGCCGTCGGAACCTGCTCCCGTTGGGCTTCAGGGACCGTTCGACGTCTATCCCTTCTATACCCGCACCACAAAAACCCGCAGCCGCGAGCTGGACTATTACGTCCTGTTCGTCTTTCGGGACCGCATGTCGTGGATGCGCTGCAAGGCGCTGCTCGAAAAGCCCTGACCCTCACGCAGCTTTGCCTTTGCGGAGTGGCTCCGGCGGGTCAATGATGCGACATCATCAACCACCACAAGGCTCTCCGCCATGCCCAAGACCCTTTACGCCACGCTCAAGGCCCTTCCCGGACAGCGCGAAACCCTGCGCGGCCTGCTGACGGCGCTGGCAAAAGACGTCCGCGCCGAACCCGGCTGCGAGCGTTTCAAGGTCTATACGCTCGCCTCCGACCCTGACCTGTTCCATGTGGAAGAAACCTACCGGGACGACGCGGCCTTTGCCGCGCACATGGCTACCGAACACGGTAAGGTGTTCAACCAGACGATCACGCCGCTGGTCGAAGGCGGCGGATCGGAGGTTGTTTTTCTGGACGCGGTGATCTGATCTCCCGTTCAGGGAAGTCTTTTCAGATCAGACCTTTCGCCCGAATCAGGGCGAAAGCGGCAAGCGAGACCATGCATTTCAGTTCGCCCTCGCGGATCATGGTCTCGAATGCCTCCAGCGTCATGTCATGGCTGGTGATGTCTTCTTCCGTAGCTTCAAGTTCCACTTCACCGCGCGTCAGATTGCGGGCCAGAAAAACATGCCCCTTCTGGTTCGAGTACCCGGCGCCCTGATACATCGTACCGACATGGATCATCTCGCCAGCGCGCAGTCCGGTTTCCTCGCGCAGCTCGCCCAGTGCCAGTTCGACCGGATCGACGTTCTCTTTCGTCTCCCACATGCCCATCGGAAGCTCCATCAGCCGCTCGCCCACCGGGTAGCGGAACTGCTGGATCAGCGTGACCTTCCCGTCAGCATGCAGGGGCAGGATCACAACGAACTCGCCCCGCTCCACGATGCCATAAAGGCCCTGCTTACCGTTGGGATGGACGATGATGTCCTCACGCAACGCGGTCCAGGGATTGCTGTAGGCCAGCCGGGTCGAAAGCGTCTGAAAACCGGCGTCCCTGCGGGCGTCTTCGAGGGTCTTATCGGTGCTCATGGACGGCTCCTGATCTTGTTTCGTTCTTTCGAATCGGCGACACTCGCGTCATGGAGCAACGCCGGATCGTGCATATCGACATGGACGCATTTTACGCGTCTGTCGAACAGCGGGACGACCCCTCCCTGCGCGGCCGTCCGCTCGCGGTTGGGCGAGGCGAAGCGCGGGGCGTGGTCGCAGCCGCAAGCTATGAGACAAGGCGCTTCGGCGTCCGCTCGGCCATGCCGTCAGTTACGGCCAAACGCCTCTGCCCGGAACTGGTGTTTGTCCCCGGACGCTTTGACGTCTATCGAGCTGTTTCGGCCCAGATCCATGACATTTTCTCCCGCTACACCCCTCTGATCCAGCCGCTATCGCTGGATGAGGCCTATCTGGACCTGACGGACCATCTTGGCGCTTACGGCTCAGCCACGCTGGTCGCAGATCGCATCCGCGCGGATATCCACGCCGAAACCGGCCTGACCGCCTCAGCTGGCGTGTCCTACAACCGGTTTCTGGCCAAGCTGGCCTCGGATTACCGCAAGCCTGACGGGCTGTTCGTCATCACGCCCGCCATGGGGCCGGATTTCGTCGCAGCGCTGCCCGTGGATGCGTTTCACGGCATCGGTCCGGCCACCGCCCGGAAAATGCGCGCCCTCGGGATCGAGACAGGCGCGGACCTGCGGACACACGACATCGAAACCCTGACCCGGCATTTCGGCAAGGCGGCGGCTTTCTATTACGGCATCTCACGCGGCATTGATCATCGTCCCGTCGTTGTGAACCGGGAGCGCAAATCCCTCGGAACCGAGCAGACCTATCTTCAGGATCTGACCGCCGAACCCGACGCACACATGGCCCTGACGCAAATCGCCGCCAAGCTGTGGGGCAGCCTCCAACGGCGCCAGCTTCAGGCCCGGACCGTAACTTTGAAGGTCAAATACGCCGATTTCCGCCAGATTACCCGCGCCCGCACGCTGCCTGCACCGGTCCCGTCCGAAGAGGTCCTGCTGCAAACGGGCCAGAGCCTCATGATGCCGCTGTTTCCTTTTGTGCCGGGCGTCCGTCTGCTGGGCCTGACACTTTCGGGCTTTCATGCCCCCACCCCCACGTCGTCCGACCAGATGGAACTGCTGTTCCGAGACGCGCTCGACCCCTCATAAGCGCCCTCCACGCGGAATTTATGACCTAAAGACAGGGCCGCCCTCGTGACGGCACCCGTCATCTGGCCTATGCCATGGGGGATCTTTTCACAGATAAGCCTCAGGAGAGCAGAGCCATGACCGCGCAGGAAACGTCGGCGGCCTCACCGACGAAACGCGTTCTTGCCGTCGTCCTATTCAATCTGCTGGTCTATATCGTGATCGGCCTGCCCAATGCCGTTCTGGCGATTTTCGTCCATCAGGGGCTGGGCTACAGCACCACCGTCGCAGGCATCACGTTCTCGCTCCAGTATTTCGCAACCTTCGCCGCACGCCCCTCCGCCGGACGACTGGTGGACCGGATCGGCCCCAAACCCGTCGTTATTGGCGGACTTGTGACCTGTGTGCTGTCGGGCCTGCTGATCGCAGGGTCCGGGCTTTTGGCCGCAACACCGCTGCTGTCTCTGGGAGTGCTGCTGTCCAGCCGCCTGCTGCTGGGCTGGGCGGAAAGCTGGGCCGCGACCGGGGTGATCGTCTGGAACATCCGTCGCGCCGGGGCGGAAAACACCGCCATCGCCATTTCATGGAACGGCATCTGCTCCTATGGCGGAATCGCGCTGGGCGCACCGGTCGGTGCGAAACTCTCTCTGCTGGCCGCGCCTTATGGCGGACTGGTCTCGGTCGGTATTCTCTCGGCGGCGCTGCCCCTGTTCGGCCTTGCGATCATCGGATTCTATCCCGCCGTCGAACCCCTCCCCGCAACCAGCAAGCCCATCGCTTTTTCGCGCGCCCTCAGACTCGTTCTGCCGCATGGATCGGCGCTGGCGGCCGGGTCCATCGGTTTCGGCGCCATCTCGTCGTTTCTGGCCCTGTACTATTCCGTCCTGCACTGGGAGGGCGCCGCCACCGCGCTGGCGGTTTTCGGGTTCATTTTCGTCGTCATCCGGTTTTTCTTCGCCTCACAGATTGCGATCCGTGGCGGCGTGTTCGTAGCGATCGTCTCGCTGCTGGTAGAAGCACTGGGACTCGCCACGCTCGGCCTGTTCCAGACGCCGTTCGCAGCCCTCGTCGGGGCCGCACTGACGGGAGCAGGCTTCTCTCTGCTCTTCCCCGCACTCGGCGTTCTGGCAGTCAACAGCGCAGGGCCGGAGAACCGTGGAGCCGCTCTGGGCGCCTATTCCATCTTCATTGATCTTGCCATCGCGTTCTCGGGGCTGTTTCTTGGACAGGTCATCGAGTTCGCAGGCTACAGAACGATGTTCGCCACCACCGCAGTCTGCTGTCTGGGCGGTGTGCTGATCAGCCGTTCGCTGGGCCGCCGGATTTCCTGACAGATCCTTGCTTCAACTGACACGGACCCAACATGATCATTCGTTCCTGCGCCGTTTTCTGTGGTTCCCGCTTCGGCAACTCCCCTGCTTACGCTGAAGGGGCAACAGAGATCGGAACGGCTCTGGCGCAACACGGAATCACGCTGGTCTATGGCGGCGGCCATGTCGGACTGATGGGCACGGTGGCGGATGCAGCGCTCAAAGCGGGCGGCAAGGTCATCGGCGTCATCCCCGAATTCCTCCATGCCCGCGAAGTCATGCACAAAGGCGTCACGCAGCTTGAAGTCACGCCAGACATGCACACCCGCAAGGCCCGCATGTTCGAACTCTCCGACGCTTACGCCATCATTCCCGGCGGCCTCGGCACGTTCGACGAACTCATGGAAATCATGACCTGGAAGCAGCTCGGCCTGCATCAGGAGCCGATCTATATCGTCAATATCGGCGGCTGGGCCACATCACTGGTCGACACGCTGAATGCTGCCGTCGATCAGGGGTTTGCAGACCCGTCCGCCCGCCGTCTGTTC
>Ga0157363_1001589_pt1 | contig 19080 bp, 3 predicted proteins | sample AttsexASBM1_FD_111477 | JGI IMG/M metagenome (GOLD analysis project Ga0157363, IMG submission 111477) | Fungus gardens microbial communities from leaf cutter ant in Ribeirão Preto, State of São Paulo, Brazil - Atta sexdens ASBM1 | ecosystem: Host-associated > Fungi > Mycelium > Unclassified ... | reverse complement strand
GCGCGTGCAGATGTGTAATGTTTATACATTAATCCTCAAAATGTAATTAACATGAGACTTGATAATTTGCTGTGAGTTTAACTCTCACAGCTTTTTTTTATAAATAAGTTACATAATTCTCTATAAATTTAGACAAATTCAGAAAATCTACAAGATACAAATTTTATTTAATATATTGAATGTTATTAAAAACCAAAAGTCACAATTATATTATTTGGCACGTAACTTGTTATATTTTTATTCGCGATATTATTATTTGAATAATTTTTATATTTAAAATAAACTTTGAATTTATAAAATTGAATTTTATCATGCATATTTCTTAGATATAAAAAAATTTAAGAAATTTGATTTTTTTCCTTTGAATGTTATTTTTAATTTTACTTAATAAATAAATAGAACGATTCTTTTGCATCAACTATGATAGAAATTTAAAACGAGAATTTCAGCTACCTACAATGAGAGTGTCCGTCGGCATGTTGCTCTTGTGACGTTTGCCACGACCTATCCAACTTACAATTCCAGCACGCTCTCACGTCTACTTGCCTATGCGAGTGTGCGTACTTATGCATATAAGCTACAAAGAAAAAAGCAAGATGTATGGGAACAAGGTCCGCCAGAAATTTTTGTCGTCCTGTCTACCAGCTTAGCTTATTTTGCAAATGAGATATATGTATTCGTAGCACGTCAAGAAAAAGGTAAAAAAGTAAAGAGCGGCGAGAGAGAAGAGTAGAGTTACAAATTGTCAAATAATTGAAATTGAATTTAATTGTTTAGTTTATTATACAATATAAATAAAGTTGAAATATTATATAAATAAGTTACATTTATTGCTGATTTATATATATTTACTTATTACTGCATCATATTACTAAAAAATAAATGTACAAACTGTTATTAGATGATTTTTGGAAATTAAATTAAGAAAATCATCCAATCTACATTATAAGAAATTAATTTTACATTATGAGAAATTCAATGCAAAAAATTCTTGCAACAGTCTTTTGTAAACTGTATAAATTTATCAGAATTAAACAATAATAAATAAATTAATAACAAAAATGAGAAATAAATATTATGTATGGTTATTAATATTAATATAATAAATTTCTATTTGCTGTAGATTTTTTATATTATTTGCTCATATTTTCAAATAAATAAATATTTTAAAATAAAAATTAATTTCAAATTCACTTTAAATAATAATATCAAAGATTCTGATTATTATTATTATTATTATTATTATTTTATTCAGTATTTTCTTTATGAATTAATAAAGCTTTGACTTATGAAAAATAGTTTAAATATTCTAAATATTGTCAAAGAATATGTGAAAATATAAAGTTTTTATTATATTTGATTTTGCCAACAATATGACAAATTTTTTCCCTTTCTTTGTCCTTCTCTCTCTCTCTTTCTCTCTCTCTCTCTCTCTCTCTCTGTAATTTTGAAATAAAATTCTTTTAGTCATCGGATTTTTCCCACTTATCGAAGAGCTGTTAAATCAAAAAAGAGAGTGTCAAAATACATTAATCCTACAAAATCGTATTACAGAGATTTATTATTCTTTTGAAATACATTTTCTTTAGTACTATATATATTCTATTGAAAGAACTCTTATACTTCTTAAAAACTCATTTATATCGCTTAAGGTTGCATATATCATCATTTACATATGTTATTTTTTTATTTCAAATATTTCTTAATATAATATGCAAGATCCATATATTTCTGTATATTTTGTTTTTATAGAATTAGGTAATTCAAGGTTTAAGAATTTTTCTGTTACTTCAACAGATTAATCCTTTCAATAGTTTTTAAGTTTAAAATATTATTTACTAATTTTATTTTTGAACAGAATTGTAACTAATGATAGAAACGAAAATGGCACATTATTTGAAAAAGTCTTTTATCTAATTAAACTGCTATCGATTCTTAAGATAGATAACAAAGAAGTTGCTTTTAAGGGCGTCCATGTCTTAGAATTCCATTAGTAGACATACGTTGTAAATATAGAAGTGTTTTTTCTCTAACATTATTAAGTGGCATTGGTGTACTTAAATAAAAATAAAAATTTATCATGACATTTATTATTTTCTAAGAACTATTTGGCATTAAAAACAGATCTATGCTTTTAATGAGTTTTAATGAATAAATGTTCTGCCTTTTTAATTTCTTCCGGTTTGGTTGACTTTGTCCATGTCGTCTGGACGCCATATATGCTAAGAAAAAACGCAGATGATGTAACTTGGAAAAGAAGTGGTTATATTTGAGCGTGTTTATAAGAACCATCTGGCCTAGCATAATTTATCACGGATGTAGTAACTTCCAAATTAAGTCCAACTTTAAATTAGTGACTTCTGCCTTAATTGCCATGTCAGTAACATTGTGGAATAATATCAACGCACACAAGTATACTTTATACATGACATATTTAATATTCATAATAAAATTATTCTACACAACAATTATCACATTATTATATGCTACAGTTTACTAATCGATGCATATTGTGCACAATGATTTTTTAATTATCATTTTACTTTTATCACTATATAAGTAGTGTGTCAGATAGATTACCACTCATCGATGATAAGTAATAATAATAATTTAAGTAATAATAATTTACGATTATGTATATGTAGATATTAACAGCTTTCTGTCTCTGTTTCTATTCTCTCTCTGTTCGAGCAATTTATTAATTTCATTTATACATGCAAACATGACGTACAACATAATTTTTTGGTCCCACTTAATTAAACAACTTCTGCTGATTTTTTAATAACAGGACTAGTTATTTAATTCGACAAGAAATACAGTCATCAAGCATAATAGATATAATTAACCGTCTTGTTAATTGCAGTATATGATAAAATGAAAATCAAATCAGGATGCGATTCATTGATGAATATCTTATCCTCTTCTGGACGCTTACAATTGTCGGAAGTCACCATACGAAAATCTTGTTATGCAAAGATGATGATTTTGTCGAATACCATCACGTCTACGTACGAATACGCATCTGTATTTCGAATGAGATCTCACGCACAACAGGATCAGTTAGCAAAACGAAAAAAAAAAATATAGAAAGATATATAGTAAATCGTAAAACATTAATAGATATGCATGGTCGTTTATTGATGCAAACGATCTGTCTTTATTTTCGAGATTCTTCTGACGCTTCTCAGTGGTAAAGACTTGTTTATTGATGAATATTATCTCTGCGTCGGCAAATTGGCCTTGATGAAAGATCCGCAACCGATTACGTCATTGCCTAAAAAGGTTTCGGCGGCCTTGTGTTCGGTAAAATGCGAATAAATTCTTTTCGCGCGAAAAAGAAAACACAGCGTAGCGTTAGCGTTTTAATTAAGTGAACCTAAAGTGAACAAACGTGACTTTCGCGATTTCAATTCGTCATTTTTCTGATGAGAAGTAAGTCAAAACAATCGATCCTACTCATCCTCGAACCCGCTATCTCACAATCTTTGCGAGAAATATATATTTCTACGTAAAATTGCGCCATTATTGTCTCGTGTATTGTCGCTTCCATGTGCCTGACGGTGACGTCGTTTGAATTTTTATGCCATTGTTTCGTGGCGAGTTTAAATATTTATTGCCTGTCGTGTATAACATCGCGGTTACGAGATATACGTCCTGCCATTCCACGAGTTGCGTTATTACATTATATTGACGCCAGGATATATGTTCGGCAGTTGACATTTACATTGATGGCTCATTCGAGGAATTCGTTTTCATCAAATTCATTATTCCGCTCATTCGACGTTTTTTCGTTATCATCAATTGGTTATAGTAATTTTTGGTAGATCTGATTGTGAGAAACGATAATTGCTTATTTATCAAAATGTATTTAACATGACAAATTTTTTTAATTTGCGCCATAATCTCTTATGTAAGATTATTGTCAACTACTTATGATATTCATCTATTCGCTTTTATCACGTGCAGAAACGAGAATAGAATTATTTGCACAACTTGATAACACGATGCATAGGTATTAGAAAATTCTTACTCAATACTTACTCGCTTAGAATAAGATATCTACGAATTGAATTAATTATTTCTATTTTTTATCCTGTTTTGTGATGCTTCTTAAAGGTATCCCCAGCTGTCTCAACTGCGATTCTATCTCAACTGCGACTCTATCAAAACGTTAAAGTAAAATTTTGGTCATTATCAATATGATAACGCGAAGGTCACTGCTGGAGTAATTGCCAAAGTAAACACGACATTGTGTAAAAAAAACTGCCAGATAACCTTCGCACGTTTTGGAAATCACATTATTAATGTACAATGTATACAAAAAAAGAAGAAATTTTTCAATAAGTTACATAAAAAAAATCGCCGAGTTCGAATAACAATTTTTCTAAAATTGATAATTTCTAACAAACTCACTTTTAATTATTATTCGAAAAGTATCATACATATGTATGATACTACTTTTCTAAAATCTTAAATTTATATCCTCATTGATTTTGTTTCAATTTCAATGTCCTTTCTCTACATTCTATACATGTGCTTCTAATTGTATTAATCTTTTTTTGAGTGCAAGTATCATTACAAAAGAAGAAAAAGTCTTTTGCCAATATTTATTTGAATCTATAAATTGTCCTTTGCCGGATGTACTATCCTTTTAAAACTATATACGTTTTGTAAGTATAATCTTATGTTATAATCTTAACCCTTTTGTCAATGCATAATTTTTCATTCACTATTATGTCTCACAAGATTTCCACAAAAAATATAAACTGAAAATGAGATAAAATCTGTATAAAACTATCGCTCGAAAGAAATAGCTGTTGATAACAAAATTTATACAAATATATAGGAACTTTTACAGTTTAATCGTCGATATAGGTGAATTAATAGAAGAATAATCTGTTTTTGATAATTATTTTCACAATAATCCGTCTGAATTTTATGGAAATTATAATCTTAATTTATTAAAAGTTTATGGAAATTTTTAATGTCTGAAACATTATGGAAAAATCATGTCTATTATGTAATGTTTCGCTTGAAATGCTTTGATTTTTATTTAGAATATTTTTGATGATACTAATATATTAATAATATTCACGCAGATCGATTAAAATAGGACACACTGTGTACTGAATGGCATTTCACGTTAGTGTAATCTGCGTCATCGATGCTATAGCACATACTTCAATCAACTGTATAACGCGCGCATCCTCTTCACTTAACAGCGATATTCGACAAAATATATGTTCAATTTCTATAACACTTCCTAGACTTTCAGTAATTATCATTTATTAAACATTGTAAGTATTAATGCACTGGTGTGATAATACAGTAATATTAATATATAATGCATTCATGCATTAATATTTACGATTACACGATGTTTTATATTACTATATATAATTTGTGATTATCGTGCAGATATTAAAATTAATTTAATTCTCTTATCAAGAGCTCTACTCGGAGGTATAATTAGTGAGCAATCCGTCTATATCTAATTTCTCCGGTTTTTATCTTCATGAATTAATAATCGCGGACATTTTATTTACACGATGCGTATCTCGAGTAGCGTTTTATATCACCATGCTCTCGTCCTTTCGATCATTTCTCAAGCTGTTCCCGAGAGAAAGAGATATTGTTTGCTAACATTATAGCGCGCTCCATTCTGTTGAACACGAGATACTCAAGAGTTCACGGAATAGGCACTCTGCCAGATACGCAGCGGATACCAGACGCAACGCCAAAGCGCCGATTGTTTATTGCCGGTGACGTATCTCGACAGAAGTGTCGTGCAAGATAAAATTCAAAAAATGATTCAACACATCGAATAAATTTCCAATAGTAAATTAATTTGATGTGTTGAATCAATTAGATGGATTTTCGCGGGCGATTTAGAGATTTAAGTTGGCAGGGAGAAATAAATCACTGCGCCGCTTCCGGAGAGAAGACCTCGAGCACATGCAGATTATAAATCGAATGAAATCACATCGCTAGCCTTGATCTATAACTGTCTTGTGCCCAAGAATGTGCCCCCGCATGATGTCTTAACAATGTACTTGATCCTTTTTTGACGGTACATTGTAACATTATACATTTGTAGTTGCATTGATTGTTTATTCAAGATCGTCCACACTCTGTCGGTCCTTCTCTTCGTGACAAAAATATTGTATGTCTCTGCAACGAGCACGATGCCAAAGAAATAATCAATCAACGCAGTGAGTTAAAACGAAAATTTAAACATCTGACCACAATTCACTGCAGATAGAAGTTGCTGTATAATTTTATATATTTATTTACAGTCTTTTTCACGGTTTGGTCATAACGAAGAAGTTTATTGAGGGTCAGACCGTTATAGCTTTGATCCTATTATATAAGCCATTCCATCGCACGAGCAAAAAGATTAGGGTCATAAATGCACGTGTTACGCCGTCAAGATACGGCGAACACGAGCTTAAACATTTTCTCACTTCGGTTATTTTATACGTGTGCACAGACGAGCAACAGGTCGTCATTTCCAAACACTTGTGATGCAACGCATAAATTAGCAACATTGTCCCGAATAAACAAGTTTCAAGTGCAATTTCACGTGCAATGAATGCACTCTATCTATTAATGATAAGAAATTAATTGTAAAAGTAATTACAAAGAAAATTATGTGTTGAATTATATATATATATATACGTAAATATATAATCGAAGCAGCGAATGGGCATAATAGTGAACGAAATAGATTTACTACGTGTACTACATAATAGATCGTGTACTTGATAATATGTTAATTAGCGAGGAAAATATACGTCATTCTTTCTTGAATATTCGATTATGCAAGCTTATATATACCACATAGTGGTACGTTCACGAAGTATGTAGTATTTGTTACAATAATTCATCAATCTATCAATGTGGAATTAATTATTCACATAATTCGAATAAATTGGTCCCTTTTATAATTTGTAAAAATTCGAGACATATTTCTCGTGTACATTTAACCTTTAGAAACTAGGAAGTCGATTTTTCGGGTTTAGACTGGTTTCAGTTTTTTTTTTGTTTTTTTTTTGTTTTTTTTAGAATATTTATTAGCATATATTAACATTATTTTCCAAAGAAATTAAAAAGTCATCTTTAAAGGTTAGATTACTATAAAATCGAAAGAACAAAGAACCAAATTTAAAGGATTAATTGTTAATTATATTATAAATAAAATCAAAATTATATATACGTAACATTTAATATGTTCATAATGTTTATATATAAGCGTGCATGTATATATTAGAATGTTCATATTAATATACATTGCACTTTTAATTTTTAATAATAATGTAATTATGTTATTTATTATCATGAAGAAAAAATTTATTTTACGTAAATGTATTATATATATATATATATATATATTGCAAAGAAAAAATTATATATTTTATATAATTTTTTGTTATTATTGTTTCGATGTTATAGTTTAATGTGACTTGTTAAGAGATAGAAGCCTTAATTAAATTTTACGATCAATAATAATTGAAAAATATTATTAATTATATTCATAACTATAATAATTTTTAATAATGAATATATTTATTCAAGAATGAATTCATTATTATGAAATAATTATAAATGTTTATTTGTTTTATTTAACTCGCGTGCGCGATGGTATAAATAATAAAACGACTGTCATTTCAAGGTCGACAATCAAATGAACTACCTTGATACTATTCTGTATAAAAAGAATGTAACGTGGAATAAAATAAATATATCAGTTTTAATTTTATTTTACATAATTATATTTTATGATATATCTCGATATAACGTTTAGTGCAGGCAGTTCAATTTAATATCTTTTTGAAGTATCTTCAATTTAGTCTCTTATAATGATTTCTGCGAAAATTCTCTCAGAATAGCTAATGTCATTTTCGCAAACTATAATGAGTGAAATGCAAGTATCTCTGATTTCCAACATCGAAATTACAAAGAATGGAGTAACAGCGATAAAAATACAAAGCTCATAATTATTATTGAAATTATTGAAAATCTCTTGCAAATTTAATATCTTTCAAGGAAAGCTACGAAAGTGTTCCTCTCCGATTTGTATGTTGTTTTCAAGACAAAAATAAGAGACACATATTTTTTTTATAAAGAGTCAATCACACAGGAACGATGTTGCCTATTTTATTAGAGTGTAACATTTCTTTTGAAAAAAAATCGGTAATTTTTTTTTAAGTTAATATTATCGAAACTGTAAGAGATAGAAAAAAAATGTTTAAAAGTTGATGAATGATTTTAAAACTACTTAATAATTATAATTAAAAAAAAAATTTTTTCTATTTTGTACAGTTTCGACGATATTCGAAGGAAAATAACCAATTTTCTTCAAAGGAGTATTGCATTCTTTAAAAGTGCACTTGGGCCTTTATAAAAAATACGTAGTTATAAAAAAAATATATAATGATATGTAGTGATGATGATATGTAAATCGTATATATATATATATATTGTAAGTTCTGTTAAATCGGTAAAACAGCGAATCGAAATTTGATCTTACTTTAGGATCATCCTCTTAAAATGTCTTGTAATTATAGTATCATAAGACATCTTATTATATCTTATTATATCTTTTTATGTCTTCATTTTGGACATGTGCTATCTGGGTGCATTTTGTAATAAAAATAGTTGATGTTGTTATACATATACAAATACATTTAATGCGCATCGGAATTGTACTTCAAAAATCTCAGCGTTATAAATATACACACGTGTAAGATATACGCCACTATTTACTGAAGTACACACATATGTATTAACTATCATATATTATAGTTGTGCTATGGCCTTATTTTTATGCATGGTTGCGTGATGGCATACTAGTTTACTGTATACTGAAAGTTGCACGATAATAAAGATATTACGACTTCTGTGAGAGATACAAATATACATTTTACAATACTAAGAGGATGAATTATGGAGACAAAAAACTACAGTAATTAACTAGGATCAATTGTTTATATATAAATATACATTTCTTTTTATATTTATTATTTTAAGAATAAAACTTACGTTTCTTGTATTTAAATTTAACCAATTATTACAAAAGCATTGCTAAGAAAAATGTCACTGAAAAATATGATTGGATTAATTGGAATTGTGGTTGAAAATGGACGAATAAGAATTTATACGATAAATTTATTATATAATTTATATAATTTATATAATTTATGAAAATGTAAATTCAAAATATGTCACTTGCAGTGTAAGTCTTACATTAGCATAGAATATATATATTTCTTTAAATAGAAAGATATACAGAATAATTTATTTTATTCTATTTTTTTTGTATATTAATGATTTTTGAGCGTTACTAAATTTCGCTTGTTGTTTTCATTTTTTGTTACAGCAATCCACGTGCGTCGCGAAACATGGCGGAAAAGCAACGCCGTGACAATCTCAACGCAAATATATCGACGATGGCGACCCTTGTGCCGAGCGTTGCTGGAAGTTCGAGGAGAATGGACAAAATATCAATCCTGAGATTAGCTACCGCTTTCCTGAGGACACGTTACAGTAAGTCGATCTTATAAGAATATTTTTCTCACATCTTTCCATGAAGCTTTTTCTTAATCCGGGAATCACTCCATTTTTTTTTACGTAAACAATCACTTGGGATGATTTTACACTCCCATTAAAATTATTATTATTATAACAACATGTTGTATATTATTGAGTATTTTCTAATTTATTGACATTTGTGAACATTATAGATATGGATTTATTCATATTTGTCTGAAAAAAGTAATGAAACCAATCAAATATTAAATGGAAGAAGGCACGTTAAGTGCACGATAAGCTTATTATATGACAGTATTTCTAAAAAATAAAGATTTCCATTAAAACTTTTAATTAAAATTCTCTTTTGGATTTTCGATAGAATATTTAAATTTGTAAGAAATAATTATAAAAAAAAGGAAAATATATCTATATATATATATATATAATATATATATATATATAAAGAAAATATCTATTTTACAACAATTTATTATTCTTGCCTCTGGGGTATAAAACACTCCATATGACTATTCCTGGATTAATAACTTATATTCTTATGGTTCATTATATCGAATCATCTTCAATTATTATATTCTATTATTAGTACGAAATTATATTTTATTATTATTGTTGTAGATTCTAACATAGATAGATTTTGTCTATTAAATTGCATTACGTTTTGTTATTTTAACGGCTCTAAATAAACTACGGATAAATTAAATTCGTCCATATCGTTATAATTTCGATTATGCAGGTGATAAAAAAAGCATTATTTACGGTCGCATGTCTTGTGCATTATTTACAGCACTCGGAAGAGGCTGTACAAACTTCCTTCCTCCATTGTTTAAAGATCAATTTGATCTGGAGCAATTTTTTGTTGACGTGAGTATACAATATTTATCTTTAAACAAAGCAACTAAAACGGTCAACTTTAGATTCGTTTTACAAATTATAACAGCACCTGGTTGACAGCGGAGGTTTCTTCATCGTACTCACCACAAAAGGAAACATCGTCTATGTTAGTCGACAAGTGGAGCAACATCTCGGTCATGTTCAGGTGAGTTTTCCTTATGTAATATGAATCTTCATTTTAATGTGACCAAAGACTATAATTTTATTGATGTTTTTTTCCCTTGAAGTTTTCTTGTTGGAAATTTTCTTTTTATTTTAATCGATTGCACGAAGACTGCGGATATTTTTTCGCTGATGAAAAACTTGTTTTAAAAGAATCTGTAATGTTAAAAAATATCCGGTTGGCTTTTATATCCTATACAAGAATATTAATGAAAATCGAATAATTTATAATTTTAGACACTTCGAACGATACAAATAAATGATATTAGTTCTAAGAGAAAAATCATAAATTTCTTGTCATCTTGATATTTTATTTAGATATTTAAATTAAAGTTCTTACATTACAGTATTGTATTTGATTAAATTTCTCTACGATTAAAAAACCGATTAATCGGGAATACCAGAATTATATGCTTGTTTCAATCGACCGTGTGCTTTTCAATTATTCATCCCCGATGTCTCGATAAGTAATAGCTTTAGGTAAAAAGCAAGCGTATTGTACGAACAAGAGAAACCATGCTGATATCTTTTCTATATACAAGTTTACTCAACAATGAAAGGATTAATACGCTTTTTCATGCGTCGATAATAAGGTCAAGCTTATCATCATCAGAGATAAAACACTTGAAATATTCGTTTCGCATTAACGGAAGCTATTTACACACCATCGACATTTCACAGAATTTTTCATCTCTTTTGCGACAGACTTTCTTTTTTACATAACGTACTTATATTGCGGCGGTTGAAATATAAATGTCTGTGCAGCGCATTTTCGCGCCGGCGCCGAGATAAGCGGACGAGGGAAAGTATGGCAGTGATCGCGATCTTGTGACTGCAGCTTCAGCTGCAGCACCGACCTACCCTGTACCGCGCGGAGTTAGGAATTATCGATCAAATGAATGCGTGCAACGCAAATATGCTCCCATGGCAACCGGCGTACTCTATGCTTTCTGCTCCTTTTCATTCGCCATGTAACGTGTGTGCCCACCAATATCCACATTCGTATTTTCGTATTTGTATGCGGAAATTACTCGCGCGCGCAATTGCTCATGGAAAGATGGCACGTCCGCTCGTGCGTTTCGAAAAACTCGCCCCGCTGCAAATAAAGTGTGTAATGATCTCGCTTGGTAATTTTTTACCGGATCCACGTGCGATTTTTCCAGAAAATTCAAATTGTGTACAATCTTATGCAAATATATATATATATATATATATAAACTACATATGTCTCTCTCTCTCTCTCTCTCTCTCTCTCTCTCTCTCTCTCTCTCTCTCTCTCTCTCTGAATTCGGTGAGTTTCTATAAATTCCATTTTAATTCATGGAATATGAAACTGAAAACTGTTAAGGAATTTCGTTATGTTTGCTTAACTGACCTGAATGACTATAGAAGCAATAAAATATTTATATTTAAATATTTTAAATATGAATACGAATACATATTTTTATATAATTTGAATGTAAAAAATGTTTTTCAAGGTTTTACAAAACGGTAATATTATTATAAGACTTATTAACTTTATATTATACTAGTTATGGTAATTATATAAATAATACAATTTTATTTACAAGATCCAATTCTGTAACTTTTAAATAACGATAGCATTGGTATCGTTGTGCAAGTGATGCAAGTATATGATGTATGTTAAAAAAATTGCATTATTTATAACGACAATATAACAATACCGATATTATCATTATAGTTATAGAAGCGTTATATAAATTAAATGAATTATTATGATTTTACCTATGTTTATTAATGTGTCTATTCTGTTTCTCACGTTAAAAAAATGAATAATAACTCGCAAAATGCGGAATTTTATCATGAAATATTAATTTTTTTATACGAGATTAATCGCCGAGAGAATTAGTACATAAGACCGAAGCGTGTGATTAATCGGCATATTTAAGGATCAGATACTGAATGTTATGGGAATAATGCGTGTGCTCATCTATATGCGATAAAATCGAGCCAAACAACTATCCACTATAGATATTTAATTATTCGCTTAACATATTGTACACGAATATTGTACACGAATATTGTACACGAATAATTAGCAATCGATGTTGAGATATACATATAACGAGAATCTCGCTTTGCTGCATACTGTGCTTCTTCATCTTTGATGGCATCGTTATCCAAGATCGGTGTGCCAGCTTTTCCGGACTATCAGAGACGTCATAATTATGCACGTGATGCTTCTCTCTCTTCCTCTCTCACATACACTCATCCACATACACTTAGCGAGAAAGAGAGAGAGTAATCTTATTTCACTCCTACTCGACGTGCTATAAAGAGACAAATTCAAAGAAACTATCTGAAATAATGTATTCTTTATGCGGATATAGAACTGCACTGAAAAAATATTAAACAGGTATGAGGAAAAGAAGGTTAAAAAAAAATATAAACAGAACAAAAAGATTTCGTATTTTTATCTTGGAATTATAAATCGCAAATGCAGAAACATAAAAATATGTTTCAGAATTACATTGCAATATTAAAAGGCAAAGTCTATTTTTAAATGATTTCTGATGATATTTTTCTATCTTTTTTTTTTCTTTTGAAAACTGGCGTCAAGAACTGATGTTTATCCTTGTTTTAGCACTTTGCAATCAATATCATTGTGTTATTGGAAATATCTATTATTTATAAATTTCTACGTCGTTTCCAATCGTGACGAAAGATCGTGTGAAATTTTAGCATTCAGATAGTTCGCGAGAAATTAAGTTAATAATTTTAATACAATTGAAAGCTGAGTCATCGAACCTACATGAGATTTCTGGATAATCGAAATTTAAAAACAGCGGAAATTAATAATGTGCAGTTGACATATTCAACAGTATCTAGAATATCCGCACTCATGAAGAAAACTTCTTGTAATGCTAGAATTCGTTAATCTTGGATATATATCTCATTGATCTTTTTAATTATTCGTAAACGTGAAATAACAAATACGTACGATTAATTATGCGAAAGAACTTCTTTTTTTAGTTTATCGAGTATTATCGAGTATCGAGAAATCCTACACGCGTGTAGGATTTTCGGAATTTCCATTCATCGGGCCTCGATTTCGCAAGAGTTTTGGATTCTCACAATCACGTCGAGGCACGCTTAGCAAAACGATCCCTTTCGCAGCATATACAGAATCACGAACGCTAAGAATAGCTGAAAACCAATTTTGATACTTTTGGTAAAGAAAAGGTAGGTTCAGATTACGACCGATGACGCAAGAGATCCTAGAGGTTTTCAAACAATACAACGCAACGAATATTAGGCGGAGAATGAGTAGAATATACCTGCGATGATGTATATAATCGATATTAGAATAGAAATTAAATAGGAGAAATTATGAGATTAGGAACAAAAAGGCAGATTTTATGGCAGATTTATGACGTTTTTAACTCTTATTACATTTCTTGGTGATACAATTATTACAAAATAAATATTAAAGATATTACAGATATTATCGATATAATATCTATAATTATTATTTACAGATATCTAGATAAATATTACAATTAAAAATATTAGAAATAGCTACACATTTGCAACTTAGTTTCTAACTGGCTTCTCTTCTCTTCTCACCATGATTTGTAGAAAATTTGCTATCAGTTTCAAACTTGGTTTATGAGAAACTATCGAACTCCACGTTCAATATAATTGTCATCTCTTGCAAAACGGCACAAAGATATAATTCTCATTTCTATTAATTTTGCACACACACACAAATTTATCTTTTTTCCAACTAATCGATGATCTTTCTTTTATTTTGAATATTTATCTGCAATATAATCATCTAATTAAATTGACTTATAAAAAATAATCATGTTAGATAAAAGTGATGCTAAAAAGAAATGTCGAAATCTGAAATTTTAAAGAAGGACATTAGAAGAATCTTCCCAGAAATATTATCTAATATTAGCCGCTTAGGGTTGTTGTCCTTGCCTTCAAGGTTGCACGTGTTTACGTGAGCCCGATCTTCTAGGAAATCGAACATGACGACAAAGATGTTATTGGTTTCGAAACAACAGGAAGAATAAAAATTCCACGCCACTAGGATAAAGGTACGCTCGATGAAGCGCTGATTGTCCAAACAAAATTAATTGAAATTCATAGAGATTTATGTCGAATTAGAGAATTCGCCGGAGACTTCAATGCTCGTTTCAAATTCTCGCTTGAATTTCACGAGATTACAGTTTGCAGCGAGAATGGAAGCTTCGCAAATGTGCGATATCGCTTCTCATCCCGACTCCCCGCAACTCCTGAAGATTTCCTCCATGTTTCTGCGAGAAAACAACGAGACGGATGATAGTGGGACGGTCGTGGGTAAAAAATGTCCCCCGCGCTGTATCGATCGTTGGTGTTCGCCGGTGGCGCTCCAGATTCAGGCGTAACGATAATTCGCCACTCTACCATAACGAACCGGGCGGCTCTTGGAAGATGACCAAGTACCACCTCTCTTTCTTTCTCTTTCTCTCTTTCTGTCTCTCTCTCTCTCTCTTTTGGTTTTACTTGTGCAAGAGATGCCAGAACTGGCGACGATAGAGAAGAAACAAGAAAGGTGTAGGTGGAAGAAGGGCAGACAAGACGAGAGTTGTTTGCGAGCGCAGTTTGCGGCTTGCTCTCGTTTTTTAAGGAGGCACTCACAATCAGGCTGTATTGTTCTCAAGGAGAAACCGCCTGCCGTGAAAATGAGCTTCGTCGCCGACATGGTGCACCGCTGTCATCGTCGTCGTCGTTGTCGTCGTCATCGTCGTTGACGTATCGCGACGCGATTCGCTGCGCGAAAGATATTATTCAGTCTGACGTGTGTAGAGCTCTTCACAGAAGGAGTCTGAGGGCTTCACGAACGGAACCTTAAAGTATCTCTATTCGAGGAATAAGCACGAAGATACTCTATATATATGGAAAATGGATAGAATTAAATATATCAATCGCGCTATATTTTAACTTTAAGAAAGAATGATAATAATTTCCACTACGATAGCGAAAATTAATGAACGATATTTAATTATGTTTTTTATATAAAATTTAAATGCATTTGTATAAAAATCATGAAAGACATCATGTTGTTTTATCGAAGATGAGAAAGGAATATCGATTCTCTTCGCATTCCAAAGTATCGCATTATTTATCCTGAAAATAAAATGACTCAATGATGAAAACAAGAATTAAAGTTTAACGTATGCTCGCAATTTCTCTTGTAATTCTAACTAATTTTTTCCTTAATATAATCCCTATTGGGAGACTATTGCTGTATCATTACTGATATACAAGTCACGAGTTAACAAAGGTCATCACCGGCGATACGGGGTAACTTCATCTAAACTTCGGAATTAGACTCTCTCATTTGAACTTCGGAAATTGTGTTTCGCAGAATGAATTGCTGGGTCAGTGCCTGTTCAATTTCATCTATCCCGATGACCTTGATGAGCTCAAGCGTAATCTTTTGCCCGATGGGCAGCCGATGACATCGTCAACGCCGTCGCCGATGAACATCTCGCAGGTATCCGAGTTGACACACGATAACAGTTCCAACTCTTCTGAGGAATCCTCGACGTCAAGTCAACGGTCGAACGAGAAGCTCAAACGCTTCTTCGAACAGAGACGGAATTTCAAAATTCGCATAGCGCAACGCACTAATTCCAGGCGCGACCACACGCAGTACGAATGTTTCGACATTTCGGGTCTTCTCCGGCTCGCAGAGGCTTGCAAAAACGTGGACATCCAAAACGGACACAGAGGGAGACAACGAGGTGAGTTTTAATTGTTCTTCGATATATATAATTATCATCTTGTAACAGCTCTATTGCAAAATTCGACATCGGATTAATTTTAGAAGATAAATCTGAAAAATTTTAACGTTAAGAGACCGCCAACTAAAATATGAATTTAACTTGTATCATATTTTTTACTTCGTTCTGTATTGTCATTTTATTTATTTATTTATTTAAAACTAACGTAAACTGTACATGTTGAATATGATACATAAAAAATATAACTGTCGTTCAGAGCGATTGTACAGAGTAACATTTTGACATGCTGATTCAGATACAGATCTTATTGTTAATTTATTCTGATTTCAAGACTTTGTTATTCTCCTTCAAATTACATTTACCCTCTGACTTATCTATTGTATGCAATTGTCAAATAAGATGTTTTATTAAAATATTGGGGGAATAGAATAATTGCACTATAAATTTTAAGGATACTATTATGAGTTTAAAAAATTGATTCATAAATCAATTTGAAAAAAGGTAAATTGGCTGTTAAATAATGTAGATCCTAATTTTAATAGCTTTTAATAGTAATTCACGAACTGCTTGCGAACAAATATCTTGTTTACATTATTATTTATATGGCATTTAATTCAGTTACGATTCGACAATCAAGTTTTTCGATTATACCGTTTTATTGTGTGACGTAGCTAACAACAAGATAGTTCCTATCGCGAATTGAATAATCCTATCGTGACTACCATGGTATATATATTATGTGTGTCGACAATCGTAGACGTTTCTTTTATAGAGGACATAGGGGATCACATCATTATCACAGTTTTTTAATAATTTTTAGAAAAAAGAAAATATAAAATTTTAATATTATGTACATTAATAATATACCTTACATCTCTAAGATATTAAAAAAATATTTACTTTTTAATACATTATATATCGTACAAATAAGTTCTTTAATTTTAAATAAAACTGCGAAAATGTGACAATTAATCCTATACTCAAAATTGATTGACACGTTCCAGGATTAATAGTGACATATTTTTTATAGATAAAATATATATGAAAAAATATGAATAAAATATATGAAAAAAAACATTTTTATTGATGTCAGTTCTATATTTTAGAAAATAATAGTAATTGTATATACGAGTAAAACAATTATTTTAATAATAAAATACATAATAATTTCTATAGTATGAAAAATTAAAAAATATGTCTATTTGAAATATTATATTTGTAAATATATTTGTAAACATATTCTTTAAAAGCATATAAAGAGATTTGAATTAACTATTAAATCCTTAATCCGACTCGTCAATTTACTCTCATATGACCGTTTTTAAAAAGAGATTGTATTCACATTCTTTGTTGCAATAACGATTAAGTACAATAAAAATTATCTATAAAGACGTATCATTTTCTATGATTACAGAGAAATCGCGATTGATAATTCTAAAAACTAATGAAAAAATAAAGAAACTAAGAAAAATTTCCTTCATTTTCTTACAAGTCGTTGTAAGTAAAATACATGACGTTTCTAGCGTAAATCATTTTACGCAACACTTTATTATGTCAGAAATCTACAATAAAAGGAAGAGAATTTTCTGTCACTAGTTGAGTGAGTTATTAACTTGAGTTATTAACTTTTTGAGAATCAACCCCGTATGACAACGGTTTTCCCTACAAATCAGCCATATCAAATTTCATTACGTATTCCATGTCGAACGGTTCGTGTGAGTTAGTTACTCTCTCGCGCGTATATTCCTCGGATCGATGGTCTCGTTTTATCGCGCGACATGGCTGAAAACCTGTAGTGCTGGTTTCGAAACGAGTATCGCAAATATTTACGCTACTCCTGTATTTAAATTTAGACCTTCGCCGTCGCGGACGAAAATATGTAGGCGCAGCGTCACGAGTGTTTAGCGTAGATTTCTTTTTCTTTTTCTTTTTTTTTTTTGCTCGTCTCTAAGATGAGAATCGAATGGCGAAAAACACCATTTAAAAAGACGTGTTCAAAGAAATGGATCCGATGAGGGTGGGCTTCAACCGTGCCCAACAATCCTTATTATACAGGATATTCAGACCTGTCGCGCCACTTTTCTGTTCGCAAATTTTTTGATGTATGTATTTTGAATTTTTCTCTGCCTGAATAATTTAATAGAAAACCAACATCCGACGTAACTTTTCGCTTTTCGGCATTAAATAAGTAAACTGGTTGAAATTATATTTTCGCCATGATAGAGCTTCCTCAGGGGAAATAAAATATGATTTATGTATTTGCATTTTGTACCTTTCACCTTCTCAGTAACTTACGTTACGATTCAAGACTGATCAATGTCTCAAAATCAAACATCAATCACTCTTTCATCGATTTATTCAATAAGATGGAAATTTAAATATTAACACTGAGAGAAAAAAAATTAGTTTTAGCAGCTATAAATTAACAACTCTAAAGCATTTGAAACTAGTTATATAAAGTAATAAGAACTAAAGTAGTACTGAATAGTATAAAAATATAGTATTTACTTTAGTTCTTGTTACTTTGTAAAACTATTAGTTGCAATTTTGTTAATTTATAGTTGCTAAAATTATTTTTTTTTCTCTCAGTGCAAGTAGTAAATTGACGTTATTCGTGATCATTTCGACATCAAAATATTATTAAAAATCTCCTTTTGATGTCAACTTGTTACTTGAGTATTCTCCTTGAACATTTATTCTTAAGTTTTTATGATTG
>Ga0157363_1001588_pt1 | contig 19083 bp, 16 predicted proteins | sample AttsexASBM1_FD_111477 | JGI IMG/M metagenome (GOLD analysis project Ga0157363, IMG submission 111477) | Fungus gardens microbial communities from leaf cutter ant in Ribeirão Preto, State of São Paulo, Brazil - Atta sexdens ASBM1 | ecosystem: Host-associated > Fungi > Mycelium > Unclassified ... | reverse complement strand
CTGCTGAGCTTCCAGAGAATCACCTACCGCTTTGAACTTGCCGTTACCGGCAGTTTTGATGAAGTAAAGGATGTTAGGCGTATCGTGCAGCACCGCATCCGCGCGGTTGGTGCCCAGTTCCATATACGCGTTGTCGATGTTCGGGAACTGACGCAGGTCTTTGGTTTTGATGTTGGCTTTCGCGTAATCCACGGAGCCGGTACCGCTCTTCACGGCAACCACTTTACCGTCAAGATCTTTCACGCTTTTGACGTCGTTGTTATCCGCTTTCACCATCACCAGCAGGCCGCTTTTATAGTAGCCGTCAGAGAAATCGATCGCTTTTTTACGTTCTTCGGTGATGGTGATGCCCGCCAGCGCCAGGTCAACGTTTTTGGTTTGCAGCGCCGGAATGATGCCGCTGAAGTCCATTGGCTTCAGGGTGTAATCCAGCTTAAGTTCTTTTGCGACAGCGGCCCACAGATCCACGTCAAAACCAACGTATTTATCACCCTGTTTAAATTCAAACGGTACGAACGCCGTGTCCGTCGCCACAACCAGTTTGTCGGCAGCCTGCGAGGACACCGCAAACGCCAGGGTAAGTGCAGCCAGTGAAACTTTTAATACAGACTTCATAGCATTTCCTTTTATATCCACGGGGCGATCCCCTGCGAGAACCTCAGGCACAATGAAAAAATCATGCCAGTTTTACAAGCTGTTGTTTTGCAAAGGGGATGATGTCACGCATTGCACGAAAAGCGTGGCAATCCTGCCAGGTTGCACCAGAATGGAGCACCGTTTTGGTGCGCTTCGTTAAGGTCTTCTGACAGGGGGATATTTAGCGCAGAATCTGACGAAAAAACAATCTTCCGTTAACGGTTGTGTGAGGTGATTATTACATTTTATTCACTTTTGCGGCCGTTGCGGGCAAAAGTGCGCACCATAAATGTGCAAAACCCCCGCCAGGGGCGAGGGTTATTCGGAAAATCCGTAGGGATTATTCGATGTTGGACTCAATGAACCACAGGAACTGATCCAGGTCGCGTGATGCGGCAGTGAAGATATCAGCAGTATCTTCATCTTTGGCTTCGCCAATCGCTTTACGAACATCATTCGCCACAATCGCGTAGCGGTCCGCCAGCTCTTTCAGGTGATCCTGAACGGTATGGATATCCAGCGGATAGCTTTTCAATGGCGTTTTGCTGTTGATCACCTGTGTGGTACCCAGTGCCACGCCACCCAGCTGTACGGCACGTTCGGCCATGGTATCCAGGTGAGTCACCAGTGCTGTGCGGAAGCCATCCAGCATTTCATGAACGGCAATAAAGTTTGCACCGCGCATATTCCAGTGAGCCTGTTTGGTGATCAGCGAAAGATCGATGAACTGGACCACCTGGCGATTCAGCAGCTCAATGGTCGCTTTTTTATCGCTATCCGATACATCGTTACGGGTATAAAGCAGATTAGACGCTTTCGTTTTCACCAGTTTAGCGGTACTCATAATCTCATATCCTCTTGATGTTTGTGTCCCAGGTAATTACGGGACTAAGTATAGCACCGGATTTTTTCTCTGCGGTTTGGCTCTGCCTATTGGTTTAATAGTGAAAGTAAGATTGTATTATCAACTGATTGAAAAATAAGTAGTTTATTAAAGTTGATACAGATCAATCTTAATTCATTCTTCGGGAAGCCGGGCAGGTGAAATATTTTGGCAATACAAGATAGTTTGTAAGAAATTATTTGAAGTACTGACGAGGCGTATATTCTGCATGGCGGGTTAGCCATGCAGAATTTAAGGCCTAGTTGAGATCGATTTTTTGCACTTTAGGTTCCGGGCGCATGGTCAGGGTGGAGCCCATTGACGCCGCGATAATGGAACAGAGCGCCAGCGTTTGTACCAGGGTCAGGGTTTCACCGAGGAAAATCATTCCTGAGATGGCGGCCAGCGCGGGCTCCATGCTCATGAGCGTACCAAAAATGCGCGTGGGCAGGCGCGTCAGGGCGATCATCTCCAGAGAGTAGGGCAGGGCCGTAGAGAGAATGGCAACCGCCAGACCAACCGGCAGGATTGACCACTGCCATATTGAGTCTGTCGCTTGTGCCATTCCGATTGGGACAAAGATTACGGCGGCAATTAGTGAGCCTAAGGCGACCGTCGCGGGGCCGTGCTCTTCGCCCGCACGCTGGCCAGTGAGAATATACACCGCCCAGCATGCCCCCGCGCCCAGCGCCAGAGCTGCCCCTGTCAGATCGATTTGTGAAACGCTTTGCCCGAGCGGCAGCAGGAACCATAGCCCCAGCACGGCCAGTATGACCCAGATAAAATCTACCGGACGACGAGAAGAGAAGAGGGCAACCGCCAGCGGGCCGGTAAATTCAAGCGCGACCGCGATCCCCAGCGGGATAGTCTGAATAGAGAGATAGAACATGTAGTTCATCCCTCCCAGTGCCAGCCCATAAAAAAGCAGTGGCAGTCGCTGCTCCTTTTTAAACCGTAGCCGCCAGGGTTTAAAGATAACCACGAGGATCAGGGTGCCTAATGCGATACGCAGCGCCGTGACGCCGGGCGCACCAACCAGCGGAAACAGCGATTTTGCCAGCGACGCGCCGCTTTGTATGGACATCATCGCGATAAGTATGACTGCCACCGGCATCCAGACCGACGATTTACGGGGTAAACCTGGCATCCTTTCTCCTGTCAATTTATGTCAAATGAGGTAAAAGTCGCAGTGTAATGGAAATATGCTGCAACGGTTGAGCTACTGTTGAAAAAAATCCAGGGAAAATCCGTAAAATGAGAAAACGTTGATGATTTTATCGCCTGAAAGATTAGGAATAATCTGGATGAACTAAATGGCGATGACGCGCACTATTAGCATTTACAGGTGAAAATCTGGAGTTATTTGAACGAGATAGCTGGTGCTGGAAATGTTCTGTTACAGGAAAGGTCGCATTAGACATCGTGAATGACAAAGAGTTTCACAGAATTTTTTGATATATTTAAAACTTACGGACTTACTTGAAGCACATTTGAGGTGGTTATGAAAAAAATTGCATGTCTTTCAGCACTGGCAGCTGTTCTGGCTGTTTCCGCAGGTACCGCTGTAGCGGCAACTTCTACTGTAACCGGTGGTTACGCTCAGAGCGATATGCAGGGCGTGATGAACAAAACCAACGGTTTCAACCTGAAGTACCGTTACGAGCAAGACAACAACCCGCTGGGTGTGATCGGTTCTTTCACTTACACCGAGAAAGATCGTACTGAAAATGGCTCTTACAATAAAGGTCAGTACTACGGCATCACCGCGGGTCCTGCTTACCGCCTGAATGACTGGGCAAGCATCTACGGTGTTGTAGGTGTTGGCTACGGTAAATTCCAGCAGACCGAAAACCAGGGTCTGAACCGTACTGCAAGCAACAGCGACTATGGTTTCTCCTATGGCGCAGGTATGCAGTTCAACCCAATCGAAAACGTTGCTCTGGACTTCTCCTATGAGCAGAGCCGTATCCGCAACGTTGACGTTGGCACCTGGATCGCGGGCGTAGGTTACCGCTTCTAATCACTTCGGTGAGCCAGTAAAAAATCCGCCCAATGTGGCGGATTTTTTTTGTTTGTACCCTCTCCCCGTGGGAGAGGGCCAGGGTGAGCATCAGCCCGCACGAAACGGCAGAAATTACTCACTCTTAATATCGAAAATATCCGTCCCAAGATGGTTATAGTCGACTTTCTGTAACTTAAAGTTGGTAATGTAAACTGGCGGGCCCTTCTTCCCGGAGATAAACGGGTAATCATTTTTTATCTCTTTCGCCTTAATCCCCGTCCACTGTGAGAAGAATTTCAGGAAATCGTTCGCGGAACGGCGCGCTTTTATAATGCGATGCGTTTTGTCATCACTCGACAGCACCATAAACGGTACCTGGAAGTTCTGCTGGAACTTGTCATCGTGGGCCAGATACTGCACCTCTTTACCGCGCTCCTTAAACGCCAGGCCGTGGTCAGAGAAATAGACCATCGAGAAGCTGTCGCCGCTGTTGCGCAGCTGTGCGTACAGCTTGCTGAGCAGATCGTCGGTTTGCGTCATGGTGTAGAGGTAGCAGGACGTCTCTTTGGATTGCACAAACTCCGCATATTTTCCCCCGGTACGATCGCATGCCTGCGGGTGTGACCCCATCAGGTGCAGGACAATCAGCTGCGGCTGGGTGCGCTGGGTGGCAAAGACCTGCGCCGTCATTTTTAGCAACGCTTCATCTTTTGTGTTTTTATCGGCTTCGAAATCACCGCTTTTCAGGAACTGTACCTCGTCGGCACGCTTCGCGATGCTGGCGATGGCGGTATCATATTCGCCGATCTGTCCCTGGTTAGAGAACCACCATGTCTGAAAACCTGCCCGGTTGGCCAGGGTGACAAAATTATCCTGAAACTGCGGTTTTCCATCCACCACGCGGTTGAGCGTCAGACCGAGTGATTTCTGCGTTGAGCCGCTGGCCGCCACGTAGTCGGTAAACAGCGTACCGTTAACGGCGCTGGCAAACGGCGTGTTATCCCAGTGACCGCCAAACGCGCCGAGCGCATCGCGACGCGCGCTTTCTCCGATCACCACCACGTAGGTGTGATACTTTGGTTTCACCGCCAGCACGTTCCAGGTGTCTTTCATGGTGGAAAGCTCGGCCATACGTGCCTGCTCGTCGAGCACTTCCTCGTTATTCACCACCACGTCTTTGACGAAGCGAAACACCGGATACCCGGTATCTTTAAGCTTAAACACGCCGCCCCAGGCCAGATTTTGTACCGGCGCAACAAAAAACGTCACCACGCTAAAGGCCAGGCACAGGCTTTCAATTTTACCCCATGCTTTTTTCCCGACGGGCTTACGGCGAACCGCAATCACGCCGAGGGCAAAAATGAAAAGGCCAACCACGTAGTTGTACCACGGAAAGATCGTCAGGATCTCTGTGGACTCTTCCATATTGGTGGAGTGGAGCGCCAGCAGGGTATTAAAGTTTGGCGCGCCATAGGCCTGGCCAAACGGGAAATAGGCGGCAGCAACCAGAGAACAGATCCCGATAAGCACCTTCTGCATGCGCGGTGCGCTTCGCCAGAGAAGGTGAAGAATACAGGTGAACCCGACGGCATAAAGCAGGCTAAAGGGGTAGCCAAGAGCAAAGTTAATCAACAGCGATTGCAAAAAATAGAATCCCGTCCACGGGCTTAAGCCCCGGCTGCGGGTAACAAGTGTATCAATCAGGGTTACGTTCATAGATCACTATCACGAAAACGCCATGTGCTCACCCTGGCGTCAAGGGTCAAAGCCTGCCGGACAGTGCGTGGAAAGGGAATGAGAGGTCCGCTTCAGCGAGCCGCAAATTGTGCAGGGCTGCAAGAAGATAGTGCGAGCGTGAATTAAGGTCAACAGTTGCTAAACAGATGTTTTGCGAAGGGGGCTGCAAATACGCAAAAATAATCGGGAACAGGCCAGCTTACAGCGAAAGTGTGACAGGAAAATGAAGCGGCGTACCGCGACGCCGCTTAGTGGGAAGAGTTGTCGTCCTGCTGGGGTTTGGCGTTAAACATATCGCACAGCATGTTCAACAGCATCAGGCGCACTTTAAAAGGAGAGTGGGTAAACACGTTCATACACCTCTTGAATTCGTTCATAAGACCTCCTGATTCATGATCCCTTCGATCCGTGAAGGGTGACTGCATTACATACAGATATAGCACAGGCTATATTGTATAGCTATGGCTAATTCGTTAATTTTTTGTGCTTGTAGAGCTATGGTTTACAATGTGCGCTCCGTTACAGGGCGCTGGAAGCGTCAACCCCATTGAGGAAGCACAATGAACCGTCGCGCAGGTAAGCCAACAACAAAAAAAACGACGCAACTGGTGAACGTTGAAGAGCATGTGGAAGGCTTCCGCCAGGTGCGCGAGGCGCATCGCCGGGAGCTGATTGATGATTATGTCGAACTGATCTCTGATCTGATTCGTGAGGTTGGAGAAGCGCGCCAGGTGGATATGGCCGCACGCCTTGGGGTGTCGCAGCCAACCGTTGCCAAAATGTTAAAACGTCTGGCGTCGGTCGGGCTGATCGAGATGATCCCCTGGCGCGGGGTGTTTCTCACCGCTGAAGGCGAAAAACTGGCGCAGGAGAGCCGCGAGCGACACCAGATCGTCGAGAATTTTTTACTGGTACTGGGCGTCAGCCCGGAAATTGCCCGTCGGGATGCCGAAGGTATGGAACACCACGTCAGCGAAGAGACGCTGGTGAAGTTCCGCGAATTTACGCTCAAATACGGTCCCTCCGCTGAATGAACATCCCCGGCTTGCAGGCCCTGAAACGCGATCGCTTTTTCCATCTTTTACTTATCACTGGCGTTGGGCTCAGCGTCTTTGTGCCCTTCACGCCGCACACCTGGCCGGCGGCCATAGACTGGCGCACCATTATTACCCTGAGCGGTTTGATGATGCTCACCAAAGGCGTGGAGCTGAGCGGCTATTTTGACGTGCTGGGGCGCAAAATGGTGCGCCGCTTCGCCACCGAGCGCAAGCTGGCCCTGTTCATGGTCTTTTCGGCGGCGCTGCTGTCGACGTTTCTCACTAATGACGTGGCGTTGTTTATCGTGGTGCCGCTTACGCTCACGCTGCGTAAGCTGTGCGAAATACCGGTTACCCGTCTGATTATCTTTGAAGCGCTGGCCGTCAATGCGGGCTCGCTGCTCACGCCGATCGGTAACCCGCAGAACATTCTGCTGTGGGGACGCTCCGGCCTGTCGTTTACCGCATTTACCGGGCAGATGGCGCCGCTGGCGCTGGCGATCGTGGCGTCGCTGCTGGCGGTGGGCTGGTTTGCTTTCCCGAATAAAACGTTGCAGTACCACAGCGGCACCACCGGCCCCCAGTGGCGGCCGCGTCTCGTCTGGAGCTGCCTGGGGCTGTATATCGTTTTTCTTATCGCGCTGGAGTTAAACCAGGCGCTGGCTGGCGCGCTGCTGGTGGCGTGTGGCTTCCTGTTCCTCGCCCGGCGGGTGCTGGTGAGCGTTGACTGGACGCTGCTGCTGGTGTTTATGGCGATGTTTATTGACGTCCATCTGCTGATCCAGCTCCCGGTATTGCAGAACGTTCTCCATAGCGTCAGCGGTCTGTCGCAGCCGGGATTATGGCTGACGGCGATTGGTCTCTCGCAGGTGATCAGTAACGTGCCGTCCACCATTTTGCTGCTTAACTATGTTCCCCCTACGGTACTGCTGGCGTGGGCGGTCAACGTCGGTGGCTTTGGGCTGCTGCCCGGCTCGCTGGCTAACCTCATCGCCCTGCGGATGGCCAACGATCGCCGCATCTGGTGGCGCTTCCATTTATGGTCAATCCCGATGCTGCTCTGGTCAGCGGCGGTCGGTTTCGGACTATTCCTTCTCATATAGTGCGCAATTTGTCAGTTTTTCCTGGCAAATGTATAGCAACGTCCTAGCTTTAGTGAACGGCATAGTGTGATGCCGCTCACTGACAGGACCGTTGCTGAACTATGGCAGAAGATCAAAACCCACCTGCTGACGAGCAGGATCAAAACAATAACGAGCGCAAGCGCCCGGGGAAAAAACCGTTAATTATCCTTGGTATCGTGGTCATCGTGATGGTGATCGTGGCGCTGGTCTGGTGGTTTTTAACCCGTAACGAAGAGACCACCGACGACGCCTTTACCGATGGCGACGTAGTGACCATTGCCCCAAAAACGGCAGGCTACGTCACAGAACTTCGCGTACGGGATAACCAGCGCGTGAAAAAAGGGGATGTGCTGGTGGTGATCGATCCGCGTGATACCACCGCCCAGCGCGATCAGGCTCAGGCCCAGCTTGGGCTGGCGGTTGCGCAGTTGCATCAGGCCCAGGCGCAGCTGGCGCTCTCGAAGGTGCAATATCCCGCCCAGCGTGATGAAGCCAAAGCCCAGGTACTTAAAGCCCAGGCGGATATGGCCAACGCGCAGGCGGAGTACCGCCGTCAGCGCGGCGTTGACCCGCGCGCGACCACGCAACAAAGTATCGATGCCGCGAACGCTCAGCTGCGCAGCGCGCAGGCGGGGCTGGCCAGCGCCCAGGCGCAGCTGGAGGTGGCGGAGCAGGTCCAGCTGCAAATCCGCCAGCAGGAGACCAACGTCGAAGCCCGCGAACGGCAGGTCGATCAGGCCAGAGCGCAGCTGGAAACCGCCAACCTGAACCTCTCTTATACCGAAGTCCGCGCCCCGTTCGACGGTTTCGTCACTAAACGCAACGTCCAGCCCGGTACGCTGGTGCAGGCCGGCACGGCGCTGTTCTCGCTGGTTTCCCCGAACGTGTGGGTGGTGGCGAATTTCAAGGAGTCGCAGCTTGAGCGCATGAAGCCGGGCGACAAAGTGACCGTGTCCGTCGATGCCTGGCCGGATATGGAGCTGGAAGGCCATATCGACAGCATCCAGCAGGGCAGCGGCTCGCGCTTCTCCGCCTTCCCGTCGGAAAACGCCACCGGTAACTTTGTGAAGATCGTTCAGCGCGTACCGGTGAAAATCGTGATTGATAAAGGGCTGGATCCGAACAAGCCGCTGCCGCTGGGGCTGTCGGTTGAACCGAAGGTCACCGTGGAATGACGGATCACAGCCACGATAACTGGAAGCCAGCCAGTAACCCGTGGGCGGTGGCGATTGTGGTCACCCTGGCGGTGTTTATGGAAATTCTGGACACCACCATCGTCAACGTGGCGCTGCCCCACGTCGCGGGCTCGCTCTCGGCCAGCTATGACGAATCCACCTGGGTGCTCACCAGCTACCTGGTGGCGAACGGCATCGTGCTGCCGATTTCGGCCTTTCTCAGCCGCCTGTTTGGCCGCAAACAGTTCTTCCTGATCTGCATTGTGATGTTCACCATCTGCTCGTTCCTGTGCGGTATCGCCACCGAGCTATGGCAAATCATCCTGTTCCGCGTGATGCAGGGGTTCTTTGGCGGCGGGTTGCAGCCTACCCAGCAGTCGGTGCTACTCGACTACTTTAAGCCGGAGGACAGGGGCAAAGCCTTTGGCCTTTCATCCATTGCCATTATCGTCGCGCCGGTACTCGGCCCCACGCTGGGGGGCTGGATCACCGATAACTACTCCTGGCGCTGGGTGTTCTTTATCAATATCCCGGTAGGGATTGTGACGGTGCTGGCCATCTATCAGCTGCTGGAAGATCCGCCGTGGGAGAAAAAGTCGGAAGAGAAGCTCACCGTCGACTGGACGGGGATCGGCCTGATCGCCCTCGGTCTTGGCTGTTTGCAGGTGATGCTCGACCGGGGCGAAGATGATGATTGGTTTTATTCGAACTTTATCCGCACCTTCGCAGTACTGACGCTGGTCGGTATTATCGGCGCGATCTACTGGCTGATGTATGCCAGAAAGCCGGTGGTGGATCTGCATTGCATGAAGGATCGCAACTTTGCGATCTCCAGCCTGCTGATGGCGGGGATGGCGATGATCCTGTACGGCAGTTCGGTGGTTATTCCTCAGCTGGCGCAGCAGGATTTGGGCTATACCGCCACCTGGTCCGGGCTGGTGCTCTCGCCCGGCGCGGTACTGATTGTGCTGACCATCCCGCTGGTGCTGAAGCTGATGCCGGTGGTGCAGACGCGCTGGATCATCGCCTTCGGCTTTACCTGCCTGGCGGTGTCGTTCTTCTGGTCCCGCACGCTGACGCCGGATATCGATTTCGAAACGCTGGTGCTGTTCCGCAGCGCTCAGTCGATTGGACTGGGGTTCCTGTTTGTGCCCCTCACCACCATTGCTTTTATCTCGATCCCGAGGCGGCTTAACGCCGACGCGGCGGCGCTGTTTACCATGTTCCGCAACGTGGCCGGCTCGATTGGGATTTCGCTCTCGACGGCGGCGATCACCGAGCGCTCGCAGGCGCACAGCGCGCATCTGGCTTACCACGCTTCGCCGTTTAACGAGCAATTCCAGCTGGCGATTCGCGAAAGCGCCCAGGCGATCCAGAACTTCACCACTCAGGTGGGCGATCCGACCGGCATTGCCACCGGACGGATGTACCAGACGATGATCGAGCAGTCGCGCTTTCTGGCCTACATTGACGTCTTCACCATTCTGAGCGCGGTGGCCTTATTACTGATTCCGTTTTGTTTATTGCTCTCGCCGGTTAAGAGCGAGGGGAGTGCAGGAGCACACTGATGATACACAGACGTTTACACCCCCTGATGATAATGATGCTGCTGGTGGGTTGCGCCGTCGGGCCGGACTACCAACAGCCTGCACCGCTCGCCACCACGCACTGGAACGATAAGGGCGACAGCGCGGTGAAATCGCAAACTTCCTCCGCCGCCACTAACCCGCGCTGGTGGAAAACCTTCGGCTCGCCGCAGCTCGACAGCCTGATTGAACGCGCCATCGCCGGGAATCTGACGCTACAGCAAACGGTATTACGCATTGCCGGCGCGCGCGAACAGATTAACCAGGCCGGCGGGGCGTTTTTCCCGTCGGTGAATGGCAATGTGCAGGCGACGCGCCAGCAGCTTGGGCTGGAAGGGGAGCTAAAATCCCACGGTGTGTACGACCAGTTGAATAATGTCGATCCTGAACTGCGGGGCGCGTTAGGCCCGCTGACGCAGCCGATTAACCTCTATCAGGGCAGCTTCGACGCCCAGTGGGAAATCGACCTGTGGGGCAAGGTGCGCCGTCAGGTAGAAGCGGCCGAGGCGCAGCAGCGGGCAGCGATCGAGCAGCGTAACGATGCGCTGGTCTCGCTGGAAGCCGAAGTGGCGCGGGCGTGGCTACAGCTGCGTGGGGCGCAGAGCATCATTGCCACGCTTAATACGCAAATTGAAAGCGCACAGCAGACGCTGGATCTGACCGAAAGCCGCCAGCGGGGCGGGCTGTCGCCGCAGATGGACGTGGAGAACGCCCGGGCGCAGCTGGGCAATCTTGAAGCCCAGCTGCCGCAGTATCAGGCGCAGGAACGCCAGGCGATGAACGGGCTGGCGATCCTCCTTGGTAAGCCGCCGGGCGCGCTGGATGCCGAACTGCAATCCGTGCAGCCGATGCCTGCCCTGCCGGATATTGTGCAGACCGGTATTCCGTCCACCCTCGCACGCCGTCGCCCGGACGTGCGCGAAGCGGAGGCGAATCTCCATGCCGCCACGGCGCAGATTGGCGTCTCGGTGGCAGAGCTGTTCCCGAGCTTTACCCTCTCCGGGCAGTTTGGCTTGCGCAACAGCGAATCCAACTGGCTAACCGACTGGAGCAGCCACTTCTACAGCTTTGGCCCGCAGGTTTCCATACCGATTTTCCAGGGCGGACGGCTGGTCTCCAGCGTTAAGGTGGCGCGCGCGCAGCAGGGGGCGGCGGTGCTGGACTATCGTCAGACGGTGCTGACGGCGCTCGGCGACGTTGAAAACGCGCTGGTGAGCTATCGCACCGACCAGCAGCGTGAAGCGGGCCTGGCGAAAACCATCGACGCGCTGCAAAACGCCTTTGATCTCGCCAGCGACAGCTACCGGCAGGGGATCGCCAGCTTTATTGACGTGCTGGACGCCCAGCGTCAGCTCGCTCAGGCCGAACAGCAGCGGGCGCAGGCGCAGGTGCAGAGCGCGCTTGATCTGGTGGCGCTCTACAAAGCCCTCGGCGGCGGCTGGGAGCCGTATCAGCAGGTGCGGCTGCCAGACTACAGCGTCTTTGGCGACGCCCCGCGCGGATAATCTTTTAACAGCGATGACTCTGGCCGGATCCGCGCAGCGAATCCGGCCTTTTTATTGGGCGCGAAATTAATATTTTGGCCGGACAAATTTAAGCATTATTTAACCAACATCAGGTTAATGACTGGCACAATAATTCCGTTCTTACTTACTTAAGGGAACTAAGAATGAGTTGGAATAAGGATGTTGCTGTTTCGTATCTCCGTTCACACGCGCTGGGGCACTCTCATAGTGAATGTGCTAAGTTTACCCGTCTGGCGATTCTGGCTGGAGGTGTTAAGGTGCCTAATACAGATTATGCAAAAGATTATGGGGCGGAATTATTACGTGCTGGATTCCGTGAGCTGCCGCCCGGTTCGACTTTAATAGCTGGCGATTTGGCTGTGATACAGCCATATCCCGGAGGAAACGGCATAGGTCACATGACTATGTATGACGGCACGCAGTGGATTTCTGATTTTGTTCAAAAAAGCATGTATCCGGGGCCTGGGTACCGCAAAATGCAACCATCATTTAAAATTTACAGGATGCATTGATGAAAAGGATATTTTTATCAGTCGCTATGTTGCTGGTGGGATGTAGTTCTGCTGCCAGTCAAGATCAGAGTGCGAAAGATACTACCGTATCATTTTATAAATCCTATCTTTGTGCATTCGGCAGTAATGAAGCCAGGCCCTATCCTGCCGACGAACTGCGTAAATATGTTTCTGCTGATATTATTGCTCGCATTGGTGCTATTAAGGAAATCCCGGAACAAGAATTAATAGAGTCTGACTATTTTACGTATACCCAGGATTACGCCCGCGAATGGATACCTGCGTTACGGGTGGAAAACGCAAGGCCATTTTTAAACGGGGAAGTAGTCCAGGTGATGGAAGGGGCAGGTGGCGGGAGGAGCATTCACCTTGAAGTATTTCTTCGTCGTGAAGATGATGCATGGAAAATCTACCGCGTTCGTGACTTAACGAACAATCACGAGCATCCCATATTCAATGCCGGAGCAATTGCCCAGGCAAAAATTGCAGCCGAAAGCGGGCTTTAAACGTTAAACAGGAACTTAGCCTCGGCAACTGCCGGGGCTTTTTATTTCCATCAACCTCACAAAAAACGATCCACACCTTTGATCGATATTTCATCTTCGCCTATATGACTAGTCATGAAATTTAAATGACTAGTCATAAAGGGAGCAACCATGAACAAATCACTGCCAGCCAACTTTTTATGGGGCAACTCGGTATCCAGCATGCAGACGGAAGGGGCCTGGAATGAGGGCGGGAAGGGGATGTCGGTGTATGACATTCGGGAAGCCGGTGAAAACATCTCTGACTGGAAAGTGGCGACCGACTCCTACCACCGCTACCGGGAAGATTTCGACCTGATGCAGGATCTGGGCATGAACTGCTACCGCTTCCAGATCTCCTGGAGCCGCATCTGCCCGCAGGGTGACGGCGAGTTCAACGACGAGGGCATCGCCTTTTACGACCGCTTTATTGACGATTTGCTCGCCCGCGGTATCGAGCCGATGGTCTGTCTCTACCACTTCGATATGCCGCTGGCGCTGGCGCAGGAGTACAACGGCTTCAACGATCGCCGCGTGGTGGACGCCTTTATCCGCTACGGCAAAAAGATGATCGACTGCTTCGCTGACCGGGTGAAGTACTGGCTGACCTTCAACGAGCAGAACATTTTCCATATGCCGGAAGCTTTTCGCATTTCCGGTTACATGAAAGGTGAGCAAACCCTGCGCGAGCTGTATGAGCTTCAGCACCATGCGATGGTGGCGCACATGACTCTGACCGAATACCTGCACCAGACTAAGCCGGGCAAGCTGATGGGCGGCATGCTGGCGCACCAGCTGATTTATCCGGCCACCTGCAAACCGCGCGATATCTTCTGCGCCCAGCAGTACGACGAATTCCTCAACCAGAACCTGCTGCGCGTCTTCGCGGGCCAGGGCTACAGCCCGGCGGTAATGGCGGTGGTGGAGCAGGAGGGCTTCGGCGATATCTACCGCGCAGACGATCTCGCGCTGTTTGCACGCACGAAGAACGACTTTATGGCCTTCAGCTACTACGCCAGCAAAACGCTGGACAGCGATGCCATCCCGGAAGGCACGCCGGTTAACTATTACCTGCTGCACGGCGAGAAAAACAATCCGTACCTGAAGGCCACCGAGTGGAACTGGCAGATCGATCCGCTGGGCTTTCGCACCATCATCACCCGCTACGCCAACGACTGGCGGATGCCGGTATTCCCGATTGAGAACGGTATTGGGGTGATTGAGTCCTGGGATGGCGTGAATCCGATTGAGGATACCTACCGCATCGACTACCACCGGGCGCACATCGAGGCGATGAAAGCGGCAATATTCGAGGATGGGGCAGAGGTGATGGGCTATCTCGGCTGGGGGTTGATTGACATTCTCAGCTCGCAGGGTGACATGCGCAAGCGCTACGGCGTGGTCTACGTCAACCGTGAAAATCACGACCTGAAAGACCTGAAGCGCGTGCCGAAGAAGAGCTACGCGTGGTTAAAACAGGTTATCCATACCAACGGACGCGAGATGTAAGCCGTACGCTGCCGGGCCGTTTTTGTGACTGATTAATGGGAACACTCCGCTATGTCTGAAACAAAAATAACACCGCACATGCAGTCTTTTGTCGATAAATTTGTAGAGTTCTCGGCGCGCCTGGCAAACCAGGTGCATCTTCGCTCCCTGCGCGATGCCTTCGCCACGGTAATGCCGATTTTCATCCTTGCCGGTCTGGCGGTGCTGGTGAATAACGTGGTGTTCCCGTGGATTTTTGCGGGCGACACGCTTACGCAGTTTAAGGTGTGGGGCGAGGCGATTATCAACGGCACGCTGAACATCGCCGCGCTGCTGCTGGCCCCGATGATCGCCTGGTCGCTGGCGCGCAACAAAGATTTCGACAATCCGGTCTCGGCAGTGGTTATCGCCGTCAGCAGTTTCATTATCATGATGCCGATGCGCTTACAGATTACCCCCGTCGGCAGCGACGCCACGGTAAACGTCACCCAGGTGCTGACGTTCGCCAACATTGGCTCCACCGGGATTTTCGCCGGGGTGCTGATTGGGCTGCTCTCAACCGAGCTGTTTATCGCCATTTCACGGCTCAGAGCACTGCACATTTCGCTCGGGGAGAACGTACCGCCAGCGGTGAGTAAATCCTTTACCGCGCTGATCCCGACGATCCTCACGCTCTCCCTGTTTGCGCTGCTGGCGGCCATACTGGCGAACGTGCTGCACACGGATCTGATCCATCTCATTACGACATTTATTCAGCAGCCGCTGCGGCTGATCAACACCAGTCTGCCCGGGACGATTTTCATCTACAGCTTCGGTAACTTCCTGTTCACGCTCGGTATTCATCAGTCGGTGGTCAACAGCGTGGTGCTGGAGCCGTTCCTGCTGATCAATACCAATGAAAATATGCTGGCCTTCGCCAACGGCCAGCCGATCCCGCACATCATCAACAACATCTTTGTGCCGACCTTTGGCATGGTGGGCGGGACGGGCAGCACAATCTCATTGCTGATCGCTATCTTCATCTTCTCAAGACAGAAATCAGCGAAGCAGGTGGCGCGTCTGTCGCTGGCGCCGGGTCTGTTTAACATCAACGAGCCGGTGATTTTCGGCCTGCCGATAGTCTTTAACCTGCCGCTTATGATCCCGTTTGTGCTGCTGCCTGCTATCGGGATTTACTTTGCGTGGCTCTGTACCACGCTGGGGTTCATGTCGCGCTGCGTGGTGATGATCCCGTGGACGACCCCGCCGATCCTCAGCGCCTGGCTGGCGACGGCGGGGGACTGGCGCGCGGTGGTGGTGCAGTTGGCAATCATCGTATTTGGTGTATTCTTCTACCTGCCTTTCCTCAAGATTGCCGAGAGAGTGGCGATGAAAAACAGCGGGATAGAAAACTAACTGAAAGGAAGGACGATGGCGGCGAAGTACATCACCATAGCGCGGGAAATTAAGAAACGCATTATCACCCAGCAGTACGCCGCCAATGAACCGCTGCCGGACCAGTTCGCGCTGGCGGCGGAGTTCAGCACCAGCCGGATGACCATTCAGCAGGCGATGCGCCAGCTGATCGTTGAAGGGCTGGTCTATACCCGACAGGGGCAGGGCACGTTCATCCGCAAAAATTTCCTCCAGCTTTCCCAGTGGGATCTCTCCGGCAGCGACTACTTCGGGGCGACCAAAACCTGGGAACATTTAGGCACGGTGAGCAGTCAGGTTGTGCACTTCGAACTGCGTTTCCCGAACGAGAAAGAGCAGGCATCGCTGATGATAAATCCGGATACGCCGATCTATGACTTTATCCGTCTGCGTTTACTAAACGGTGAGCCGATGTCTCTGGACGCCACGGTAATGCCGCTCAATCTGGTCCCCGGTCTGAACAAAACCCATCTTGAAAGTTCGGTATTCCGGTATGTGCAGGAGACGCTGGGGCTGAAGATCATGGGATCGTATCGTGTGGTGCGGGCGCTGAAGCCCAGTGCGCTGGATATGCAGCACCTTGTCTGCGAGCCAACCGACCCGGTGCTGGAGGTAGAGCAGGTGATCTATCTGGAAGATGGTACGCCGCTGGAGTACGCCCATTGTCACTATCGCTATGACCATGGCGGCATCGTTATCGTGAATAACGGATAAAAAAAAGCGGACTTCAAGGTCCGCTTTTTTAATTATCACGATTAGTTTAAACGCACCGGCATACCGGAACGGTTCTGAATCGCCTGGTCAACTATGGTCGTGTCAACATCCGCCTGAGAGGTGACGGACTGCACCGCGCTGGTCAGCTTAATCGGTACGATTTCGTTGTTGTTGATCTGATCTTCGCTGGTGGACAGCGGGTTATGCACTTCAATGTAACGGCTGCCATCCGGCTCTGACGTCGCTTTCACCGGTTCGTTAATGAACTGCACGCGCGTACCAACCGGCACGTTATCGAACAGGAATTTGATGTCTTCATTACGCAGACGCACGCAGCCGTGGCTTACGCGCAGGCCGATACCGAAGTTGGCGTTTGTACCGTGGATGGCATACAGACGACCAATGTACAGCGCGTACAGACCCATCGGGTTATCCGGGCCGGCAGGCACAACGGCTGGCAGCGGTTCACCGGCAGCAATGTACTCAGCGTGCATTTTGGCGGTCGGCGTCCAGGTTGGGCCCGCTTTCTTACGCTCCACTTTGGTGGTCCAGTTCAGCGGGGTGTCTTTACCCAGTTGACCGATACCGATAGGCAGAACGATCACGGTGTTGGTGCCTTTCGGGTAGTAATACAGACGCATTTCGGCGCTGTTAATTACGATACCTTCGTGCACGGTATCCGGCAGGATCAGCTGCTGTGGAATGTTGAGTACGGTACCCGCTTTCGGCAGATACGGGTCAACGCCCGGGTTCGCTTCCAGCATGTTAGACAGGCCGAGCTGATACTGCGCCGCGAAGTATTCCAGCGGCTGAGTGTTACCTTCCGGCACCGTCACCACCTGGTTTTCACCCACCAGACGGCTTCCGTCTGTCGGCAGGGGATACGTCACCGCAGACGCGGTCTTACAAAAACCTACTACGGCTAACGCCGCCGCAAAAAGCGTTGTTAATTTCATGTTCATGTTATGCGAGGTATCTAAGCCATTCTGGCGATGAGTTGATAAGTCTGAATCGGTAATGGGAGCGCATTATATGTGCATTCCCGTTAACTGGGAATTCAGATGTGTACGAAATCACATTTTTTTCGATTTTGTTAAAGTTTAGTGGATTACTGCAACACGGGATCTCAATTCGGAATTGTGGCATAATGCCGCGTTTATCACACTTTTCGCAGGAATCTCTCCGTGTTAGTTACCAGCAACGTCACTATGCAGTTTGGCAGTAAGCCGCTGTTCGAAAATATTTCCGTCAAATTTGGCGGCGGCAACCGTTACGGCCTGATTGGTGCCAACGGTAGCGGAAAATCCACCTTTATGAAGATCCTCGGCGGTGACCTGGAGCCAACGCTCGGTAACGTGTCGCTCGACCCGAACGAGCGCATCGGTAAGCTGCGTCAGGATCAGTTCGCCTTCGAAGAGTTCACCGTGCTCGACACCGTGATCATGGGGCACGCGGAGCTGTGGGAAGTGAAGCAGGAGCGCGATCGTATCTACGGTCTGGCTGAGATGAGCGAAGAAGACGGTTACAAAGTGGCCGACCTGGAAACGCAATACGGCGAAATGGACGGCTACTCTGCGGAAGCGCGTGCGGGCGAGCTGCTGCTGGGCGTCGGCATTCCGGTTGAACAGCATTACGGCCCGATGAGCGAAGTCGCGCCAGGCTGGAAGCTGCGTGTGCTGCTGGCGCAGGCGCTGTTCTCTAACCCGGACATCCTGCTGCTCGACGAACCAACGAACAACCTGGACATCGACACCATCCGCTGGCTGGAGCAGACGCTGAACGATCGCGACAGCACCATGATCATCATTTCGCACGACCGTCATTTCCTGAACATGGTGTGTACCCACATGGCGGATCTGGACTACGGCGAGCTGCGCGTTTATCCAGGCAACTACGATGAGTACATGACGGCGGCAACCCAGGCACGTGAACGTCTGCTGGCCGACAACGCCAAGAAGAAAGCGCAGATTGCGGACCTGCAATCCTTCGTCAGCCGCTTCAGCGCCAACGCCTCTAAGTCGCGTCAGGCGACCTCGCGTGCGCGTCAGATCGACAAAATCAAGCTGGAAGAGGTTAAAGCCTCCAGCCGTCAGAACCCGTTCATCCGCTTCGAGCAGGACAAGAAGCTGTTCCGTAACGCGCTGGAAGTGGAAGCCCTCACCAAAGGCTTCGATGAAGGCCCGCTGTTCAAAAACTTCAACCTGCTGCTGGAAGTGGGCGAGAAGATTGCCATCCTCGGCGCCAACGGCGTGGGTAAATCCACTATGCTGAAAACCCTGGTGGGTGAACTGCAACCGGACAACGGAACCGTGAAATGGTCTGAAAACGCGCAGATTGGTTACTACGCGCAGGACCATGAATATGAATTCGAAAACGATCTGACTGTCTTCGACTGGATGAGCCAGTGGAAGCAGGAAGGCGACGATGAGCAGGCGGTACGCAGCATTCTGGGGCGTCTGCTGTTCAGCCAGGACGACATCAAAAAGCCCGCCAAAGTGCTCTCCGGTGGTGAAAAGGGCCGTATGTTGTTCGGCAAGCTGATGATGGAAAAACCGAATATTCTGGTGATGGACGAACCGACTAACCACCTGGATATGGAATCGATCGAATCCCTGAACATGGCGCTGGAGATGTATCAGGGCACCCTGATCTTCGTCTCTCACGACCGTGAGTTCGTCAGCTCGCTGGCGACCCGCGTGATCGAAATTACGCCAGAGCGCGTGGTG
>Ga0157363_1001585_pt1 | contig 19091 bp, 18 predicted proteins | sample AttsexASBM1_FD_111477 | JGI IMG/M metagenome (GOLD analysis project Ga0157363, IMG submission 111477) | Fungus gardens microbial communities from leaf cutter ant in Ribeirão Preto, State of São Paulo, Brazil - Atta sexdens ASBM1 | ecosystem: Host-associated > Fungi > Mycelium > Unclassified ... | reverse complement strand
GCGCTCTCTTCTATTTAAAGGCGTGCGAACCCCCAAATCGCGCAGTAGTAAAATGTATGCTCTGTGTCATTCTTCTGATATTCGAGATTTGAGCTCCGAGCAGTTGCAGTGGTAAATGCGAAAGTTGTACTCTTACATGTATACGGTGAAAGTTATATTCTTACATGTATACGGTGATTACACTGATCACGTGTGGGATAAGCTTCCGGAACACGTAAAGGCTGATTCGAAGGTACGAACCTATCGTCGCTGCGATGAGCACTACAATCGGCAACAAACGCACATTGATGGTCCCGCATCTAAGAGGAAAGACTCTAGTGAATGTCGACGTCACGCGGCGGTCTGCTGAATTGAGAGATAAGCGCGCTTCCTTTCGAGTTACATATTCCGGGCTATCAGTTTTTTGGCCTGGGCACTCGGCTGACGAAGCAAATAGACAGAGGTGACGCGGACATAAATCCGCTAGATGCAGCATCGAGAACATGAATGTTACGTTTTTTCGAAGTAACAATCTCACCGATAGATAAGCGGACGAGGTACTCGCCGATAAACCGCTAGGACGCGTCATCACAATAGATTCGACTCTAAGCGAGAGAGCGGCCGCTGCCGTCTGGCGATGAATGTCAAAATCAATATCGGCATAGTCATAAAACCGAAGAAGAAGATGACGAACAAAAAGATGATGAAAAAGCGGATTTCGATGGCAAAACAAGATAGCGTGTTACCGTTTCTAACAATGTTGGGCGCACTCGGATCCTTGATCGGCAGAGTGGCCAGCGCAGCGAAAACGGTAAATAGCAAAGCTGTGCGACGTCAGTTTCAAGAGCTGCAGCGTCGCGATTGCGCGATGGAACAGGACTGTGGATTGTATCTCTCTCCGTACAAATACGGACGCGGACTATATCTCAGCTCGTACAAACGCGTACAGGGCGTATCAACGAAAAAAAAGACGTCAAAGAGACGATAAGAATGCCGTCAGGCTACTACTAATGCAATTGGATGAGCTTGCAAAATGTATACGCGTATCGTATAATTTAGAGGTATTTTCATACGTAACGCGTTATTGACGAACGACATACACCGAAACGAAAGCGGTAAATTTGGACGATGCGGGATCCGGTACTCACTGGGTAGCATACACGAAGAGAAATAACTTTGTCGTGTATTTTGATATTTTCGGTAATTATCGACCGTTCAAAGAACTATATATATAATTAGTACTATATTTCAAGAACGACAATAGAGTACTATTCATACTCTTATACTCTTCGTTCTATCAGACGTACGATCAGAGCTTTTGTGAACAGATGTCTGTGGTTTCAACGAACGGTTAACGCCTGAATTTAAAAAGCTTGACGATGTGCTACGAAATGTTAGTATTGGTTGAATGCTTTTTCCGTCATATCGCTTACGTTGACAGGAAAGAGCACCGTCCACACGGCAAACTACTTTCCCACCATAGATTTGAGTGACGGCGATTACGAGCTTGATGATTTTTGAACTTATCACACAATACCGAATGTGAACAAATCGAACAACAAATTTTATTTTATTTCGTCAAAGACGACGCGGAAATTACAATCCCCGAAGGTTTGTAAGAAGTGCAAGACATAAACAAATTTTTGAAGCGCGATTTTACGAAAATGTCCGCGACGTGTTCGATGCCGGTGATGCAATAAAGCGGCAATAACAATTACAACAACTGCAACAACAACGACATCGATAACGACGGTGAAGAATACTCGATAACGCTCCGCGCAAACTACAACACGATGAGATGTGAGATTAGGTGTGCCTACAGAATGAATTTTGGCAAGCCCAACAGATTGCTGCTAGGATTCTCGTCGAATCGCATACTGCGATCGCGAAGATAGCATTCATCGGACATGTCGATCAACATAATAAATCTTAACTGCGTAGAGTTTAACGTGACTGCGGACGCGTACAGGAACGGCAAAAGCGCGCACACAATTCATGAATTTTTGCTAAGAGTGCCGCCAGAATAATAAGATATCGGAATGGCCAGTGCAGATCATTTACCTGCCGATCATTGTAAAGAGCATTACGGATCTAACGGTATACGTTATCAATCAGAACGGACGATTGTTCGATTTTCGAGAAGAAGATATCACCATTAGAATGCACGTACGACGGCGATAGTGATAACGCGAGTGTGAAATGGTTATGCTGAACAGAACGGAGCGCACGCAGAGAGATAACGCATTCTTTACAAGATCAGTGATCACAGTTTGATAACACTCGTTCATCCATCTGTATCAGGAAGAACAAGAAGCTCAGCGCGTCGAACATAAAATTTTACAATCTTTGGGATTTGCGATGCGCAACATTTGAAATGACTGATATCCTAAACATTAAGGATGATCAGATCACTTCGTCAAGATTGAAATTTACATATACAATCCATTTACCAACACAACGGGTACAGTGATGAGATAAGAATATTTATACAAGAGAATCTGTATACACTGCCGTATGAAAGCTTTTTATATTCGAGGGAAAACTGACGAAGAATAGAATGGTCGGGGGTGCTAACGTGGTATTGGGAAATAATTGCGCGTTTATATTTGATGAGATTCGAAACGAACAAACGATGTGAAGATTGACCGAAACGTAAGCATAACTAGCACGCTCAAAAATTATGTAACTGTCGTCCGACAGAAGCGTGGTTATGCGGAATGCTGCCGGGGAAGCGCAGATTACTGCCATCGGATACTTTAATTTCTGTGTACCACTCTGTACCATACTGTTGGGATTCTGAGAAGATTACAAATGCATGATGATCAACGCTCGTTACGAGTTGATTTTAATACGAGCGCGCAACAATAACAATTGTCTGATGGGAGATCCGACGGTAGAACCGAATTATTCAAAATACAGAATGCTGCACATATTATTGAGCAAGATAAATAAGCTGGCGATGCTGCGCGCTTTGGAGAGCGAACGATATCTGAGCATGGCTTTTTGCTCGTACAGATGTGTGTACGAGATTCCGCTCTTACAGGACACAAGCATTCGTGGGCCATCAAAGCCCATCAAAATAGCTACTCAGCTCGAGAAACAAAACATGTCAATCGAAAAAAATGTCAAACAGATCGATAAAAATGTCATGTCCGAAAATATAATCGATTCGGCGAATGCAAGTTCTAACCAATGCAAATTCTATCTGAACTCGGGATAGTATCCGTACGATGACTTGAATCTGGATTTCGATAAAAACAGATATGCGATTCTGTATGTATGCACGTTCCTGCAAAAACTACGGATACGAATATCTCGAGCATCACCTTTACAACTTTTTTACGTAGCTTCATGTCATCGATTGCTCTCAACAGAACGAATCGATCAAGAGTAGAACCGTGGACATGCGATTAGATTTTGAATGAAATGAGAACATGCCTACATACAACAGCTTATTTTCTTATCATACGATCGCGTGGTTTAGTATAATCCATTGACTAATATTATATGCAAAATCATTTAAATACATCCTTCGACATTATATAAAATCTACGATAATGGACCACAGTTTTCTCGACAACATGCTCGTGCCACCATTTGAAGATCTGCAAGGATTCATTGTTTACAAGAAATCGTGAATGTGGTGATGCTAAAATTGAGGATGCATTCTCACGCATTTAATTTTTACGAGTCCCGTGCTATGAAAATTGTTGACAAGATCCGATAGGTCTTGCGCTTATTATGGATTGTGATGGGAGGACGGGATGATCCCTTACAGTGAGGTGAAATGCCTGATCACGACAGCTGTATTTGAAGATGCTATCGCATACGTCAAAGGATGTGGAAAACGAATGTGGAACTTACTTCTGGACGAGCGAAAACGCATGTACATCGAGATCTTAGACAGTTTACATGAACACAGAAGACATGGAATCTTTCCATCTGGAACTAACTCTGGATGTTACTAATACTATGCGATGCGGACATGTTAAGAATTGCGTGTTACAAAATGTATTAAAAATATATAACTAGTGGTTGCAAAAGGATTTTAAATAAAAATACGTTAACGTATTTATTACGTATTTTTTTATCCTTTGTAATACATATACTCGTATATATGTATGTATGTCTGTATGTAGGAACGTATGTATATATATATAATAAAGATATATATATATATATATATATATACATAGGTATTATGACTTCAATATTAAAAATAGTGCAAATTTTCTTTTTCTTCTGAAAATCCATCTTTACATCTCACATAATCAATAAATTTAATTCATTGATGATGCAAATATAAAAATATAATCGTCTAGTGTGATTGAAAAACGAATTAAGCACTTGCGAATCACGTGCCACTCGCCCTTTTGAGATAGAGATAACGATTGCCAAGCGGCGCTCGCCCTTGCCACAGCAAAGTAATTTTTTGGGTGTATTTTTGAGTCGAGATTCTCGCTAATTGCGATATAGAATAGTCGTAGGGTCATCATTTATAGATCGATATTTTAAATTTATATATAAGAGTGTGAGTTCTTAGTGCGCCGGCGACAAACGTTAATAGTCGCGCAATTGGGGAATGTTCGCTTGTCTCACGTAATCATTGAGGGGGGAGCTCAGATCTTGTATTCATTCGATATGGCTGTCGGATCAGCTCGGATACATGAGATTCTAATTTCGGACTCACGGATATAGACTCTGATAGACTCAAGTTATTGAAACTATCTGTACGAATAGATTTTGAAATACACTTGTTATTCATTTTTTTGTTAAATTCTGTGTCATTTTTGCAGCCTATTTCTTTCCTCCGACATATTCTCTGCCTGTAGCGAACCACCCCTGTTGCAAATTGCCATTGCACGTAATTGTAAAATAATCACAGAGGGGCACGCTCTCTCATACCTGGCACCCAATTTGTGTTTGTGAAAAGTTCGGATAATTATCTATTAATTTGTTTAATTATTAGGCTATCCCGTAAGACAATTATTTAGGAAGAAAAAGAAGTGGTAGAAAACAAGACGAAGTTGTGCCATTGTTTGCGAATACAGTTACAATACTTACCGCACTGCAGATGCAAATAGAAAGTTTCGTTTACGTAGTATCTCTAGAATCCTTCCAAGCAGAGATGGTTGCGTACCTCATCTGGATGACAGATTGTTTCACAAACACTGCAAATATATACTATCGCAACTTCAGTTGACTCAAATTCAAAATCATAATGTCCTCAAATTTACTTACTAGATTAGATATATGTTTACAATTATAAGTTAAACGTTCAAAAATAAATGCGATTGTAAACATGCAAGAAAGTACATATAATAACATACCAATTTATTAATATTTTTTATATTGTATTAACCTCATTATCTCCGAGATCGGCGAAACTCATATTGCTTTTAAGTTATAAATCGTGTTATTTGAAACCGCTCTTTGAAACGTAAAAATTCAATTCATGATAATCGATTTGTCGCTGATGTTGAGATAGATCGAATTTCTGGCGATTTGTCGCCGCTATTACGGATTCAGCACAATTATGTATGAAAGAGGAAAGTTGCGATTTTTCGCTGCATGAATTAGCACCTTAAGTGAACAAGAACAAGAAACAAACGCACATATATGTACATATGCGCGTAGATTATCCATGTAAGGATTTGAATATAATAATATGATTTATATAAGTGAATAAATACTACCTTGATTAAAAAGTTCCCGGAATTATCACCAGGTGATGCTCTGAGTCAGCTGATTTAAGTTCTGTTTTTTTGGTTAGGTGCCACATCTATCATTAACATTCCCACCAAATTTTATCACCATAGCTTGTCATTTGTGATAGTTACGCCGTCTTGAATACATCTACCTCTACACGTATTTTCGATTTTTTACAGTTTTAAAAATGGAGTTGAATTTGCAACGAGTTTGTATTAAATTTTGCGTTAAAAATGAATTCAATGGTGTAAAAACCTTGGAAATGTTGGGAAACTGTTTCGGCAGTGATACTCCAAAGAAAACAGCCATTTATGAGTGGCATGAAGGCTTCAAAAGTGGTCGTGAGTCCGTTAAGGATGACGAACGCAGTGGCAGGCCGTCGACATCGAAAATTGACGAAAATATCAATAAAGTGAGAGAAATGTTGATCAATAACCACAAATTAACTATCAGAGAGCTGGCAAAGGACTTAAACATTGCTTATGGATCCATTCAGGACATTGTAGTTAATGGTTTGGGTTTGCGCCGTGTTGCTGCAAAGTTGGTCCCGAAGGAACTGAATTTCATGCAAAAAAGAGATTGATGACCGCATTGTCATCGCCAAAGACATGATTTCCAAGGCTGAATCCGACCCAACATTCATCAAATGCATTATTACTGGAGATGAGACGAGGGTTTATGAGTACGACACGCAATCCAGACATCAGACAAGTGAATGGAAAGCTTCAAATGAGCCAAGACTAAAAAAACATCGTTTTCAGTCGAAAAAGAAAGCGATACTCACGGTTTTCACGGATTACAACGGTATTGTACATCACGAATTTTTGCCAGAAGGGCAATTTTTATCAGACAGTTAATAAGGAGTATTATTTGGGCGTTATGAAACGTTTGCGTGAAGCAGTTCGCCAAAAAAGAAAGGATTTGTGGGCAAACAACTCGTGGATTTTGCACCATGATAACGCACCATCGCACAGTGCCATTATCCGTGAATTTTTGATCAAGAACGAAACGAATACCATCCATTCACCATCGATTCACCTGATATGGCTCCCTGCGATTTTTTTCTGTTCGATCGAATCAAAAAACCATTACAGGGGAACGCGTTTTAACAGGAGGTAATGGAAAAATCGAAAACGGCTCTGATGGCTATATCGATAATAAAGTTCCAGATATATTTCGAGAGCTGGATCAAGCGCTGATATAAGTGCGTTGCAGTCGATGGGGAGTATTTTGAAGAGGACAATATCACTTTTGATGAATAAAACTTGTATTTTGAATTTTCTGAATGAATTCCGGGAACTTTTTGATCAAGTATATATATATATATATATATATATATATATATATCATCGTATGTATGAACGTGTCTACGTATATATGTTTGTATCCGAAACATTGACTTCTGTTCAATGCGTCGCGACATATCCGATCTGACAGTATATATACACAATGTATATAGGTAGTGTATAAATCTTTCTCCATTCAATCATAATCTTCAATTACAAACGTTAAGTCTTGGACCGAATAAAAGTATATATTTGTCAAAAGTTGATCGAATGAAAATAATACCGTTCTTTGTCACCAAGTCCGCCAAGTCCACCACCAAGAAAAAAAGTTAGATATTAGGCATGTTTTAAGGAAAAAGCATCAATGTCACCAACGTTATCAATGCCATCGAAATATAAGCCAAGTATAAACATTGATAAACTTCCGAAGAAGAGAAAAGAAAATACATAAAAAGACGCGATAAACATATCGCGACACGTTCGCAATTTTTAGAAAGACAGAGAGGAGGAGGAGTTGCCCTCTCTTCGGTTCTAGAAGTATTATGTTACAATTTACGCGGATACGATCAGTCTTGCGATATGAACCGCTTATATGAACGATTGAAAAATGTACTTTACCAAAGAGAACAGTGCATCATACCAAAGAGAACAGTGCATCATACGAAACGAAGAAAGACTGTTACGCGTAAATTTCACCATTTTGTATACAAAAAGATACGTTTTTTTACCATTACGTACACAGTATCGTCGCGCGGTGTATTTACTGAGCTGACAGCTACGGGTTACAAGTATTTGGAAATTGGAATCAACGTTGGTCCACCGAGTTACGTGGAGATCGCTCTGGGAGATCGGACACGAACTGTCGCTGTCTTTCGTAACGTGAAGGATCTCTACAAGGAATAGAATATTTACAAGAAACGAATACAAAGACAATTTTATAAGCGTTGGACCATTAAATTTGCACGCAGAACGATGCTACGCTCGTATGTATCGATTCTTCGTACGCATGACGTTGACCGAAGCGATTCTACGTCATATGTTAGAGTTTGATGGATATATCGATATAACGTTCGAACGATTAGTTCGTCTCGTCGAGTACATACAGTCAATGTTAAGTATATGCGATTCTCCAACATCGCGTCCGAAGATGCTATACACAATAGCGACATTTTCAATGGACATTAACTCATCGATTGCGAATTATTAATTTTAGTTTTTAATATGAAAAAAATGATACAGTGTGAATAAAAAATATTTTATTTACATCACTATATGTATTTCTTTTACCTCATATCCGACTTATATGTATCTATCCGTTGTAAAAAAAAAAGAATGAATAACAAGTATGAAAATAAATGCGCGCAATTCGGAAGTTAAAATTGATCTTTTTATTTTATATCGCACATTATGCGCACTACTTAGCAACGTCACAATGTATCTCAATCTTTAACTTTTATATCATCATACGTATTATTTGACAACGTCGCGATTGTATCAAAATTACATTGATGATATTATCATCAGAACATGTCAAATAGTTTTGAGTGCAAGAAGAAAAGGGAGAAGACGGCAATCATCGAGAGAAAGATGATAAGTATGAGATAGTGTGGCGGCGGTGGCGATGGTGGCGGCGGTGGCGATGGTGGCGGCGGCTCGTGGCGGTGGTGGCGGCAGAGTCCCAATGATTATGACAACATGGCAGCTTGTATCATTGATACATCCAGTAGAAGGTCCCAACAATGTTGGTGTTTACGTTTATGTAAGCATAAACACCGACATTCCTGGGATTTTCTCCGCGCCTTCCCCCTCCCTTCTCCGAGCCTACGAGTACTCCCGCGCCTTTCCTCTCATGCCTACGAGTACACCTCGCGCCTCCTTCAGAAGACCACAGTTAGAATCCCTATTATATTGGGAGTACAAATAAGTTTCCGCCGTTTTTTATTAAAAATTAAGCATTTATTGTGAAAGAACGGTACATAATATTTTATTCAAAGTAATAGTCATCGCTAGCCACTACTTTTTCCCATCTTTCTGGTAGCATGTGGATACCATGTCGAAAGAATGCTTCATCTTTTGAAGCTATCCAATCATCGATACAATTTTATCTTCATATGATGTGAAGTGCTGCTCAAACAAACTATGCGTCATCGATCGGAACAAGTGGTAGTCGGAAGGAGTAATGTCTGGAGAATACGGCGGATGGGGTAGAACTTCCCATTTGAATGTTTCTAAGTAGGTTCTGACCGGCGCCGCAACATGTGGTCGAGCATTCGGTTCAAAACTCAACATTTTCATACAAAAAAAAATATTGGGAGTACAAATAAGTTTCTGCCGTTTGCAAAAGACGGCGCCATTAATAAATTATAGTTAAAATTAATGTAAAACGACATAAGATTGGACATCCGGCAACACCATAACCTTGAAATATTAGCGATTTTGTATCAGCATCATATATTTTTTTTTGTATGAAAATGTCGAGTTTTGAGCTGAATAAGCGTCATATGCGGGAACTTTCGATTTATTTCTTTAATTTGAAAAAATCTGTAGCTGAAGCTCATAGATTGCTTGTAGAAACATATAATGATGCTGTCTTAAGTGAAAGAAGTTGTCGTGAGTGGTTTCAAAAGTTTAAGAACGGTGAATTTGACATCGAACAAAGAACGTAGCGGAAGGCCGAAGACGCGGAATTGGAAACATTATTGGATGAAGATTCGTGCCAAACACAAAAAGAACTTGCACTTACATTAGGAATGACTCAACAAACAATTTCATATCACATTTGAAATCATTGGGAATGATTCAAAAGCAAGGGAATTAGGTTCCATATGAACTGAAGCCGAGAAACGTTGAACGCCGATTTTTCACATGTGAAATGCTGCTTGCCAAGCATAAACGAAAGGGTCTTTTGCATCGTATAGTCACTGATGATGGATCCACTACGATAATCCAAAGAAGAGGAAATCATGGGGATCTCCTGGCCATGCTTCAACATCGACAGCCGAATATTCATGGAAAAAAACTCATGTTGTGTATTTGGTGGGATCAGCTTGGTGTCGTGTATTATGAGTTGCTCAAACCAAACGAGACCATTACTGGGGCTCTCTGCCGAACACAATTGATGAAACTGAGCCGAGCACTCAAGGAAAAACGCGCCCACTACTACTCCGGGCATGACAAAATTATTCTCCATGACAATGCTCGATCATATGTTGCGGCGCCGGTCAAAACCTTCTTAGAAAATCAATCTCAAATGGGAAGTTCTACCCCACTCGCCGTATTCTTCAAACATTGCTCCTTCCCACTATCACTTGTTCCGATCGATGATGCATGGCCTGTCTGAGCAGCACTTCACATCATATGAAGATACCAAAAGTTGTATCGATGATTGGATAGCCTCAAAAGATGAAGCGTTCTTCCGACGCGATATCTACATGTTACCAGAAAGATGGGAAAAAGTAGTGGCTAGCGATGGCCATTACTTTGAATAAAACATTATGTACCGTTCTTTCATAATAAATGCTTAATTTTTGATAAAAAACGGCGGAAACTTATTTGTATTCCCAATTATATGATACTGATACAAAATCGCTAATATTTCAAGGTTAGGTTAGGTTAGGTTATGGTGTTGCCGGATGTCCAATCTTACGATATGTCGTTTTACATCAAACAATTTTAACTATGGTTTATTAGTGGCGTTGTCTTTTGCAAACGGCGGAAACTTATATGTACTCCCAATAATTCTACTTTTATTTTATGTTGATAACATTATTTATTTATAATATTAATATCGTTGTAACGGTTACATTAATTTTATTAATTTAATTTTTCTACTTGTCGTTCACTCTCGCTTCACGCAAAAGTTGTAATATTGCTATTTCACTTGCACTGGGCTCGCAGCTTAATGGCAACAATCATTCCAAACCCGACGTATTCATTGAGTCTCCAATTAGCATCAAAGTATATGGAATTATTCATCAGGTCCACCATCCTATCTATAACGACTCCAAGTTTGATGAACTTGTCCTGAAGATCTTCCTGAATTCAATTTGTTATTTTTTTTTACCAATTCGTTATTTTTTTATTCGTTATTTTTTGCTATTTATTTTTATTGTTTATTTTTTGTTATTTGTTATTTTTTACTAAATTATTATTTTTTAATATCAATATTTATTAATACTTTATTTTTAATATCAATATTTTTTAACACATAAATAATCGAAGTATTCTTACGTGATTTATGTTCACTGTTTCGCGACATATTGCCACTGCGGTTATCAACAGATATTTCTGTGATGTCTAGCGAAATATCTGTTAGACTGTTGGAGAGGTTGGTAATATTCGATACCGTCCTAGAAAGGAAAGATTAAAATTATATTTTGATCTTTTAATAGCTGTATGAATTACATTTATATATAACATACGAATATTATATATATTCGTATTTACGTTGCGTATGCAAAAAACCAAGCCTATCAAAGTAGAGGCATTTAATCTTCTTGGTAACCGCAAAACCACTGTGTTTTGCGAAATCTTCTAAACGTATCGAATAATGACTTCCACTTCTTTTTTATCCCTGTTACAGAGATCATTCCTTCTAAGGATAAAAAACGTGATGAATACGTTTGTAACAAACTTCCACGTCTCAATTACAAAATGATAATCCTGACCTTTCATGCTGTCAGCAATTTCTTCCCATAGTTTCTCCTTAACACGGGTAAAATTTCAAAGAGGTAGTTTCCATACTTTCTCTATGAGAAATTCCTCATTGCATACTTTCCTTGCAAGCAGATTTGTTGAATGATCACTGCTATTAAAACTCTTCTTCTATGTTTGTTTCCATTACCTCGATTTCTTCCTGGTTAGCTCTTTCTCGTTTAACTTATTGTTGCTCGGCCTCTTTTTCGACTAGGATCTCTTGTCCTGCAACAAGACTTTTCTAATGATCAAGCCATTATCTGTAAAAATATGAAGATATAAATGTCACCTGTCATTTAATATCTGCAGTATTTTCTGCAGTAGTCACACACACTATACTATAACATGACAATTTTTATCATTCACTGTTGGCGACATTTCCTCAGGGATGTGGCGTCTTCTCGTCTCGGAATACGAGCGCGCAAGCGCACATGCGAGCGTGCGCTAATTATCCGGCTGTTTGGTTTCTTTTTGGTTCCTTTTGTTGCAAATTTATTTTTTCTGTTTAATCGTCTCATATTTAGATTTGTTATTATCAACGGACCGTGCTTGGTGGCTAAAGAAAATTATTCTGTAATTTTATCCATTAACAAAAAAAGAAAAACTATCGAACAGAGAACGAAACGCGAGAGCTTGTCGAAAACCGCCTCACTCGGAAACCCGCAGGTCATATGATTTCGTATATTTTATGTTACGCTACCGTTTAGAGTCCTGTTGTACGCTAATTACAGGAACAATGAGGGAGAGAGGCAGCTCCTGGCACACCGAATAGCACAGGATGCTACCCATTAGAAATAGAGGCAAACCTAAACGAAACAGGAAAACAGGCGGAGAAAATTTCTTAAATCGGCATGAATAACCGAGAGGCGGCTAAGAGTAGGGAAATTAATCTATAATTGTATTATGTCCCTATCACACTAGCGATTGCATCCGCATTTGCGTCTGCGATTTTTTATCGACCAATCAGAAAAGAGATGCTGGCGATTGCAATTCAGGATTCCCGTTTAGACATCTGTCTATTTTTCATAATCATAGAAACCAATCACAAGATGACTTTGTAGTGAACAGTTGATCATGTCTCGAAACAAAAATTGAAGACATCTCTTGGAAAAATGTAAAATCTATATCGATGAATCATGTCACCGAAAAAAGCTGATATATTTTCAAAAGATATTGAATTTATATTAATTAATTTAGTTGGGTGTAAACCTATCCTTTGGGATTATACTTTTGAGCTCAACAAAAGAATAGATCTGAAAAATGCAGTTTGGGAAGAGGTGATTCATTCTTTAGGATCTCATTTCTCAGATAGATATTTTATGTATATTAATGTTGAAAAAAACAAATTGAAAAATTATTTCTGTCAATAGCACTCGTTGTAGTGCACATAATGTGAAAAGAGTTATGTATACAAATAAACTACATTTACAATAAAATATTTTCTTTTACAAGTCCTATTGTAGCAAGCAGATTTAAAAGTATGAGAGATACTTATAGTATGTCAAATTTTTCACAAGATTTTCAAATATATCTGAATTCATACGAATCTGACAAAGAACGTAGTATTTCTTTAAAACGATTGATAAATTGATGTAGTTTTGTACTCTTGATTATAACTTATATATAGTCAGAAGAAAAGATTTAATTTACATCTACCTGCGATACTTCTCTGGATCTTCTAATTGTAATTCCAGAAAGAGATTACGAAAACAACCTCTTTTTCTCCTTCTGGCTTTCCACGATTTAATCCATATTCTTTTTTTGCGAAATATTAATTTTTTCTCTGTTACGGTATCATATGGTATATAAAATAATAGATGTTCAAGGAATTACTGCGCATCCCTAATCACACTTTCCTTCGAACCTATTTTTCCTATGAGATTATTAGTGCAAGCGTCGCCACGTGAGACCACCTCAATTTGAAGCGCAACATTACGACTCTACGCATCTTTCTCTCTGTAACACGGCGCATGGATGTTGCTTGTTTTTTTTAATTTGTAATATCTTGTAATAGAACTGCGTTAGCGCATACCTTAATGTGCATTCTAGCTGTGTGCCCTGTTGATAGAGAAATATGTACACGTGCATGCGTCCCGTATTCCCCGACGCGTATTACCAATGAATCGCGAACTTGTTGTGTGTGACCTCAATGTTTAATCAGCATTGTGTGAGATAAGACACATATCACGAACTCAACCGATGATCAGGCATCCAGTCACCGCACAGCGCGTCATTATATCCATTGGTTACCCTCACTAGTTTGAGAGATGCTCAATTTGCATCGCACGTGTGTCCGCGATTCGACCAATCAGTAACTGCACCACATGTCTAGATGTGCACTCATTTTGCGCTCGTTTTCTGATCTACTTAACGAGAATCGATGTGGAACAATGACGAGTTGATGATTGTCACTATCTTTCAGGCACAAGTTTAATTACCTCACCCAGGTTCGTTAATAGATAAAATTTCCCGAGTCAGTCTATCCCAGTGAGAAATAATAGTAATCAATATTATGATGTCAAAAATTGATTTGATGTCGATTGCATTATTTCTCACTGGGTATTGGTCGCGGGACAGGCATTCAACATCTAGAACAATCGCGGTGGATTCTCATCGTAACAGTATCTCAATAATTCTGATCCTCACTCTATTACTTTTCCGAGATTCCGTTTTCCGAAATTTCGACTATCATGAGACAGCACCTTTAGGAGAAATTGAATTCCGCTGCGTCCCTCTGGTGACAATGTTACATACCGTTTATGATTGAATGACTTTTTGAATGTATTCTTTACATAGGCATATTCATTCAAATTTTGTTATTAAAGTCACTTGGTATAGTTATAAAGTACTGTCCACCATTTTGAATCCAATATAATCCTTTAATGCTTTCCGTTTTATTCATTCCAATATATAAGTTTGAAATTGTCACTATATTGGACTCAAAATGTCGGACGATTGCGGTACTTTATAAATCTAGTGACTTTAGTTTATAGTACAATAATTCAATATTGCTGTATAAGTCCGTACTGCAACTGCGTAGCCAAAATCCGACATGACATCAATTTGAATCAAATGATGAATGTGAATTCATGTTTATTATCTCGTATATTTTTTTTCGCATTATCTTTTGCTATCATTTCTTCATGAATCTTAAGGTGCATTGCATAAAAATTAAAAGAAACCTTTTTAAGAGCAGTCAAGTATTGTAATGCTAATTAAGCTACTATTTGTACAGTTAATTTCATACTATTTTTGCTATTTTTTCTACAGAGATGGACACTATTTGAAGTATATGTATTTAGAATACGTATTTAAATATATTTTTATATTTTGTATTTCGTATTTGAATATTTTATTTGAGAGTATTTTGTATATTGCATTTAAATACTTTTTTTAATATTTTGTATTTTAGTATTTTAAATTTGTAAATAGTAAATATATTTAAATTGTGTAAAAATTTTTTTGATGAAAGTTAAAATTGCACTATTGTTGACTCAATCTAAAGTTCCATTTCACGCATGATGTGCATCATTTATCCTTGTTTACATTTGATGAACAACCTTTAGCATTGTGTCTTAGCCAGAAGTGAGCGTATTTAAAATACAATATATATTTAAAATACGTATTTAAATACATTTTTATTTCATTGAGAGTATTTTGTATCTCGTATTTGAATACTTTGTTGAGAATATTTTGTGTTTTATATTTAAGTACAATTTTTTTGAGTATGTTGTATTTTGTATTTAAATACAATTTTTTGAATATTTTCCACACGCCTCGCGAATCCGTTATTATAACAGCATATTATTAATATATGTGTTATATAAAAGTTAAAATGAACTCTATTCGTACTAGTTAAGTATAGTAATCGTACTACTATTTACATAGTTAAACAAATATGTAAGAAGTGTTGCGTTCCGGATTGTACATGGGATCAATAAGCATCATGTCATAAATTCCCAAAAGACACAATATCTCATGAAAAGATATAGAATCTATATTTTATTATTTGTATTTTTTTACATATGCGTATGCAAGTGAGTTGCGAAAACGTATAGTTTGTTATAAGCACTTAAGCGAAGAAAATTACACAGAAAATGATATTTCTTCAAATAATTGCTGAGCAACTTATAACAGCCTCTTGTACATTTAGAACAACAATAACATTTTATATTATTGTTATTAATAAATGTATAAACAACTGTTACAAGTAGAAAAATAAAATTAGATAATCATCTAATCTGTTACAAGTAGAAAAATAAAATTAGATAATCGTATTTGCAACGTAGCAAAAGGAATATCGTTAAAATGTTCTAAAAAGAAAAGCGAAACAAAAATAAAGCAATAAAGGCAGATTGATTTAACCGATTCGTAATTTATCATATTTTAATTTACATTCAATGGTACAATCAATGAATATATTATTATTTTTTTGTCTTACAGGAAATATTTTTATTCAGTGTTTACAACATTTTGATGACTAACGAAAATTCGAAAGATTCTGTTTCTTTTCAATATTTTTTGCGGCTTTGGAAGAGTGTTAAAAAATGCAATAGCAAACTTGAAATAACAAAGGAAAGAAATTATATAGTACTAGCTCCAACATCTCATGAATTAGTAGATGTAAAATTTATGATACGCTAGAAAAAAGGCATTGGCATGAACAACTTTGATTTTTATGATGGGCACTGAGAAATAAATGAATTAAAAGCTTTCTATACACTGTGACGTGATAGTTTTTATCAGTCACTGTCGAGGATCGTCGGCAGGGGAATCGCGCATCCTTCCGGTTCGGAGAGCAAGCGCGCACGCGAGCACCTGCGACATGCGCTACTTCCTTAATTATTTCTTTTTATTTAATTTTTTCGTTAAGAGCTTTTTTCTTTAGAGGTTAATCGCATGTTTAGAATCGCCTACGAATCATGTTCGGTAGCTGCAATTTTATTCTGTAACTGTGCTGTCTCACTATTGGGAGAAGAAAGACTATAACAACAAGAAGAGAGAAAAGGTGATGTTGCGCGGAAAGACCATCTACCCGGGAGCCCGGACATGTAGATCATACCATTTCATATATTTGTTATAATCTGCTGACACCTTATTACATCACACATTTCAGAGTGCGACGAAAGAAGAAAACTCACCGGAGGAACATTACAGACACCAGTCGGAGACATATCTCCGACGCAGAGTCAGTGGAGGAGCGGCCAGGGCATTCCGAGAAATTTAGGGGTCTCAGGCAAAAAAGGAGCCGCGGAAAAATTGTATTGCGCGCTCTAAGACGCAAGGATTCGCGACTCGCGAGGATCTGTGCGGCACGCGCTGACGGCGTGACAGGAACCAATCAGGGCCCCCTCTCTCCTTCCCCCTCCCGGGGGGCCTGCATAAATCCGCGAGGAGCTCCCGAGCCTCACTTGTTCTGTGGCTGAGCTCGACAATTGTAAGAGGATGTGAGTCTTCCCTTGTTGTTATAGCGAGAAGATTAGAGACTATCGCTGTCAAAAGCTGTATGCGAAGTAGCTGAGAATTCTGTATCCGAGGGTGAGACGAGCGTCATCGTTACTATAAAGCGCTGATCCGGGTTCGTAGCTCCAAGTGGATCGCGCGTGAAAAACTCGCATGTTGGTAAACGGCCGGTTTAATGACCGCCGTCTGAATTCGTGAAATTGCGAATAGTCGGTAGTTAGTCATCTCCTAAGATGATCGCAAAGAGAAGTAAAAACTCGTAATATAAAGTACGCTTTAACAACCGTACTTTATATCATAGAAATAAGTCATCGTTATCATTCGTGGAAGCAGATTATATCGAGTCCAACAGAGAGAGCGAAACTCCGGATATCGCATGTAACTCGATCCGTTAAATACAATTGTTCTTTATTTGATTATTATTTGTGGTGTGTGATTCTTGCAGCCTATCTCTCTCGCCTTTGATAATTTTCCTATTTTTGACGATCCACTTCTGCCGTTGCATTGGATTAATTGCGAGTAAAAGTATTATATATAAAATCTTTTTTGGGGAATGTCGTTTGCAGCGGTAAAAAGTTTGAATTTTCTCTTTTAATTTGAAAAAAAACGAGTCATTGTGATTTCTTTTTCGCAAAGTTACAGCACTTATTCTTACATTTTTGACATCTACTATTGACGTTACCTGTATTACCGGATATACCTCACGACGAGATTGTTGGATGGATTTTGCATATTTCTGCGTGTGTGTAGATTTTGGACATTGTGTTTTTGCGTTTAAATTTCAATAATGCATCTTGCCTCCGCATTGCTCCGCATAATGTTTGCAGTCGATTTCTCATATTAATGCAGGCTTTAATTTCTTCCTGCAAAATGTCATTTCAGATTTGTACTAAATAATCATAGATTAAGAGATTTGGCAAGACAATCTCAGAGGGCAAGTCAATCTCAGACTTATCACAAGTCTAGTATAAATCTGGAATGATATTCCGCAGGAAGAAATTAAGGCCTGCATTAATGTGAGGAATCGACTGCAAGCTATAATCGAGCAACGTGGAGGCAACACGCGTCATTGAAATTTACATGCAAAAGCATGATATGTAAAATCTACACACACGCAGAAACGTGGAAAATCCACCCAGCAATCTTATCGTGATGCATATCCAGTAATGTAAATAATATCGATAATATATATGTCAAAAAATGTAAAAAAGGTAACTTTAAAGTGCTGTAACTTTGCGAAAAAAAAATCACAACTCGTTTCTTTTTTTTTTTTTAAAGAGAAAGTTCGATTTTTATGCCGTTGCAAATGACCCAATTCCCCAAAAAAAATTTTACGAAGTCCGTGCATTCCATCAAATTTTGCAATTTTTAATTTGACAAACACATCCTTATATTCTTATTTTAGAAAGTTATAATGATAACATTACATCAAACTTAAAATCTGGCTATAGCGTCTTAAAATAAAGATTTCAAGATTTCTTTAATAAAAAGAAAAAAATCATTATCCTACGATCATTTTTCGCAAAGTTGTCGTTAGTCAGAGTTAGACAATTTTTGCTTACAATTTTTTTATGTCATAATTTTTTTTAGTAGTTTATTAGTATTTATAAATTCAAACTTCAATCTTTCTCCATAAATTTATATTCTTTTTCATACGATAGATTCTATTTACATGGTTTTCTTGCGTATAAAAAAATCGTGTGAAATAGGTGTATGAGGATTTAGTTAATTGGCAGAAAAAATTTTTTCAACAAAATAGAGGTACTTATTAGGTATTAAAGATATAATAAAAAAGATTAAAGGAATTAATATTTTATTAATCTATTTTGTATTATAATATTAGGTGTACAACTTTGCTTCCGCCGTTTTTTTCCGAAATTCGAGGCTTTATTGTAAAAAACTGGTTATACATTTATGATTCAAAGTATTGTCCATCGCTGGCCACTATTTTCTCCCATC
>Ga0157363_1001584_pt1 | contig 19091 bp, 16 predicted proteins | sample AttsexASBM1_FD_111477 | JGI IMG/M metagenome (GOLD analysis project Ga0157363, IMG submission 111477) | Fungus gardens microbial communities from leaf cutter ant in Ribeirão Preto, State of São Paulo, Brazil - Atta sexdens ASBM1 | ecosystem: Host-associated > Fungi > Mycelium > Unclassified ... | reverse complement strand
GGCCTCATCATTCGGGTTCAGGATTTCGAGCAGCTTTTCGAGATCCGCAACCGTGGTGGTCGGGCCGACCTTGATGCCGATCGGGTTCTGCACGCCGCGCAGGAACTCGACATGCGCGCCGTCGGGCTGACGGGTGCGATCGCCGATCCACAGGAAATGCGCCGAGCAGTCGTAATAGGCACCGCTCGTGCTGTCCACGCGGGTCAGAGCCTGTTCGTACGGCAGCAGCAACGCCTCGTGAGACGTGTAGAACTCCGTCTCGTCGATCTGCGAGGCCGAACCGTCAAACCCGCAGGCGCGCAGGAAGGACAGCGTCTCGTCGATGCGGTGGGCCAGATCCTGATAACGCGCCACGAGCGGAGAACGCTCCACAAAGCCGAGATTCCAGCTATGGACCTGATGCAGGTTCGCGTAACCGCCATGCGCGAAAGCACGAAGCAGGTTCATCACGCCGGCGGACTGGAAATATCCGGTCTCCATACGGCGCGGATCGGGAATACGGGCTTCGGGCGTGAATTCGGGGCCGTTGATGATGTCGCCGCGATAGCACGGCAGCGTCACGCCATCGATCGTCTCTGTATTGGACGAGCGCGGCTTGGCATACTGTCCGGCCATGCGCCCGATCTTCACGACCGGCACCTTGGCAGCGAATGTCAGGACCACAGCCATCTGGAGCAGGACGCGGAACGTGTCGCGCACGATGTCGGCGGTGAATTCGTCGAAGCTCTCGGCACAGGCACCGCCCTGAAGGACGAAAGCCTCACCGCGCGAGGCTGCGGCCAGACGGGTCTTGAGGCGACGGGCTTCCCCCGCAAAGACCAGCGGTGGATATCGATGCAGACGAGCTTCGACAGCAGCAAGCGCCGCTTCATCCGCATAGGATGGAGCCTGGACGATGGGGCGGGAACGCCAGCTTGCAGGAGACCAGGACATCGTGTTGGTGGACGTCGGGGTCTGGCTCGAGGGGTGCATCAAATGCCCTCCGGAAGGATGTGAATGCAGGAGTTGCGGGGGGCTGGTTATGGCCGAAAAAGCGAGACGTTGATAGCGCGAAACGTCAGATTGTATCGCATGGCACCTGTCTGCGGATGGAATGTTTCGCGAATGCGGGAGACCCCGTGCCATGCAAAGCGCGATGCCCCGCCCCAGACCACGACATCGCCATCCAGAAGTTCGATGATGCGCCTGGGCTCATTCCGTGTGAGGCCACCGAACGAAAAGCGTGCCGGGATACCAAGGGAAACCGACACGACCGGCGCTTCAGGCCTCCCCTCGTCACGGTCCTGATGCAGCCCCATGCCCGCTCCCGGTGCATAGCGATTGATGAGGCAGGAGGCGGGATCGAAGCCGTCATATCCCGCTTCCGCCGCCGCCCGGACAGCAAAATGACGAAGTACGTCCGGCATGGCTGGCCAAAACAGGCCGGTCTGTGGATCGGTTCGGGTGTAGCGATATCCCGATGGATCGGCTGTCCAGCCACAGGCTCCGCAGGAGGTCATGGCGGCGGACATCGGCCCCATGCGCGTGTGAAAATGCCGGAAGGGTGCGATGGCGCTGACATCCGTAATGGCCTGATGGAGCGCAGAAGCATCCGACAGTGCAAAGCCGGGCAACCACACCGCGCCCTCCGCCAGAACGGTTCTGGGACGCAGAGACGCGAAAAGATCCTCCATCAACCTCTCTCCGAACGGCGATAAAATTTCCCGAATTTCGGCATGACCCTGCATATGGGAACGTTGCACAGGAAAAGAACTCTTGAACCCGGCTCAAAGCAGGCCGATTATAAAAGGATATGCCGCCTTGCCGATGAATGTCAGACCATGACGTTATCAGAACTCTGCAAGGCAGTTTTGTTGTCATGATCGGCCAAGGACTGGATCACATGTTGTCCTCTTCCCGTTTCTTCTGCCACGCCCTGCTGGCGACTGCCCTGGTGGCAGGTGCGGCACAGGCCCAGACCGCGACGTTCGGTCAGCCTTATGCCTCCGGCACGACCCTTCCCGTGCAGCCGAATCAGGGGCAGACGGACGCCAAGCAGCAGGCCACGACAGGCGGCGAGCATTTCCGGGCACGCGGCCATCGCAAGCCGCCTCCGGGCTATTCCGATACGCCATCCAACGATTTCGAGCATGGTCCGGACCCGGATCATGAGGCGGGTGTGGAACGTGATTCCGTAACGGGCGCAAACCTCTCCAAGTTCGGATCGTCCTATCAGGGTAGCAACAACACGCAGTCCGGCCAGCTCGGCGACGCCACCGGCAACGGCTATGTCGCGCCGCGCGGAAACGGCTGGTAAGACACGCAACCAAAACCCCGGCAGCAAGTTCTGATCTTCGTATGACTTCCTTCGAGGATCAGAACCATGCCGTATATCACCGCCACTGATGGAACGAGCCTTCACGTCAAGGATATGGGGGCAGGCAAGCCTGTCGTCCTGATTCATGGCTGGCCCCTCACCGGGGACATGTGGGAAAAACAGACGCTGGCACTGGTGGAGGCGGGTTATCGCGTCATCACCTATGACCGGCGCGGCTTTGGCCAGTCCGGCCACCCGATCGACTGCTACGACTACGATACATTTGCCGAAGATCTGGCGGTCATTCTCAAACAGCTCGATCTGTGGGATGCGACGCTGGTCGGCTTCTCCATGGGCGGCGGTGAAGTTGCCCGCTATCTGAGCAGACATGGTCGCTCACGCATTTCCAAAACCGTCCTGCTGTCGTCCGTCGTGCCGTTCCTACTCAAGACGTCCGACAATCCCAAAGGCGTGGACATTGCCGTGCTCGACGGCATCAAGCAGAAAATCCGTCAGGATCGTTTTGGCTTCCTGAAAGATTTCATCCCAGACTTCTACGGCGTCAGCATGATCCATCACCCCGTCAGTCAGGGCGTGCTGGACTGGTCCTTCGTGCTGGCCAGCATGGCTAGCCCGATGGCTACGCTGGACTGCGTGGATGCCTGGGGCACGACCGATTTCCGTCCGGATCTTCAGGCCTTTACCGTTCCGACACTGGTAATCCATGGAACAGGTGATTCAACCGTTCCGGCGGAAATCTCCGGCGAGAAAGCCGCAGCGGCCATTCCGGGTTCGACCTGGATTTCTTATGAAGGCGCCCCGCACGGACTTTTCCTGACCCATGCCGAGCGGGTGAACGAGGATCTGCTCCGCTTCCTCGCCACACCCTGAGGGCGCCTTAGAACGCGCCTTTGAGAAACGCCCTGCTGACCGGCATTTCAGTCCGCACGATCAGCAGGGAACCAATGGCCAGAACTAGATCGTGGCGGATCGACGGGTACTGCGACTGACGTTCCAGCGCATAAAGCTCGTCGAGTGTTGGGTCGATGGTTGCTGTCGTATGCGTCAGAGGCAGCTTGCGGCGGGATAGGTTGCGGACCAGCCCGTCCACTGCAGCCACCGCCGTGTCAGGCAGGCTTCCGTGCTGCGCGAGTTTACGCAGCATCAGAACGTTTCGTCCGACCGTCAGCACCGAGAGCGTTCCGCGCAGCATGGCCTCTGCCCGATCGCTGGACAGGGAGCCTGCAAAGCGCACGGCGCGCTCCATGCTCTGCGTGCCTTCGTTGATCCAGACATATTCATCCATCACGACACCCGGCAGCGCCAGACGTCGCAGGCTACGCTTGAGCTGATAGCGCAGGACTTCGCCCGCACGAGCTGGAGTAAACGGCAGGATGGCACGGAAGATCACCACCCCCGCTCCAAGGCCGAGCAACAGGGCGATGGTGGTGTTAAACCAGCCGACCTCGTTGATACGTCCCTGATTGTCCATCCCCAGCAGGAATGGAAAAAACGTCCCATATGACGCCGCCATGACCGCAGTGGACGGATTGCGGGCGGCCAGACCGCCTATCATCATAAAGAACCCAACCACGAGGCAGAAGAACGGATAATTCGCCGTAACCGGCATAACGATAAAGACCGGGATGATGCTTCCCAGAGCCGCGAAAACTGCACCGTAGAAAAATGCGGAACTCAACAGCACGGTGTTCTCGAAGGTTGCAAAACGCGCGCAGACCACGGCGATAAAGGTCAGGAACACGCTCCCCTGCGGCCATGCCGTGACTTCCCAGACATAGGCCCCGAACAGCAACGCCACGGTCGTGCGGATGCCGTTGCGCATGGAGGCCCGCCAGTCCGGGTTGCGGGTCAGGCGATGCCGTTCGGACACCGGTGCCCCATCCACGCTGGCCCGATAGGAGCGCAGGGTCTCGCACAGATCGGACAGCATGACTTCCACGCCCGTGAGGATGATGCCCTCGTTCAGGGAATCCTCGTCGTCGCGTGGCAGAACCGTCTGCATGCGCCCACGACATTCCGCCAAAAGGGCTTCGGCCTGCATCAGGGCACCGATTCCGCGACGGTCCGTCACCAGACGCTCCGGCAAACCGTCCAGAGCATTGGCCATGCTTTCCATAAAGGGCCGCAGAGCTTCGGGCTGATGTGTCACGGACGTCATGCGGGTGCGCAGACCCAGGCCACGCGAGAGAACGCGCGCAACCAGCCCGAGCGTGACATAGGCGTGTTCGACCTCGTTGCCTTCGCTGCGGATCTCGATGCGGCTGAATTCGATCTGATCGCTGGAAGCCTGAAGAGACCCCAGCAGCGCGGACAGATCATCCGTCGCGCCCGTTTTCTGGCGCAGCACGGCCGTCAGCGCCGGAATGGCGCGGGTGAGGATGGCCTGAAGACGGTTCCGCAGTTCTTCACGCGCACGACCGGCGACATTGGGAAGCGCGATCATGCCCATCGCCGTCTCGCAGATCACCCCGAGGAAAATATAGGTTCCCCGCGCCATCGCGATATTAAAGACGTGGTCCGGTTCCTTCACCGCACCCAGCGCGATGATGGTGCAGGTATAGCCCGCAAGCACGAGCGCATAACCGCGGAAATTATGCGTCAGCGTGGCAAGACCCGCGCACAGCCCGACCCAGATGGCAAGGGCAGGCAGAAACAGCCAGGGCGATTGCGGGAACGCTGCCATGAGGACAATGGCCATCACCATCCCGATGACGGTGCCGACCAAACGCCAGCGTCCTTTGGAAATACTCTCGCCGCGTGAATTCTGGGCGACGATCCAGACGGTCATGGCGGCCCATTGCGGCTCACCGAGTTCCATCCACAGCGCAATCGCCAGCGCCAGAAGCGAGGCGACCGTGGTGCGGAGGGCGAACATGACGGACGTGATGGACGGGGCAAACAGCCAGCCAAACTTCATGCCCGGTCTTGCCCTTCAGAAATTCTGTGACGGCCCGACTGCCAGGCCTCCGTGAGACCAGTACGCGCCGTCATGATGTGTCAGCCTGCTTTTCGGGGAACGTGGCGTGTGAGGCTCCGCATGGTCACGAACTCCTCCGCGCTGGTCGGGTGCAGGCCGATCGTGCGATCGAAATCCCGCTTTGTCAGCTTTGCCGTAATCGCAATGGCCAGGCCCTGAATGATTTCCGGCGCATCCGGGCCGATCATATGGGCGCCAAGCACGATCTGGCTTTTTGCGTCCACGACGAGCTTCATCAGGGTCTTGCCCTTACGGCCTGAAAGCGTCTGGCGCATCGGCGTGAAGCTGGATGTATAGATATCCACGTCATGGCTCTGTACGGCGTCTTCCTCGCTCAGACCCACCGTGGCGAGCGGCTGGGAGAAGAACACGGCCTTGGGCGTCGTGGCGAAGGACCATTCACGACCCGGTTCGCCAAACAGCCGCTCGGCAAGGATATGACCTTCGGCAATGGCGGTCGGCGTGAGGTTATAGGTGTCCGTCACGTCGCCGATGGCATAGATGCCCGGCACATTGGTCGTCGCATCGTCAGGTTTGGCCGGAATACGGCCGTCCCATGTGGCCACACCCGCATTATCGAGCTTCAGCGGGGCCAGATTGGGATGACGGCCCGTCGCCATGAAGACGCAGTCCGTCTCAATGACCTCCCCGCCCTCAAGATGCAGACGGAAAATTTCGCCGACCTTCTCGATCCGCTCCGGCGAGCGTCCGGGATGCGCTTTGATGCCGTTCAGTGGCAGCAGTTCGGAGAGATGGGCGCGCAGTTCGTTGTCGAACCCGCGCAGAGGGTGCGACTGGCGGAACACCAGATCGACCTTCGAGCCGAGCCCTGCAAAAATCCCGGCAAATTCTAGGCCAATATAGCCGCTGCCGATCACGGCGACGCGCTCGGGGCGGTCCGCCAGATGGAAGGCATCGTCCGAGACAATGGCGTGTTCGGCGCCGGGAATATTCAGGCGCGTGGGCGTGGAACCCGTGGCAATCACGATGTTCTTCGCCCGGACACGCTGGACGGACGCGTCCGGTGCGAGTTCGGAGGAGCCGATTTCAATAGTATGGGCGTCCACGAAACTAGCATCGCCTGTAAACAGCGTGACCCCCGCCTTTTCCAGCATCGAGACGTAGATGCGGTTGAGGCGCTCGATCTCGCGGTCCTTGGCGCTGATCAGTTTAGACCAGTCATGGGCGACCGGCGCGACGTCCCATCCATAGGACGGGGCATCGGCGATCTCGCGGCCATAATCGGCCGCATAGACCATCAGTTTTTTAGGCACGCAGCCCAGATTGACGCAGGTTCCGCCCCAGTGACGGCGCTCCGCAATCGCGACGCGCGCTCCGTTCTGGGCAGCAATGCGCGCGCAGCGCACTCCGCCCGAGCCGGCACCAATAACGAACAGATCAAAATCCTGCATCATTCCGGCCTTTCGTACCCTGTTTGAAACCTCAGCGCTCGGCGAAGGCCTTCTCGACGACATACGAACCCTGATGGCTCATATTGCCTTCCTCAAAGCCCATACGCTCCAGCAGGGCTTCGGTGTCGGCCAGCATTTCCGGCGAACCGCAGATCATGACACGGTCATGCTCGGGGTCCAGCTTGTCGATGCCCAGATCCTCGAAAATCTTGCCCGTCTCGATCAGCTTGGTGATGCGATCGGTCACGGCGTAATCTTCGCGGGTCACAGCCGGGTAGTAGCGCAGCTTGTCGGCAACGAATTCGCCGAGGAACTCGTGCTGCGGCAGTTCGTGGCGGATGTGGTTCTCGTAGGCCAGTTCGCCCGAAATACGGACGGTATGGCTGAGGATCACATTCTCATAGCGCTCATAGGCCTCGGGGTCCTTGATGAGGCTCATGAACGGCGCAAGACCTGTTCCCGTGGAGAGGAAATACAGGTTGCGGCCCGGCTTGAGATTATCGAGCAGCAGCGTACCAACCGGCTTGCGGCCGATCAGAACCGTATCACCAACCTTCACATGGCGCAGACGCGAGGTCAGCGGGCCATCGGGAACGGCAATGGAGAGGAACTCCATGTTGTCTTCGTAATTGGCGGACGCGATCGAATAGGCGCGCAGGAGCGGCTTGCCTTCGACTTCAATGCCGATCATCGCGAACTGGCCGTTCTCGAAGCGCAGACCGGGGTCACGCGTCGTGGTGAAGCTGAACAGACGGTCCGTCCAGTGATGGACCGTCAGAACCTTGGCCGGATACAGATGCGCATATTCCTTGCTCGGCTCGGCAAGACGATACTGCTTCGGATGGCCTTCAAACGACACAAGGCCGGTCAGGGGCTCGTCGATCTCGGGCGTGGGGGCGGCAAAAGTCGGGTTAGACATGTCTGGTTCTGTCTCCGATGCGGAACGGATAACAGGTCTCGGACCTGATAAGGGTCGGGTCTTTTAGCCCAATCGTCACCGCTCGGGAAACCCATGTGCGTTGAAGCGCATGCCGGAATGACGCACAAGACTCTTATGACAGACGACTCCATGCCGGACGCCCCTCTTTCCGACACACTCTCTCCGGCCGAACGCGCCCTTGCGCGGGCCGAGGCTGACTTCGGAAGCCCGCTCGAGATTACATCGCGCGAACGCCCTGCCCTGCTGCGTCAGGTCGCGCGCAGGCTTGAAGGCCCGGAGGCAAGCCTGTCCCATGACGGGTTGATCGAGGCGCTGTGCGTCGTGCGCCGCAAAACCTGGGCATCCCAGCTCATGAATCTGTGTCGCAGGGCCGGTGAAGTCTGGGTCAGCAAAGCCGACACGCAGGACGCGGCGGCCCGCACCCATGACCCCCGCGCCGACATGCCTGCCCTGCGCCGGACACTGGACGACGTCCTGATGACGCGCTGGCAGGAGATGGGCGATTCTCCGCGCGCCGTTCTGGAAGATGTCCGCGCCGATCTCGCCGATACTGGGCTGATCCTGTCGAGCGGTCAGCTTGAAAAGCTCTCACAGAGCATTGCCAGCGCCTTCGGCAGCGTCGATCTGGGCTTTGAAGACGATCTGCGGATTGCAGAAGAACGCCGGGCCCGCGAACAGGCCGACATTCAGGCCCGTGCCGAAGAACGCAGGGCGCGCGAGCTTGAGCGCCTGCGGCAATGGGAAGAGGGACTCGTCAGCTTCGACGACCTGCCCGGCGTTCTGCACTGCTCCCGCCGCGAGGCGCTGCGTTGGGTTGCGGAAAATCGGATTCCCGTTGCGCGCCGCGAAACGCGCCCAGACGGAATCGAGCTATTCTTTTTCGATCCCACAGAACTCAAACGGCTTCGGACGTTCCTGCCGCAGTGGCGCAGCGGAACGAAAGACCGGCCGGAAGTTCTGGATCTGGGCAACAAGGCGGGCAATGCGGCCATTGCCCGTGTCGCGGCGCTGGACCGGTTCGCGGCCCATTTCCGCACCGCGCGTGCGCTGAAACGGCGCATCACGCTCGTGACCGGTCCGACGAACTCCGGCAAGTCCTACACAGCCCTCAATGCGCTGGCGAATGCCGAAAGCGGGCTGGCGCTCGCGCCCCTGCGTCTGCTGGCCCATGAATTCCGCGAGTCCCTGCTTTCGCGCGGCGTTCCGGCATCCCTCTCCACGGGCGAGGAGCGGATCGAAATGCCCGGCGCGCGCCATCTGGCAGCGACGGTCGAGATGTGTCCGTTCCACAATCCGGTGGATGTCGCGATCATCGACGAAGCGCAGATGCTCGCCGATCCGGACCGTGGCGCCGCCTGGACGGCAGCCATCATGGGCGTCCCGGCGCGACATGTCTTCATCCTCGGCGCGCCGGACTGCATCCCTCTGGTCAAGCGCATTGCCGAGCTTTGCGACGATCCGGTGGACGAGATCCATCTCGAGCGTAAAAGCCCGCTCAAAGCGGGTGAGACGCTGCATCTCGATGAACTCAAGCCCAGCGACGCTGTCATCGCCTTTTCGCGCCGAGAAGTTTTGGATCTGCGCGCCGAACTCATGGCCCGCGGGCGTCGCGTTGCCGTGGTATATGGCGCTCTAAGCCCGGAAGTCCGTCGTGCCGAAGCCGCCCGGTTCAACAATGGCGAGGCAGATATCCTGATCGCGACGGATGCGATCGGTATGGGGCTGAATCTGTCCATCCGCCGGGTCGTGTTCAGTGCGCTGCGCAAGTTCGACGGACGCCAGACGCGCGATCTGGTCTCGCAGGAAGTCAAACAGATCGGCGGTCGCGCCGGGCGTTACGGCAAGCATGAAAACGGGCTGGTCTGCGTATTGGCCGGAGCGGGCAGCCCGACCTTCGTCAAGAAGATGCTGAGTGCACCACCTGAAGTCGTGACGGAACTCCGCCCGCTGGTTCAGCCGGATTCGGATATCGTTCGGGCGGTTGCAGAAGAAATTGCCAGCGACAGTCTTTATGGCGTTCTGACACGCATCAAACATGCCGTTCTGCGTGCGGATGACCCGAACTATCGTCTCGCCGACATGGAACAGGCGCTGGAAATCGCCGCTGCTCTGGAAGGCGTGGAAAACCTCGATCTTTCGACCCGCTGGACCTACGCCATGTGCCCGATCGATGAGCGGGACAACGGTATCCAGCGCCTTGTCCAGTGGGCCGCGGATCATGCGGCCGGACGCCCGGTTCCACCGCCGGGTACGGGGCGGCTGCCGCATCCGGAGCAGGCGGGACGTGAGGAACTGGAGCGGGCCGAGAAGCGGCACAAACGGCTGGTGGCGTGGCGCTGGCTCGCTTTGCGCTTCCCGGACGCTTATCCCGCCCGTCAGGACGCGGAAATCAACACGTCCATTCTCAATGACTGGATCGAACAGGTTCTGCGGACCCAGAGCCGGATGCGCGAGAGCCAGAAGCAGCAGCGTATCGGTGAGCGTCCGGGGCGCGGCGGCGGGAAGTCTGGAGACAGAAGCTCTTTTTCGGGTTCGAAAAAGCCGGGGTCTCACTCGGGAGGCCGGACGTTCCCTGCGAAAGGCGGCAAGCGTCCCGGCAGTACACGCAGACGACCCTCGTAACAGGGCACTGGCCGCACTGGCCTGACGAAAGTCAGGCCGTTTCCACTCAGGCCGACTTAGGCGGACGGGGAGTTTTTGCGCTCTGGCCTTCGCTGTGACGCACGCGCCGCTCGATCCATTTCTGGGCCTGTAGCTTGATGAGCGGATCAAGCTGCCGGTAGAGAGCAAGCATTGTGTCTTCATCCGGCGTCAGGGTTGCCTGAATCGCCTTGTAGGCCATGCCCGTCAGCAGAACTTCGGGTTCCACGCCCAGAACCTCGGCCAAACCGCCCAGATGCTTTCCCACATGGCCTGAGCGGCCTGTTTCCCAAAAAGCCACGGCCGAGCGCGAAATCCCGACTTTTTCGGCCAGTTGGTTCTGGCTCAGCCCGGCCATTTCCCGCAAAAGCCGAATACGACGCCCAAGCTCAAGCCCGGGGGAAAGCTGTGCTTGTGGAATGGCATCTTTGGTCAATACGGCCTCCGTTTCTCTAATCCATGCCTTGTATGCCGCTTCGGAAGTCTGCGTCGGAACAAGCGACTTTCCTTCTGTTCTGAAGCAGACGCGCCCCGCGGCAAGCGTCACAATTTCGCGCACTTCGCGCACTGTCCGGTCAGATGCGGAATAAGACGTCCATTTCTGCCCGAGACCGAGCTGAAGTGCCGTTTTCATGTCTAAACCTCCAGACTGATGACAGTGGCGCGATCCATCCTGCGCCCGTTTTGCGACAGAAATTTTCCGCCTGTCAGAGTTTTCACGTCATCAGCAAAAAGCTCTGTCTGCTCGATCCATTTGGAAGATAGCGGTAGCCGGATCAGATTAGTCCTGTTTCGCTTTTCAAGGAAAGAGGGAGGATACCCCCCTGCCCTTTCAAAAAACGCGGAGGACGAAAAGTTTCCTGAAAATCCGTCTTTTAGCGAATTTCTACTGGGCATCCTGCGGCACCAGCACCATCGTGCCGGACGTCGTATTTCCATACAGAATAAGATGGTTTTCGCCGTCCCGGGACCATGACGTCACGGTCGGGAAGAAGGCGCCGATCTTCTGTTCCTGAGCCATCAGCGGCGGAAGGCAGGCTTTACGTGTCGTGGCCATTGGCTGGAACTGAAGCATCTGCGCTTTAAGCCGGAAATGGCCCATCAGACGGTTGCAGCCATCCGTTCCGTAGACCGTGCCATCCTGTTGCAGGGTCAGACCCGGCGCTTCGGGGGTATTGGGGATGTTCAGATCGCCGACACTCTGGATTCGCCATGTTCCGTACGGTGCGCGGACAGTCGTCTCCGCGACACGCCGCAGCAGAAGCTGCGGGTGATCGAGCGGCGTGCCTCCGTCGGGTGTGGCGAACAGTCGCTGCCCCTCAACCGTAATTTCCGCGTTCAACACGTAATGACCGCCCGGCGGCAGCGTGGGGTAGGTCAGCGTATAGGGAATGGGCACGCCATGATGGATCTCCGCGCGCTGCTCGGCCATGACGAGGGGCGCGCCATGCGTAGCTCCCGTATCCTCGATCCAGACGCTCAGAACGGCGCCCGGTGGCAGGGCCATGCGCTCACGATACAGAGCCTGACCCTGCAGCGTGTGCATGGTGGCCGCCTGACTCGCTATCTGGCTGGCCGCATAAACCGGTGCAGTAGACAGGAAAGAGCCTGCCACCAGCAGGTTCAGGGCAAAACAGCGGAGCGTGATCATCATGCGTCAGAGTCCTCAGCCGATGCGGTTCAACCCGCCCATGTAAGGACGCAGAACCTCGGGGATATCGATGCTGCCGTCTTCGTTCTGATAGGTCTCCATGACCGCGATCATCGTCCGGCCGACAGCAAGACCGGAGCCGTTAAGCGTGTTGACGAAGGCCGGTCCGTTTTCTGCACGATAGCGCGCATTCATGCGGCGTGCCTGAAAATCGCGCGTGTTGGAGCACGAGGAAATTTCACGCCATGCCTTCTGGCCCGGCAGCCACGCTTCCAGATCGAACGTCTTGGCCGCGCCAAACCCCGTATCGCCCGCGCAGAGCAGCATCCGGCGGAAGGTGATGCCCAGACGCTCCAGAACCGTCTCGGCGGCCTGAGTCATGCGCTCGTGCTCGGCCTCGCTGTCTTCGGGACGCACGACCGACACCAGTTCGCATTTGGTGAACTGATGCTGGCGCAGCATCCCGCGCACGTCGCGCCCGGCGGAACCGGCTTCGGAGCGGAAACACTGCGAGAGCGCGGTCATGCGGATCGGCAGGGCATCAGCGGGCAGAATATCGCCCATGACGGACGCTGTAAGCGGGACTTCGGCAGTCGGGATCAGCCAGCGACCGTCTTCGGTGCGGAACGAATCCTCGGCGAATTTGGGCAGCTTGTCGGTGCCATACATCGCGTCGTCATTAACCAGAAGCGGCACGCTGGTTTCGCTGTAGCCGAACTCGGTCGTGTGGGTGTCGAGCATGAACTGACCCAGAGCGCGCTCCAGACGGGCCAAGGCGCCACGTAGAACCACGAAACGCGTGCCGGACAGTTTGGCAGCGGTCGGGAAGTCCATCAGGCCCAGCGCTTCGCCGAGTTCGAAATGCTGTTTCGGCTCGAAGGCCAGTTCGCGCTTTTCGCCACGGACATGAACGACGACATTGTCGTCTTCGCTTCTGCCCCCGGGGACGGACGCATCGAGACGGTTCGGCAGGGCTTTCAGTACATCGTCGATGCGGGTTTGGATCGCGTTGGCCCGCTCTTCCAGCCCGGCGATCTGATCCCGCAGGGCTACGGCCTTTGCTTCAATCTCAGCAGTGTCGAGCTTCTGCCGCTTGAGCAGGCCAATTTCCTTGGCGATCGTCTTGCGGGCAGCCTGCGCTTCCTGAAGCGCGACCAGAGCAGCCCGGCGCTCTTCGTCTTCGCTGACGAGTTGCTGTCCCACGGGTGACAGGCCCCGACGTGCGAGAGCAGCGTCAAAAGCGGCCGGGTCGGCGCGCAGGGCTTTCAGGTCATGCATGGTTCAGGGCTCCGGCAGGTGTCATCAGTCTTCGTCGGCGGCCATCGGTTTCGGTTCCACGAACCGGGCCGTCAGAATGGATACCTCGTACAATGCGACGAGGGGAATGGCGAGGCTCAGCATCGTAATCGCATCCGGCGGCGCAATGACGGCTGCAACCGCAAAGGACGCGACGACGGCATAGCGACGGAAACGCTTGAGTTGCGCCACACTCAGCAGCCCCACACGGACCAGCAGCGTCAGGATGACGGGCAACTCGAAGCAGACCCCAAACGCCAGGATCATTTTCGTCACCAGCGTCAGATATTCCGAGACCTTGGCCTGAAGCTCGATCTGCATGCCGCCATCAGTATTCTGTGGCGTCTGGAAGGACAGGAAGAACTGCCACGCGTAAGGAAACACGACGTAATAGGCCAGTGCAGCGCCAATCAGGAACATGATAGGCGTGGCGATCAGGAAGGGCGCAAAGGCACGTTTCTCGCTGCGATACAGGCCGGGCGCGATGAAGATCCATGCCTGTATGGCGATCATGGGAAAAGACAGGCAGGTCGCGCCGAACACGGCCACGCGGATATAGGTAAAGAAAGCCTCATACAGCGCAGTGTAAATCAGGTGCGGCTGTTCGCCGTTTTTGCGCATGATGTTGCCGAGCGGGGCCGCCAGAAAGCGGTAAATCTCGCCCGAGAAATGGTAGCAGATGGCAAAGGCGATCACGAAGGTCACGATCGACCAGATCAGCCGTTTGCGCAGTTCCACGAGATGTTCGAGGAGCGGCATCGGCGTGTCGTTGATGCTGTCGGTGTCGGTCATTCGCCGTCCTTTCCGCTCGCGATGGGGATGCGCCGACCGGCATGGATGGCCCGGACAGGCGGCAGAATATCAGGCGCGCGCCAGCGGGAGCGCTCATGCTGGAGCCGCCGTGCCGTGCTGGGCGGAAGAATGGACGGAGCGCCAACGACATCTTCGTTGACGTCCGGTTCCTCCTGCGCGGGCAGGTCCAAGGCTGGCTCGAACTGCGGACGGGCGTTGTAGGGCACCGTTTCCAGATCGGTCAGGGAGGGCGGCGGCGGAAGCGGCGGGGCGGGCGGAACCTTTGGCAGCGTGGCGGCGGAGGCTTTCGTCGGCGCATCCAGTTCCAGACTGCGGCGGATAGAATTATCGCCGTCGATGGCTTTCGTGACGCGGTCGCGCAAGTTGAAACTCTTCAGATCCCGGAACTGGTCCCGCGCCTCGGACAGATCGGCTTCACGGACCATTTCGTCCACATGGGACTGAAACTCCGAAGCCATGCGCCGCATCGCCTTCAGCCCGTTAGACAGGGTGCGAATGGCAACCGGCAGGTCCTTCGGGCGGATGAACACCATCGCCACCATCACGAACAGCGCGATTTCCGAGAAACTGAAGTCAAACATGCGACATTCCTAGCCTGTCTGCTCCGTTCCGCCTACGGCAGAACCGTCCGGGGCATCGTCTTCCGCCTCCGTGGAGGCCCGATCCAGCAGGAAATCTTCCCTCCGCGGCAGGGCGGCAAGATCGGGAAGGGCAAAACTTTCCAGAAAATGAGCCGTGGTGCCCCACAAAACAGGGCGACCGGGCACCTCCTTGCGGCCTTTGGGCGCAATCAGGCTGTCTTCCAGCAGGGCGTCGAGCACGGCCTGTCCGAGCGAAACGCCCCGAATGGCCTCGATTTCAGCGCGGGTGCAAGGCTGGTGATAGGCCACGATCGCCAGGGTTTCCATCGCCCCCCGGCTCAGACGGCGGGGCTTTTCCACGACTTTTGTCAGAGCGGGTGCGTATTCGGGGCGGGTGCGGAACTGCCAGCCACCCGCGACCAGCACCATTTCGATGGCATGATCGGCATAGAGTGCGCGGACGGCTTCAATCGCTTCCTCCGTTGCGACGGCAACGGACTGGGCTTTGAGAAGTTCTGCGATTGCAGACGGTTTGACGGGTTCAGGACTGGCGAAAACCAGTGCCTCCACCAAGTGGCAGGCCCGATCGAGCATTTCGGAGTCGGTCATGATGCGGGACGCCATTCGATGAGACCGAAAGCCTCGGGCTGACGCAGTTCCAGCGCCCCGCCCTTCGCCATCTCCAGCCCCGCGAGGAGCGTCCCTGCCAGTGCTGCGTTGCGTCCGTAAGGGCCTTCTTCGCCAGCCAATTCGTCCGGGTCCGGCAGGAGGGAGGTCAGGGTGTGCCAGCCGACCACGCTGTTGGTTCCGAGAAGGCGTTTGAGGCGGGAGAGCGCGTCCTGCACGCTCCAGTAGCGACGGGCACGTGGGGCATAGACCGTGCGGCGGCCTGTTCTGCGCCGGGCGGACAGATAGGCCGTAACGAGCGCGGGCATCTCCACACGCAGGCCCGAGCGGTCAATTTCGGTATGGTCCTCGCCCTGCCCGCGCCGGAATACGTCCAGACCCAGACGGGGCTGTGCGGCCAGCCACTGGGCAGCGGCACGCATCCGTTCAAGTTCGATCAGACGTTCCTGAAGAAGTTCAATCGCGTCTTCGGCGTCCGGGTCTTCGTTTTCGGCGGGGAGTAGCAGTTTGGATTTCAGCCACGCGAGCCATGCCGCCATGACGAGCCAGTCCGCCGCAAGTTCCAGCCGCAGGCTCCGCGCTTCCGCACGGGCCTTGTCCACAACGGCCAGATACTGCTCCACCAGTTGCAGGATGGAGATTTTCGCCAGATCCACCTTCTGTTTGCGGGCAAGGTCGAGGAGCAGATCGAGCGGCCCCTCAAACCCGTCAAGCGTCAGATGCAGTGTCTCGCTCAAACGCCAGCGCTCAGAACTGGGCTGGCGTACAGGCGACGGACTGCGCGTGCAGCTTCACGCAATAGGCCCGCGCAGCTTTCAGATCCGCAAATCCGCCGATCCGCAGACGCACGAACGTGTGGTCGCCGCGCGTGGTCTTCTCGAACAGCGGCGTATGCCCGGCGAGCAGGGCCGGAGCCTGATGGCGCAGACTGTCCCACTCCTTGCGGGCTGCGGCCTCACTGTCGAGCGCGCCGAGCTGCACTTCATGCGATCCGGACGGGACATCTGCCTTGGAGACCGTTTTTTCGGGAGCAGCGACCTTTGGTGGCGCGACGCTCTCGGGTTCCGGCACAGGAGCGGGAAGCGGCTTTTCAATTGGGCGGGCCGCGTGATGAACGGGCGCTTCTTCTTTTTTCGGTACCTCTTTTGGAGCTTCAGCCGGGGTATTGGCAGCAGTATCCGTCGGGGCAGCAGGCTGAACCTGCGGCTTCTCCGGCGTCGTCGCAGGCGGTGCTGCGGACTGAGGCTGTTCGGGTGCGGCAGATGCGGTTGCGTCCGGGCTGTTCGCAGTGGCAGTCGGGGCAGAAGCATTTCCCGGAGTTGCGGGAGGTACGGCTGTGTCCGACGTTGCGTCCGTCTTTGCAGGGTCCTGCGTTGGCGCGCCCGGAGGCACGCCGTACTGACGGGCCAGCGCCTTCGTGTCGGGCTGTTCGGGGCCGGGTGCGAGATGCGCCTCGCCATTGCCGGTCATGTCGGTTTCGCCGCCATCACCGCTCATGATCTGCATGCCACCCGGATCAGCGGGACGGTCCTTCACGGGGCCGGGAGGCGGCCCGATAATGGGAATGCCGCCGTGATGGGTTCCCATAAGCGACCAGCCACCGACCGCCAGCATCAGCACGACGCCAATACCCACCGCGCCGCCGACCAGCTTGCGCGTTGCAGGATCATTGCCCAGCAGGGATGTCAGACGCCCTGCCCCGGCAGAATTCGCGCCTGCTGCCGGGCGGCGGCGCGGAGCGGGTTCGTCGTCATAGTCGTTACTCAGGCGCTCACGATCGAAACGCTGCTGCGGACGTGGGCCCGGTGCCGGACCGGAAGGCTGTTTCGGAGAGCGGCCATAATCGCCGGGGTCGGCGTTTCCGCGTCCCTGATCGTTTTCCGGGCTCATCGCATTTCCTCCACCGGCACGACGCCGAGAATGGTGAGGGCACAGCGCAGCGTTCCTGCGATGGCCGAGACCAGCGCCAGCTTGGCGAGGCTGGTGGCGCGGTCGTTCTCGTGCAGGAAGCGCAGAGTGGTATCTTCGCGGCCCCGGTTCCACAGGGCATGGAAGTCGGAGGCCAGATCAATGCAATAGGTCGCGATGCGGTGCGGCTCACGGGCCGTAGCTGCGGCTTCGACACTGCGCGGGAAAGCCGCCAGACGACGCAGGACGGCCAGTTCGACGTCCGAAGACAGGTTGGTCAGGTCAGCACCGCACAGGGCTTCCGGCGTCACGGCATCCGCGCCAAACATCGTCTCAGCGGAACGCAGGACGGAACGACAGCGGGCATGGGCGTACTGGACGTAGAACACCGGATTGTCGCGCGTCTGGGCGACGACAGCATCCAGATCGAACTCCATCTGCGCGTCGGCCTTGCGGGTCAGCATCGTGAAGCGCACAGCGTCACGGCCCACTTCGTCCAGAAGGTCGCGCAGGGTCACGAACGTACCGGCGCGCTTGGACATCTTCACCGGTTCGCCGTTTTTCACGACGCGAACGATCTGGCACATCACGACTTCAAAGCCGGTCTTGCCATCCGTCAAAGCGGAAATGGCGGCCCGCATCCGCGAGACGTAACCGCCATGATCAGCGCCGAGGACGTCGATCAGGACGTCAGCATTTTCAGCTTTCTGGGCATGATAGCCGATATCATTGGCGAAATAGGTGTTGGTGCCGTCGGATTTGCGGAGCGCACGGTCCTGATCGTCGCCAAATTCGGTGGAGCGGAAGAGCGTCTGCGGACGGGCTTCCCAGTCTTCCGGCATCTTGCCTTTCGGCGGCTCCAGCACGCCCTCATAGAGCAGGCCCTTGGTGTCGAGCGTGGCGATCGCTGCGTCCACGCGACCGCTGGCCAGCGTTTCAGCTTCGCTTGCGAAGACTTCATGCGAAATACCGAGCGCTTCCAGATCCTCGCGGATGGCGGCCATCATCTGTGTCAGGGCTTCACAACGCATGGTCTCGAACCAGACGGACGGATCTGCCGGGCCACCTTCGGCATTGGCGAGCGAACGTCCGTGCTTTTCAGCAATGCTTTGCGCGACGGGGATCAGGTACTCGCCCTGATATTGCAGGCCGTTCGGGGTCAGGGCGCCGAATTCGTCTGCCGGGATGTCCGTGCCGATGGCCTGAAGGTAGCGCCAGTATGTGGCCCATGTCAGGGCGACAACCTGAGTTCCGGCATCGTTGATATAGTATTCGCGCGTGACCGGGCTGCCTGCGGCTTCGAGCAGGTTTGCCAGCGCGTCACCGACCACCGCACCACGGCAATGACCGACATGCATCGGGCCGGTCGGGTTGGCGGAGACGTATTCCACGTTCACGCGCGTTCCCTGCCCCATCGTGGAGCGGCCATAGCGGTCGCCCGCCTTGAGAACGGAAACGGCCACGCCCTGAAGGACTTCGGGCTTGAGCGTCAGGTTCACGAAGCCCGGACCGGCGGCTTCGGCCTTCGCGATCCCCGGAAGTTCGGAGAGTTTCGCGACCAGTTCGGCAGCAATATCGGCGGGTTTGCGGCGCGCGGGCTTGGCCGCCAGCATGGCTGCGTTGGTTGCCATATCGCCGTGAGACGGGTCACGCGTGGGGGTCAGATCGACGCGCTGCACCACCTCTTCCGGCAGGCCGGGGACGACCGATCGCAGAGCCTCGCACACCTGAACCCGGGTGCGGGCAAAGAGACAGTCAGTCGTAAGGGTCGTGGTGTCAGCGGCCATTTCAGCTCGATTCCTGTAACGCGTCTTCAAATCAGAGGCTCTATCAGCCCAGCACGGAGAGGTCCGTCAACCGTCGATGTTCTTCCATCGCGAAACGATCGGTCATTCCGGCAATATAATCGGCCACCAGACGCCTGCGCTG
>Ga0157363_1001583_pt1 | contig 19095 bp, 15 predicted proteins | sample AttsexASBM1_FD_111477 | JGI IMG/M metagenome (GOLD analysis project Ga0157363, IMG submission 111477) | Fungus gardens microbial communities from leaf cutter ant in Ribeirão Preto, State of São Paulo, Brazil - Atta sexdens ASBM1 | ecosystem: Host-associated > Fungi > Mycelium > Unclassified ... | reverse complement strand
CTAGAGGCACTCTCTGAAGCCTGTATGGTTACAGTCCCCAGCGAGTGCCCCGTGTAAATCACGTGTTTTGTTTTCCGATATCGTTCCGGAAAATTTTGTCTTCCCACTGAATGGCTTTGGCGCCTTCGTAGGCTCTGTGGCGAGCTTCTTCTGGTGTTTGTGCTTTGGCGCATACCGTCAGAACTCGTCCGCCGGCGGCAACAAGAACGTTGTTGGTCAGCTTGGTCCCTGCGTGGAAAACTGAGACCCCCGGTACGGCCTCTGCGCGATCAATGCCTGTGATCCGTCCGCCTGCTTTTGGGGCGTCCGGGTAGCCCTTTGCTGCCAGCACGAGCGATATGGATGCATCATTTGTGAAGGTGGCGCTGGCGTTGTCCAGTTCGCCTCTAGCAAGCGCTGCCAGGATTGGGAGCAGGTCGCTGTCCAGACGGATTAGCAATGCTTGCGCCTCCGGGTCTCCAAAGCGGACATTGTATTCGATGAGCTTGGGCCCTTGATCCGTCAGCATCAGGCCAGCAAAGATGACACCACGGAAGGGGGTTCCACGACGCACCATTTCGGCGAGCATGGGCCGCACGGAAATGTCCAGAGCTTTTTCCTGTGCATCGGCATCGAAGTCAGGGGGAGGGGAGATGGCTCCCATTCCGCCAGTATTGGGGCCGGTATCACCATCACCAAGTCTCTTGTGGTCACGGGCCGCGCCGATAAGGACCGCTTTTTCGTCCGAGCAGAAGGCGAAAAGAGACACTTCGCTTCCGACGAGGCATTCCTCGATAACGAGCGGCATACCCAATCTGCGGATTGCGTCCTCTGCTTCGGGAATGCTCTGCGCCACGACCACGCCTTTTCCGCCTGCAAGCCCGTCAGCTTTAACGACGATCGGCGCTCCCCGAAGGCGAACGAACGCAATTGCCGCGTCTTCGTCTTCAAAGCGTTCCCATCTGGCTGTCGGGATGCCGGCCGCGTCAGCTACTTCCTTGGTGAAAGCCTTACTGCCTTCAAGAGCTGCTGCGGCTTGTGATGGGCCCGCACAGGGAATGCCAGCCTCGGCGCAGGCATCCGCAAGGCCCGCGACAAGGGGTGCTTCGGGGCCGGGAACGATCAGGTCGATCTTCTTGGCTTTTGCAAATGTAATGAGAGTCGGAACGTCATCGGCTTTGATGTCGACAAGTGTTCCGACAGAGGCGATCCCCGGGTTTCCCGGCGCTGCATAGAGCGCCGTCAGCTGGGGCGAGCGCGCCAGACATGTTGCAAGCGCATGTTCGCGCCCTCCTGAACCGACCAGCAAAACGCGCATACCGCTCTCCATTTTCGTGTCCGGGCTTCGTTTGAGCGCGTGCGTAGCATAGACTGGGCGCATGATGGAGAGTGATGCCGCATCTGCACGCGGGAATGTGCCGCAATATTCGGTTTCCGAGATCTCTGGGGCGATCAAACGCACTCTGGAGAGTGGATTCGGGCGTGTCCGTGTTCGGGGGGAGATTACGGAGCTCAAGCGTTATCCGTCAGGACACGTATATCTGTCTCTCAAGGATGAGGGCGGCAAGATTGCGGGGGTGATCTGGCGCGGGAGCGTTTCGCGGCTGGGTCTGGCACCGGAGAATGGCAACGAAGTCATCGCGACAGGTCGCGTTTCTGCGTATGGCGAGCGGTCGAGCTATCAGCTTGTCATTGAGCGCATGGAGTTTGCCGGCGAGGGGGCGCTCCTCGCGAATATCGAACGCCTCCGTAAGCGACTTCTTGAAGAGGGGTTGTTCGATGCCGGCCGCAAGAAGGATATTCCGTTTCTTCCTACGCTTGTGGGTGTCATTACATCGCGTTCAGGCGCAGTTTTGCATGATATTCGCACGACCATAGAGCGACGCTTTCCGCGTGATGTCCTTTTGTGGCCTGTTGCTGTGCAAGGCGAGGGAGCGGCAGCCCAGATTGCGGCAGCTATTGAAGGAATGTCTGTTCGGGGGCCGCGCCGCCCGGATGTGTTGATCGTGGCACGTGGTGGCGGCTCCCTTGAAGACCTCATGGCCTTCAATGATGAGCGCGTGCTGCGCGCCGTAGCTGCATGTCCGATCCCGTTGATCTCGGCTGTTGGGCATGAGACTGACACGACACTGATCGATCTTGTCTCTGATCGTCGTGCCCCGACTCCCACTGCTGCTGCTGAGATGGCCGTACCACTTCGATCCGAACTGGTTGCCGATCTCGCGCACCGTACCGCACGTCTGACGGGCGGTTTGTCACGCATTATGCAGACCGCGAAAGCCAGACTTGATCAGGCGGCGTCTAGACTTCCGGACCTGCCGGGGTTGCTTGATACGGGGAGGATGCGCCTGGATGATCGGGGGCAGCGTCTGGAGCTTGCTTTGCCGGGGTATGTTTTGCGGCTCAGGGCGATGCTGGATGCTCCTGGGCGATATCTGCCGGGACCTGATCTTATCATTGGACGGCGAAAGGCACGCCTGAGTGCCTTGGTAACCCCGTCTCCTGAATTGCAGATCGAACGCAAGCGCGCCTTCCTGATTACCGCAGCCCGCGGGCTCGATGGTGCGGTGAACCAGACTGTTCAGCAGCGGGTACTACGAGTGGAGCGGCAGCGTCTTACACCTGAAACACTATATTCTGCGATCCGCTTGCAGAAAGCGCGGGTAGAGGGGCTGGGCGCCCATCTGGAGGCCGTCTCTCCGCAAGCCGTACTCAGGCGCGGCTATGCGCTGGTGCAGGATGCGAATGGTCGCCCCGTAACCCGTGCTGATGCAAGGCCGCCAAATGGACGCGTTGTGCTATCCTTTGCCGATGGAGAGCGAGGTGCAAGACTCGATCCTCTCACGTCTCAGGGCGATCTTGGGTTATGAAATCTTTTCGTCTTTTCGATTGTCTACCGGAGTCTGCATGCATCCGATCTGGCTGAGCCTTGCTATCCTTCCGCTTCTTGCGGCGTGTTCCGACCAGCCTGCTGCACCACCGCAGCAGGCCCAGGGAGCGCATCCTAAAATCCCGCCACAGGATTTCGCGCCTGGTCTTGCGGAAGATACTGCGGCGCCGGAAGAAAAAAAGCTTCTGAATGATCCTTCAGCTCCGGCAAACACACCGCTCTGTGGAAGTGCGCTTCGTGAAGCAATGCAGACGGGCGCCGTGGTTTACACCCAAAGTCTGGCCACGTCTGGAACCTGCCCTCGGAACGCCTGCTTTGACCCGTTAACGGGCACTTTCATTGCGGCAAACGGCAATCGCAGCGTCTGTCGCTGATCGTCTGCTGAATTATTAGTCGTGCTGTAACGGGTTGCTGTTCTTCGTGCCTTCAGCGTTCTTGCTGGATGATGTCCAAGTCTGAGGCACCGTGGGCTGAATTTAGAATAAACTGAATTGATAAAAAAAGCCGGCCGGAATGATCCGGCCGGCTTTTTGGTGCCCGATATGGCAGCGAAGGTTAGCGGTTCCACCAACCTACGCGACGCTTTGCGGGAGCAGCTTCATCAACATTGATGGGCTGGATGACATTACCATCATCAGCGGCATCTGTTGCCTTAGCCTTTTCAGCAGCGCGCGGGCGACGCCCACGCGTTTTCTTGACCGGCTTTTCCTCTGTAGCTTCGGCTACAACTGGCTCAGCAACAGCTTCGACTGGCGCAGTTTCTTCCGTCGTTGCAGGCGCAGCAGCCTTTGTGCTGCGGCGTGGACGACGCGCCGGCTTTGCTGGAGCGTCCTCGACAGGCGTCTCGACCGTGGCTGGCTCAGAAACCGGGGCTTCAACGGCCTTGGCGATCTCGGGCTCTGCTGGACGTACCTTGCGGGGGCGACCACGCTTTGGCTTCGGAGGGGCTTCTTCAGAGACCATAGCTTCGACAACTGCTTCGATGGCTTCGTCCACGACAGGCGCTGAGGTGATTAGCGACTGCTCGGCTTTTACCGCCTTTGCTGCAGCCTTGAGCGGCGCCGGAACCTGATTCAGTTCAGCCTGCTCAATGACATCAAAGATGTCGAAGCTACCGCCGAACGGATCTGCTGGTGTCGGACCGTTATAAGCACGCTGCGGTGCCTCACGACGTTCCTGGCGAGGGGGCTGTGCCGGACGGTTGCTATTATTGTAGCGATCCGGACGACGATTGCGGTTCTGCTCTACAGGAGCAGATGCAGGTTCCGGAGTGGTTGCCACGACTTCGTTTTCGACAGTTACGCCTTCCTCGGCATCCGTGTCGCGTTGTGCACGCTTGAAACGTGTCCGGCGACGTCCTGGGATGAGGCCGGTTTCGGAGGTTTCTCCATCAGCTTCCTGTGCCGTAGCGTTGCTGAAAACTTCTGGTTGTTCCGAAGCGATCTCATGCTCACCAGATACTGCCGTATCGTTCTGCTCCTGATCACGACGACCACCGCGACGACGACGACGGCGACGGCGACGGCCATTCCCATTTTCTTCCTCGGTAGCTGTCTGCTCCGATGTGAACTGGTTAGCGGCGGGCTCGGCGACGTCCTGCTCCATGATCTCAACTGGCGCGGCGAGTGGGGCCACGTCTTCGATGATCTCGATGGCTCGGACGTTTTCTGGTGTGCGAACCAGCGCTGGCGTCTGTGGGCTCAGGCGCTCGATGCGGAGTTCGGAGTGCGGCAGGTTGTCGTCAGCACGGAAGATGACCTGCATGCGATGACGTTGTTCAATCTCGGCAAGCCAGGAACGCTTGTTGTTGAGAATGTAAAGCGCGATTCCTGAAGCGACATGCACCTCGATCTCGGCGGCACGCTGTTTTGCACCTTCTTCATCGACGGCGCGCAGAACGTGCAGTGCAGTGCTCTCGGTTCCGCGGACAAAGCCAGTGCCCTGACAGTGTGGGCAAGGTGTAAGAACTGCTTCGGAGATTGATGGACGCAGGCGCTGGCGCGACATTTCGAGAAGGCCGAAATGCGAGATGTGGCCAACCTGGATACGCGCACGATCCGAGCGCAGCGCGTCCTTGAGGCGCTTTTCAACCTGCGCGTTGTGACGGCGGCTTTCCATGTCGATGAAATCGATCACGACAAGACCTGCGAGGTCACGCAGACGCAGCTGGCGTGCGACTTCTTCGGCAGCTTCGAGGTTTGTGCGCAGGGCCGTCTCTTCGATGTTGCGCTGCGCGGTGGACTTGCCGGAGTTTACATCAATGGCAACCAGAGCTTCGGTCTGGTTGATGACCAGATAGCCACCAGATCTGAGCTGTGCTGTCGGCGAGAACATCGCGTCCAGATGGCCTTCGACATTATAGCGTGAGAACAGGCCCTGTCCGCGGTTCTGCCAGAGCTTAACCTTGTTGGCGTTGTGCGGCATGAGCAGGCGCATGAATTCACGCGCGCTCTTCCATGCCGACTCACCATCAATGGTGATGTCTTCAATGTCCTTGGAGAACAGATCGCGGATTGCGCGCTTGATGAGGCTTGCTTCTTCGTAGACGAGCGCAGGCGCTACGGAAGATAGCGCGTGGCTGCGGATGTCGTCCCAGAGCTGTAGAAGATATTCGCAATCACGAACGACTTCCGGGCCCGGGCGACCTGCGCCGGCTGTACGAACGATCATTGCCATCGAGCGCGGAAGGTCCAGCTCGGAAATGATGTCACGTAGACGGCGACGGTCTGAGTCGGAAGTAATCTTGCGGGAGACGCCACCACCACGAAGGGCATTGGGCATCAGGACGCAATAACGACCGGCCAGGGAGATGTATGTGGTGAGGGCAGCGCCCTTGTTGCCGCGCTCTTCCTTGACGACCTGCACCAGAATCACCTGACGGCGACGGATGACTTCCTGGATTTTGTAGTTGCGCAGGAAGCGGGCTGTGCGGCGCGAGGCTGCACCTTCTTCGCCTGTGTCATGCTCGCCACCGACGGTTTCCGGGCTGCGGCGGTCTTCGTTGTCTGATTCCTCAGATTCGTCCGAAGGCGGATGCTCATGGTGGCTGTTGTCTTCGGAAGATTCGTTGCGATGGTCTATCGCCAGTTCTTCTTCCTGCAGGGCAATCAGCTTTTCGCGGTCTGCAACCGGGATCTGGAAGTAATCCGGATGAATTTCGCTGAAGGCAAGAAAGCCGTGACGGTTGCCACCATATTCGACGAAGGCGGCCTGAAGACTCGGCTCTACGCGAATGACTTTGGCAAGGTAGATGTTGCCTTTGAGTTGCTTCTTGGAAGATGTCTCGACGTCGTAATCTTCGACGCGGTCACCATCCATGACCACCACGCGGGTTTCTTCCGCATGTGTGGTGTCGATGAGCATACGCTTGGTCATGAAATAATGAACTCCACGGCGCATCCGTGCGGCATTTTCTGCGGGACGGGGCGCGAAATTTTATAGGGAGCAGAGGACCGTGCAGGCGGAATGCGCAGCGGCGAGACATGTTCTGTCCCGTGTTTCTGCGGCTCCAGACTGCAATCATGTCTAATGACATTCGGCCCCTGAGTTATGTGATCCGGACCTTGCGAGGGGCCGGATTGAAAAACATGGCCAGCACAGCGTTGGAACGCGGCCGGGCAGGTCGGACTGTGCCGGAGCATCCCGATCAGGACCCGCTGCGATATTTACGTCGCACACGCGTCAAACGATGGGTCGTCACGGCTCGGAAAGCGGAGGCGGGAAGGATGTGTGCGAAGGATTGGCTGCACACAGATCGGGTCGCACTCTCAGGTCCCTTGAGCACAAGGATGGCGGAAATATCAGGTCATGGCAAGCAGTGGTTTTCTGCGGATGCTAGCCTGCGGGTTGCCATGTTTAAGACACGGTTCCATCCTATGCAGAACAGCTGGCATAATAGCCGTGTCTGATTAATGTGGGGACGCAGGGTCAATGCTGACGCGACGCAGTGTGGTTGGTGGAGTGTCCGGCCTTTCGGCGCTGCTCCCGGCAGAGGCGCTGGCCCATAGGCTTGCGCCACATTCCCATACAATATCGCCTGCCCGAAAAAAGCTCTCTGCGCCTGCAGTCCATAGAGGTGCAGCGCCGCTCAAGCCATTGGTCATGCTTGATCCGGGGCATGGGGGGAAAGACCCAGGTGCAATCGGTGTTTCAGGAACTTATGAGAAGCATATAGCGGAAGCTGCGGCGAGTGAGCTTCAGCATCAGCTTCTTGCTTCAGGTCGGTATCGCGTTGCTCTTACGCGTTCTGAAGACCGTTTCATTCCGCTTGAGGGGCGGGTTGAGATGGCACAGAATCATCAGGCACATCTTTTCATATCCATGCACGCTGATGCCTTGCATGACCGGGATGTGCGTGGTGCGAGTGTCTACACCCTTTCAAGCGGTGCTTCTGATGCGCAGACCGAGTCACTGGCGCAACGGGAAAATAGCGCGGACAGGTTCGCCGGCCCCGCGTTTCATGGCATGTCACCGGATGTGCAGCAGATACTCTCAAGTCTTGTTTCCGAAGAAACGCGTCGGGGCTCTGCACATATGGCATCGAGTGTGGTGGGTGCATTCCGCAGTCGTATCGGTCTGTTGACGCATCCGTCACGGCATGCGGCTTTCGTCGTACTGAAATCTTCCAAAATTCCGTCCGTATTGGTTGAAATGGGTTTTATGTCCAACCGTCTGGATGAGGCCGCGCTTCGGCAGGCAGTGCATCGAACGCAGGTGGCCAGTGCGATGAAATCCGCAGTTGACCGTTACTTTGCCACTCAACCAGCAACAATGACGGGCTGACCAGCGTTTTTTGCATCCATATTTATGGAATGCGCGGGTTGCTTTGTGCGCAAGAATCAGACATTTTCCCGCCCTATGACGTTCTTTCAGGTCCTCTCGCTTCGACTTATTAGCCCCTGAACGCCTTCTTATTGGCGGGCAGCGCTCCGTTGCGTTCAGGGGATGACAGACTAACATTTACCCTGAACAGCGAGACGACCACGACATGACTTTTCAGCATCCTTCCTTCGGCAATATGGCCGATAATCGCGTCATCATCTTCGATACCACCCTGCGTGACGGCGAGCAGTCCCCCGGCTTCTCAATGAATATCGAAGAGAAGCTGCGGATGGCGCATGCGCTGAGCGGCCTTGGTGTTGATGTTATCGAGGCTGGTTTTCCGGTCGCCTCAGAGGGTGATTTCGAGAGTGTGCGCCGTATTGCGGAAGAAGTCCGCGGTTCTGTGATTTGTGGTCTGGCGCGCAGTGGTGGCCGTCGCGATATCGAGGCCGCTGGTGATGCCCTGAAAAAAGCTGAGCGCTCTCGGATCCATAACTTTATCTCTACCTCTCCGCTGCATATGAAATATAAGCTGCGGATGGAGCCGGAGACGGTTCTGGAGATCATTGCGTCGGGTAATCAGAAGGCACGCCAGTATACGGACGATGTCGAGTGGTCTGCTGAAGATGGCTCCCGCACCGATCCTGATTTTCTGTGCCGCTGTGTGGAAGTTGCGATCCGCAATGGTGCGAACACCATCAATATTCCCGATACGGTAGGGTTTGCGACGCCAGAAGAAATGCGCGCCATCTTCAAGATGCTGATGGAGCGTGTTCCAGGTGCGGATAAGGTTATTTTTTCAGCGCATAATCATAATGATCTGGGGCTGGGCGTTGCGAATACCCTGGCGTCCGTCGAGGGGGGGGCGCGTCAGATCGAATGTACGATCAATGGCATTGGTGAGCGCGCCGGCAATGCGGCCCTTGAAGAAATCGTCATGGCTTTGCGGACCCGCCACGATCAGTATAACCGTGTGATGGGCATTGAGACGACAAAGCTGCTGAGCATGTCGCGCATGCTGGCCACGATTACGGGCTTTGACGTCCAGCCAAACAAGGCGATCGTCGGGCGTAATGCATTCGCACATGAGAGTGGCATCCATCAGGATGGTATCCTGAAGAACGCTGCGACCTATGAAATCATGACGCCTGAGAGCGTGGGCTGGAACAAGACATCGCTTGTGATGGGCAAGCATTCGGGCCGTGCGGCTTTCCGCGACAAGCTGGCATCCATGGGATATCCGGTTCTGGAGGAAGAAGCCCTGAACGCGGCGTTCGTGCGTTTCAAGGATCTTGCTGATCGCAAGAAGGTGGTGTTTGACGACGACATCCGGGAACTGGTGGATGATGAAAGCCGCGATCATGACCGTATCCATCTGGTATCGTTGGAACTGACTGCTGGCACGAAAGAGCCAGCACGCGTGAAGCTGGAAATCAGCGTTGATGGCGCGATCCAGTATGCTGCCGTTAGTGGGAATGGGCCTGTTGATGCTGCATTCCATGCGATTGGCGAAGCGTTCCCGCATACCGCTACGCTGGCACTGTTTTCCGTAGCGAACGTGACGGAAGGAACGGATGCGCAGGCGCGTACGACGGTCCGTCTGCTGGAAAACGGTAAGCTCGTTGACGGTCAGGGAGCTGATTCTGATACGGTTGTTTCGGCTGTTCGGGCTTATATTCATGCTCTGAACAAGCTTCTGACGAAGCGCGAGCGAACAGAGCCTGAAGCGCTTGTTTCCTGAAGCATAATTCATTGACCCGGGAACGCTGTTTGGCGTTCCCGTTCTTCTGGACAAAGCCAGTCTCGCGGCTATGGTTTCTGTTCGAAATCAAAGGGCAGATCTATGCCGCATTCATGGCTTTATTCCATTTCCGGCCTTCTTGTCGGTTTTCTCGTTGGTATGACCGGGGTCGGCGGCGGTTCGCTCATGACGCCGCTGCTTATTCTGCTTTTTGGGGTCAAGCCGCAGTCCGCAGTCGGCACGGATCTGATTTATGCAGCTGTTACCAAAATTGTCGGGACGTCTCTCAACGGGCGTCTTGGGACGGTGCAGTGGAGTATCGTGGGGTGGCTGATGGCGGGAAGTGTGCCTGGCGCAGTATTCTGCCTGATGCTCCTTCACCATCTGGGAACCTTGCCGATTTCAGGACGTCTGGTGCAGGAATCGCTGGGTGTGTGCCTGCTGATGACAGCTCCTGCCGTGCTGTTCCGCCCGAAACTTCAGCTCTGGGCCAGTCGTCGCGAGCCGCTTAAACCGGCAACCGTCAATATGCTCACGGTCCTGATGGGGCTCGTGCTCGGTATTATGGTGACCATGTCATCGGTGGGTGCGGGGGCTGTTGGGATGGCAGCGCTCGTCATTTTGTATCCGATGGTCTCAACGCGTGTTCTTGTTGCGACAGATATCGCGCATGCGGTGCCGCTGACCCTCATTGCCGGAGGCGGGCACTGGGTTGAGGGGACGACTGATTTTGGTGTTCTGGTGCGGCTGCTCGCAGGATCAATACCAGGCATTCTGCTGGGGACCTGGTGTGCAGGGGTAGTTCGGGAGGATATCCAGCGCTGGTTTCTGGCTATTCTGCTCGCGATCATTGGTCTCCGGATGATCTGATGTGACCATCCGGAGGGGCGTGTCTTAGTACCCGCCCTGACCTGGGTAATTGCCCTGAGGATAACCCTGCTGAGGGTAGCCTCTCTGTTGCTGTGGCGGGTAGCAGTTTGCCGGATAGGCACCGTTTGGTGCCTGCTGGCATGGATATGGCTGCTGGCCCTGCGGATAGCTTGGCGTGGCATAGCCCTGCTGGGGATATTGCTGTCCCTGCGGGTATTGTTGCTGATTGTAGCCGCCGTTCCCGTTGTAATAGCCGCCCTGATTCCCGGGGCGGTTGGGGGTTGTGACGGCACCTGCGCCCGCACCAAGCACGCCACCAGCAAGCGCACCTATGGCAGCACCGCGCCCGCCACCAGCAAGCGCGCCGATTGCTGCGCCTGTCCCGCCACCAAGCAGACCGCCACCCAGTGCGCGTGAACCTGGATCGTAATTGCCTTCACAGCCACCAAGGGTGAGGGCGGTTGCGAGAGCGCCGATCATGGCGGTTCCACGAAGAAGAGGGGCCGAAAAGAGGCGGGTCATGTCAGAGGTCCTTGAGCAAAGCATGAGGCTTCAGATGCGCATTGCGTATCAGTAGCCGTTATTGGGTCGGTTTGGCGTAGTTGCAGCGCCAACGGCTGCACCCGTGCCGCCACCTGCAAGTGCACCGATAAGGGCGCCGCGTCCACCACCAGCGAGGGCGCCGATGGCTGCGCCGCCGCCAGCGCCGATCAATGCGCCGGAACCAGCACGCGCGCCGCTGTCATACGGGCTTCCGCAACCTGCGAGAAGTGCGCCGCAAAGAGAGAGGGCTGCGATGATGCGGGGAGTCTGTGTTCTGGTCATCGTAAAAGGTCCTGAAGAAAATGATCTGCTTTCCGGCTCCTGCGACATCCGTCACCGGAGCGGAAAACAAAGCAGTGGAACGCGTAGAACGTGACCGAACGGTGGCGGGATTGCGGCTTGGTGCAATTTTTTTCTGTGTCATAAAGAAAAATGGCACGAAATTGCATATCGTTGATGCGCTTCCGCCCTTGCTGAACGGGCCGTGCCCCTTTAATCCCTCGGCGCATGCGTCGGTCCATCACCATGTGCCGTAACCAAGTCATATTGTAATGTCAGTTCCGCTAGTGCGGAAGCCGTGCCAGGAGTTTTGGATGTTTTCTCGTCTGCTGGGTCTCATGTCTGCCGACATGGCGATCGACCTCGGCACTGCCAACACGCTGGTTTACGTCAAGGGCCGGGGCATCGTGCTTGATGAACCGTCCGTTGTCGCGATCGCCGATGTGCGTGGCAAAAAGCAGGTCCTTGCCGTTGGCAACGAAGCCAAGCAGATGGTTGGCCGTACCCCTGGCAACATCACAGCGATCCGCCCGCTGCGTGATGGCGTCATTGCGGATTTTGAAGTTGCGGAAGAGATGATCAAGCATTTCATTCGCAAGGTTCATAACCGGCGCATGTTTGCCAGCCCTCAAATCATTATCTGTGTTCCGTCGGGTTCCACCGCCGTTGAGCGCCGTGCGATTCAGGAGAGTGCGGAGAGCGCCGGCGCGCGCAAGGTCCTTCTGATCGAAGAACCGATGGCCGCTGCAATTGGTGCGGGTCTTCCGGTGACGGAACCTTCAGGCAGCATGATCGTCGATATCGGTGGTGGTACGACGGAAGTGGCAGTCATTTCCCTTGGTGGCATCGTGTATGCCCGTTCGGCCCGAGTGGGTGGCGATAAGATGGACGATGCGATTATCGCCTATATTCGCCGTACCTATAATCTGCTGGTTGGTGAGAGTTCGGCCGAGCGCATCAAGATCGAGCTTGGTGCTGCAATGATGCCTGATGATCCCAATGATCCTGGCCCGATCAAGGAAATCAAGGGACGCGATCTGATTAACGGCGTGCCGCGCGAAGTGTTGGTCAGTCAGGCGCAGATTGCTGAAAGTCTGGCCGAGCCCGTTAGTCATATTGTTGATGCCGTTACGACGGCGCTTGAAAACACCCCCCCTGAACTTGCGGCGGATATCGTGGACAAGGGGATTGTGCTCTCAGGTGGTGGCGCGTTGCTCTATCGTCTCGATGATGTGCTCCGCAATGCGACGGGCCTGCCGGTTACTGTGGCCGAGAATGCGCTTTCCTGTGTTGCTCTGGGCACGGGGCGTGCTCTTGAGGAAATGCGTCGTCTGCGCAGTGTCCTGAGCAGCATGTACTGATCGGAAATTCCAAGGCGGGATGTTTTCAATTCATGCCAGGCAGGTGCTTTCAAGAGCTATCCTGCCGGTCCTGATCCTGCTGGCGGTGGGGCTTGTTCTTCTTGGGCAGGTCCGTCGTCCGGTGGTTGAGAGCGTGCGCCTTGTGGCTGCGGATATGCTCGCGCCTGCCTATCATGCACTGGTGGTGCCGCAGGAGCATGTGATTGCATGGATGACGGATCTGCGCGGTGCGACGGATCTTGCGCGGGAAAACGCCCGGCTTCGTGATGAAAACCGTGGATTACGGCATTGGTATGATGTTGCCGTGGCGCTGGCTGCCGAGAATGGCCGCCTTAAGAACAGCCTGCACTGGATTCCAGAAGCGGTGCCGCAATATGTGACCGGGCGTGTGACACGTGATGACGGTGGCCCCTACTCGCGGGCTGTTCTGCTGGATGTCGGCAGTGGACATCAGGTCCGGGCAGGGGATGTGGCACTGGATGCTGCGGGTCTGCTCGGGCGAGTGACGGAGATCGGGCCGCATACGGTGCGTGTGCTTCTCATCAGCGATGATGCCAGCCGTATACCGGTGACGCTCGCGGTATCGCACGCGGATGCGATCATGGCAGGCGACGATACAGTCAATCCAAGGCTGCTATTCTATCCGCAGGATCATCATCCCGTGGAGGGAGAGCGCGTGGAGACGCGCGGGCAGAACGAAATGCCTGGTGGTCTGCCGGTCGGCACGGTGCATTATCTTGCGCCTGGGCGGCCTGTGGTCTTGCCGGATGCAGATCTGGGGCGGCTGGATATCGTGCGTGTCTTTGATTATGGCGATGAGGGTGCTACTGCGCCTGATGCGCCTGGGCGTGTTCGCGTCAAGAAGTTGCCTGATATCGCGGTGCCGTCTGGATTGCATTTGCCTGAATTACTTGGAAGTGGCGCAGGTACGGTTCCGGCTTCAGGATCAGGGCAAGAGTAGAGGCAATGGTCGCTGAAAAATCAACGCCACACCTACACTCCGCCGTTGAGCCGAATCCGACACTGAAGCGGCGTCTGGATGCTTTCGTCCGCGCAGCGATGCCATCGCTGTTCATTATTATCTGCACTATTCTGCTCTCGGCGCCTTTCGGTCTTCCAGGACAGGAAGAATTGCAGTTCGGTCTCGCCGTCAGTACCGTCTGGTTCTGGGCAGCCAATCGACCCCGATCAATGCCTGCGATTGCTGTATTTTTCTGTGGGTTGGTGCTCGAAATTTTCAGTTCAGGGCCGCCGGGTGCAGTCCTTTTCTGGCTTTTGGTGACGTATGGAGTTGCCAGTAATTGGCGTTATGGCCTGTCCCAGATCGGGTTTGTTGCGGGGTGGTTAATATTCGCGGCACTTGCATTGACGGGCTCATTTTTTGAATGGGCACTCGTATGTCTGCATGCATTTGCGCTATTGTCTCCGGTGCCAAGCCTCTTTCAGGCTGCGCTGACAGTGGGTATCTATCCCTCGCTGAGCGCGCTGTTCGTCTGGGGTCGTCGCACCTTTGCCAACCCGGATCAGGCCTGACGGTTCGTTCCACTAAGGCATCCGCGCGAATCCACGCCACGTATTTCGGACCCTGAACGCCTCAAACGATGTTTTTCAAGCGTCGATCTTCCCGCAAAGTGTCGCGTCTCGGGCGCCCGGCCGAACCTGTACGTTCAGGGCGGGGCGTTTTTACGCGCCGTGCGCTGCTTGTCATGGCGGTGCAGGCTGGTGTTCTGGGAACGCTGGGGCGACGTCTTTACAATTTGCAGGTGGTGGACGGCGGGCATCTCCGTCAGCTTGCTGAACGTAATCGTACCAGCAAACGCCTTCTCGCCCCCGCGCGAGGGCCGGTTCATGACCGCTTCGGCATTCCGCTCGCGGATAACAAGGTCAGTTGGCGTGCGTTGCTCATGCCTGAAGAAACGACTGATATTCCAGCCGTCATTGAGCGCTTTTCTCAGATCGTGCCGCTGGATGAGCATGATCGTGCGCGGATTGAGCGCGATCTTCGGCATCTGCACAAATATGTGCCCGTTACGCTCCACGAGTTTTTGTCCTGGGACGACATGGCGCGCATTGAGCTGAATGCGCCTTCCTTGCCGGGTGTGCTGGTGGATGTCGGCTCAACGCGCCTTTATCCTATGAAGGAACTGATGGCGCATATCGTCGGATATGTAGCGCCTCCCAATGAGGATGACGTCGCAAAGGACACCACACTCTCTCTGCCTGGTATGCGCGTCGGGCGCGCCGGGATTGAGCAGACGCAGGAGGCTGTGCTGCGGGGGCAACCTGGCTCTGTGGAGATGGAGGTTAATGCGGTTGGGCGTGTCATCGGTGAGATCGATCGCGAGGAGGGGGAGCAGGGCGATAATGTTCATCTGACGCTTGATGCCGTGCTGCAGCAGCAGGTTCTGGAGCGTCTTGGAGACCGGGTTGCGAGTTCGGTTGTGATGGACTGTCGCAACGGCGAAATCCTGGCGATGGTCAGTACACCCTCGTTTGATCCATCACTCTTTGATTCCGGCGTGAGCCATGCGCAGTGGGACGAGTGGAACCAGGATCCACGCACACCTCTGGTAGATAAGGCCGTTTCCGGGGTTTATCCGCCGGGTTCGACTTTTAAGCCTGCTGTTGCAATGGCTGCTCTACAATCGGGTGCAGTTACAGCGCAGGACCGTTTTAACTGCCCTGGTTACTTTGATATGGGCGGCGTGCGTTTCCATTGCTGGAACCGCTGGGGGCACGGCATGATCAATATGCGCGAGGCTCTGAAATATTCCTGTGACGTCTTTTTTTATGAGACTGCACGCCGCTGCGGCATGGACCCTATCAAGGCGGTCGGCAACACTATGGGGTTGGGTGTAAAGCTGGGTGTTGAACTGCCTCATGTACGGGCAGGGTTGATCCCCACGCCTGACTGGCGGCGCGAGCATGGTTTTCACTGGAACGGTGGTGATACCGTCAATGCGGGTATAGGGCAGGGCTTCGTTCAGGTGACGCCACTTGAACTTGCCACTTATGTTTCGCGTATTGCCTCGGGTCGGAACGTCCAGCCACACCTGCTGCGCGCTATAAACGACACGCTTTCATCGCAGGCCAGCCTGGATGTCGCTCCACCACTGGATATTCCGTCCGAGCATCTGGATGTTGTTCGGGGTGGCATGTTCGCTGTGGTTAATGAACAGCATGGTTCAGCGCCGAAGGCCAGGCTGGACTTGCCAAATGTTCAGATGGCGGGAAAGACGGGCTCGGCGCAGGTTCGTCATGTATCGCGTGCGCTTCGGGAGTCTGGTCATTTTAATTCCATGGACCTTCCATGGGAGTACAGGCCCCATGCATTGTTCATCTGTTTTGCCCCGTATGATGAGCCACGATATGCAGTCTCTATTGTGGTGGAGCATGGAAATGCCGGTGCCGACGAAGCGGCGCCTCTGGCCAAACTCATAATGACCGATACGCTCATGCGTGATCCGTCAAACCAGTCTCGTCCGCCGGGTCAGACCGTGGCGCAGGCTGGACCCGAGCCCGGTTGAAAGGCACAGGATGAATGATTTCGGTCTTCTGAAATCTGAAAAGCGGCTGCTGCGGGCGGAACCTGATTTTCGTCCTCTTGCACGGCTTTTACAGATCAACTGGCTTTATGTGTTGCTGATCTGCGCACTGGCCGGGGTTGGCTATATTGCGCTGTATTCTGCGGGTGGCGGTTCAGCCAAGCCGTTTGCTGCGCCGCAGATGGTGCGTTTCGGCTTTGGGCTTGTGATGATGATCGCGGTCGCGCTCGTCAGTCCGCGTATTCTGCGATTGTTGTCTGTGCCCGTGTACCTGATGTCCATCACCTTGCTCGCGCTGGTGTTGCGCATGGGGCATGTGGGCAAGGGGGCTGAACGATGGATCAATCTGGCTGGAATGCAGTTTCAGCCTTCCGAATTTGCAAAAATTGCGCTCGTTCTTGCTTTGGCAACGTGGTTTCACCGCATTGGCAATGAACGCATGGGCAATCCGCTGCGCCTGATCCCGCCTGCAATCCTGACGCTTCTGCCGGTTGTGCTGGTATTAAAAGAGCCTAATCTGGGTACCGCCACCATTATTGGTGTGATTGGCGCAACGCTGTTTTTCGCAGCAGGAATGCGGCTTTGGCAAATTTTAATTTTGGTCGCGCCAATCCCGTTTTTGGGTAAATTTGTTTACGCGCATCTTCATGATTATCAGAAGGCCCGGATCGATACGTTCCTCCATCCGGAGCATGATCCGCTCGGCGCTGGATATAATATTATCCAGTCAAAAATTGCGCTCGGGTCTGGTGGTATGTGGGGCGAGGGCTATCTGCATGGCAGTCAGGGTCAGCTGAATTTTCTTCCTGAAAAGCAGACGGACTTCATCTTCACCATGATCGGGGAAGAATGGGGTTATGCCGGTGGGATCGCGGTCATAGGCCTGCTGTGTCTTATCACGCTTGGTGGTATGCTCATTGCGCTTCGCAGCCGAAACCAGTTCGGGCGATTGCTCGGACTGGGGATTGCGATGGATTTTTTCCTGTATTGTGCCGTCAATCTCTCAATGGTTATGGGCGCGATCCCAGTGGGGGGCGTACCGCTTCCGCTGATATCATATGGCGGCTCAGCGATGTTGACGATGATGTTTGGGTTTGGATTGCTGCTCTCATCCTGGGTCCATCGAAACGATCGGGACCCGGGATTTGAGGATGAGGACAGCTGAACCTCAGAGTTCCAGCAGGACCTTGGAGGATGTTTTTCGATCCAGCGAGGCTGTGAAGGCGTCCTGATAATGTCCCAGTGGAAAGCTGTGGGTGATCAGGCCATCTGCGATCCAGTGGTTTTTCGCAAGAAGATTAAGGGCTTCTCCAAACTCCAGATCAAAGCGGAATGTGCCGCGGTAATCCAGTTCGCGGGAGATGATCTGAGCGAGTGGCGCAGGGATATCGCCCGGTGGGAATATTCCCACCTGCACAAGGGTGCCGCCCTTGCGGGTTCTGGCGATGGCTGTTGGTAGGGCTGAGATTACTCCCGTGGCTTCGAAGACGACTTCATATTCATCTTCATGCGCTGCCTGAGAGGTATTGAAGGTAGCCGTAGCGCCTAGCTTTCGTGCGATCTCGAGCGGGAAATCATGGAGGTCCGTTACAACGATTTCCGAGGCCCCGGCAATTTTAAGCCCCGCCACGATCAGTGCGCCGATGGGTCCTGCGCCCTGCACCAGAATTTTCCGGCCTTCTACATTGCCCGCACGGCTGATGGCATGGAGTGCGACTGAGAAAGGTTCCGCCATGCTGGCTCGGCGGACGTCAAGGCCGGGGGGCAGCGCATAAAGCTGCGAAGCCTCCACGATCATTTCCCGCCGAAAGCCGCCACCTGTGTGGGGGAGGAGTGCGGCGCTGCCGAAAAAGCGCATGTTTCGGCACAGGTGTCTGGCACCGCGCAGACATTCTGGGCAGGTTCCGCAGGGTTTGGCGGGATGAATGGCAACCGCCTCACCAGCATGGAACCGAGTCACGTCGGGCGCCACGGCTTCCACCACGCCTGAAACTTCATGCCCGAGGACCATGGGCTCCCGCAGGACAGAAGCTCCTACGCCGCCATGAAGGAAATAGTGCATGTCAGAGCCGCATATGCCACCCCATGCTGGCCGGATGCGGACGGTTCCGGCTTCGAGTGCTGGGAGAGGGATTTTGTCGAGGCGCAGGTCTCCCTTGTGATGAATGACAAGGGCTTCGGTTGTGTTGGTGGACGACATTGTCAGGCTCACTCTCTGACTGGAGGAACATTGCTGTTCCACCTTACTCCTGCTGTCTGCGGCCGGGGTCATGACGTCTTGGTGCGTTCACGCTGAATTCAGACGGCTTACAGAGGCCTGCATTGCCGTCGACAATCGTTTCAGAGGCTTCGGCTCAGTGATGAAGCATCTCTGCGTGAAGCGGTGAGCGAGTTTTCGTAGAGGCGTGTCGTGTTGGCTTCATGGGAGCGTGGCGGCCGCATCAGGTCGCCACGCTCCTATTGGTTCAGCCTTCAATTTGACCAAAATCAGCGATCAATGCGGTTGTCTGGCGGAATTTGGTCAACAGCCGCAACCGGTTGGCGCGAATTTCAGGCTCTGGCGCGTTGACGATGACGGCTTCGAAGAACTGGTCCATTACCGGGCGGAGAGCTGCCATGGCCTGCATGGCATCTGTGAAGCGCTCTTCTTTCAAGGCCTGCTGGGTCTGAACGATTGCCTCATCCAGCGCCTTTGCAAGGGCACGTTCTTCGTCCTGAGCGTAGAGTGCTGAGTCCGGCTGGCCGTTATGAGGGCCGTCTTTTTTGTCTTCGATGCGCAAAATGTTGGCAGCGCGTTTGGCGGCGGCAAGCAGGTTGCGGCCGTTTTCGGTCTGGATCATGTCGGACAAGGCGTCCGTACGCGCTAATAGGCGTACCAGATCTCCGTCCAGGCCGCCCGCAAGGGTTGCGGCCAGAACATCGTGGCGTTTGCCTTCGCTGCGTAGCTGTACGCGGAGGCGTTCTGCAATAAAGTCTGGAAGGCGAGGCAGTTCTCCGCCCGTGCGCTCTCCAGCAGCCTTGCTGAACAGGTCTGTCAGGTTAAGGCGAAGGGCGTTGTCACGGATG
>Ga0157363_1001582_pt1 | contig 19096 bp, 10 predicted proteins | sample AttsexASBM1_FD_111477 | JGI IMG/M metagenome (GOLD analysis project Ga0157363, IMG submission 111477) | Fungus gardens microbial communities from leaf cutter ant in Ribeirão Preto, State of São Paulo, Brazil - Atta sexdens ASBM1 | ecosystem: Host-associated > Fungi > Mycelium > Unclassified ... | reverse complement strand
TGTACAATATCCCATTACTATAATTAGTTAAGAACTAGGAAATAGAAAAATTACATCAATTTATAAATACAAACTAGTACTACACTAATCAAACTAGTACTACACTAAATCAAATAATAACCCAATCCCTTGAGATTAATTTTGTTATTTTTAACTTTCATATTTGAAAGTATATATAATTTAATCTATTTCTGTGATCAATTTTAAAATGAACAATATCCATGTATTAATGCACGCATTTGAGTCAAAATTAATATATTTTTTTTTAATTGAATTGTTTAAATTATTATACTCTATTAAATTATTATTATATTACTTTATTAAATAGGAATAATAATAGCGACTTATAAAAATGATTTTAAAAAATTTTAAATTAAGTACAACTTGGCAATTTTGGCATCATAAATTTAACAATATAAAATAAAATACAGAATATATAAAAGATAAATAAAAAGAATAAATAAAGATGTGTGTACACACATACACATGCATACACACACGCGAAGCTGGTGAAGCTTGTAAAAATTCGAAATCGATGTAAAATCATCTGTTCGTAATTCGAGTCTTACAATTGAATTTTACAGGTCTCGAATGGCAGGGACAATGTTGTGTACGCATTTCTGTTCTAATGAAATGATTAAATTCGATGCTCTTGTTTTCGAGCTAAGGGAGGCGATAAGAAATAGCGGAATGTCGATGTTGACAACGTGACCGAATCGTTTCAAGGCGACGTTTGAAACAGGCAAAGATAGCGAGGATCATAGGACAACGAAGGGAGAAGGGCGATGGAATTCTGCGGAATACTTAATTTTCCTGTGCTCTCGTGTGTCCAGTATCAGGCAGATCAGCAGGTATTATTTCCGCGCGTGAGGCAGTGAGTCCGCATTTCCGCGCGTCGGATTCGTCTCGGGGATTCGCAACATTATTCAATGTTTGATACGATAGTCTCTCAAATCATCAACAGCGATTTCAACAATTAATATTACAAAAAACTGTGCTAATTCATCACAAACGTATGAATAGCGTTTTGCAAATTTGACTATTTATGTTGCTTTTGGTACGATGCCAGAAATCTAAAGTTGGCTTGCCTACCTACGTAACGCACGTAGAAAATAGAATAATTTTCGCATAAAGTTATCAAGGCCGCGCAGTAGAAATAAATAAAAGAAGATCTATCATCCATAGTCTGGACTTGTGATAGTCGAATGAAACAGCATAAATATGCCATAGAATGCAATAGATAAGAATATCGTTAATTTTTGTAATCCAACACTGTTAAATTTATAATAACAAATTATATCTAATTTAAGTTATTTTTAATTATTTCTATAAGTCACCACTGTTTCCATTCAAAATATTGTTAATTTAACTAAAACAATGGAATTAAATAATTTAATTCATGAAAATGTATTAAATTTGACTCAAATATAACTTATTATTTACATACTAAATACATACGTTAGTATAGACGTTGTTTACTTCGAAACTAATCACAGAAATAAATTGATTAGTATTTTGGTGACACATGAAAGTTAAAAATAACAAAGTGTTATTTTTAACCTGAGGGATTGGATTACCGTTGTTCCTTCGATATTTAATAGTGAATGAAATTTACTATCAATTTTGATAGAAAATTTTATTATTTCAATCGTTTTCTATGTAACGTTTATGTAAACTAATACTGAAGCCTAATTTCTTTTCTCTCGAAAATCTTTTGTTCACTTCTTCGAGTAACAGCAGACCGTTCGTAAATATCACGAAGTCTAAAACATTCGGCAGACTAAACACATTATTACGTCATGTGACAGTGTCGAAAAGGGAGTCCAAGCAGAATATAATCCACTAGTGAAAGCAGGCCTTACGTCGGCGAGATTTATTTCTGTTTATACCGTACAAAAAATACGCTGATCTAATCACAACATTTACTCGACAATTTATAAAACGTTCCGCTGTCCCTATAATATATGGGATGCATAAATGAAAAACAATTGAGGTGAAGTAGCATATGGTTTTAAAGAAATGATTTCTATGGAACAGCACCTTTTCTACAATTTTACAATAGTTTCGTTCAAGAAATAGATTTAAGTAACTTGATTTTATCAAGCGGAAGGGAGAACGCTTACAGCGAAGAAAAACTCGATCCGTCGTTATCGTTTTAAACAAAAATTCGAACATGATTCTCAGCAAAATAATGTTCTCTCGTCGCGTCGTCTCGAGATAAGCTCATCTTCAGTTTTTTTTTGTTCCTCGCCAGCAGCCAGACAGTTTAGCCTTGAAAGCCTCCGATTACTCGGACTTCCTGCTTCGTAATTTCAGGACAATCTATACCTTTGTAAAGCTTTAACAATAAACATGTAATATTATTAGTATATACGTACTCTTTTAAAATCTATTCATTTCTTCGCGTACTCACTGCAAAATAATCATATCAGTTTTCCATATATTTTTAAATAACAAATGCATGCCATTTTTTAAAAGCAGATATATATTTATGTTAGGTTACAAATTCTTACAGAAATCTAATACTTATTGATCAGTTAAATTATATTAAGTATAATAACTTTAAATAACTACTTACCTGTTGTAGTATCTATTGGCCAACTCAATCATTTTAAGTTAACTCACTTACTAGTTTGTTCATTACTATTTATACTTCAAATGAGTAATTAATTATCTGTTTAATAAATTGATCAATATTAGATTTCTGAAAGAAAATATTTCTGTAGAAAATATCAACCAATTTAATGTAATATAAAACAAATATTTCTTCATATTTCGAGTTTTGAAATTCTACGTGTACATTATTTATATTGATCATATGTATTGATAGAAGATTTACTGTTGATTAATTGACAGATAGATCGATAAAATTTATTATTTGCCTATAGGGGATTACAAAAACTTCCGTTTATGATAAATATATACCTATATAATTGTGTTTTATGCACTGAAAAAAAAATTTGGTAATAACTACTTAGCAATTAATACAATACAATCAAACGTTTGATGATAAGAATTTTTATATTTAGACTCATATAATTATTTTTATGACTTCTCTCTTATCTGATATATTCATAAGACGAAATCCAAGTTAAGTTTCTATTGTTAGAAATTTAAAAACTCAAGTCTATAATTAAGAAAATAACACAAAGGATTTCATAATCTAATTATTTATAATTACATATATACAAACTGAAAAAAAGAGTCTGGTAATAGTTAACAAATGTTGAATGAAATAATTCCAATCGATTAATATAGATATATATCAAAAATGATTTTACTTTTCTAAATATTTCTAATATTTCAAAAGTATTAACAGATGATTGATCATATTACTATGTTTGGTAATACTTGATATATATTAAAAAAAAATAATAAAATTATTTTTTGTTATATTAATTGAACATTATTTTGATTAAAATTATTTCATTCAACATTTGTTACCAGACTCTTTTTTTCGCGATTGTATTGTATTAATTGCTAAACATAATAGGTAGCTATAAGTTTGAATTTATCGCGTCATCAAATCACTTTCACATTTGAAATTAATTTCATCTAAAAATCGCACCAAATAAATAAATGTTGAGATATGATTGTGACAATTAATGACATATACGATTATGTTTTAAATTCTTTTGTATAACTTTGTACAATATTTTTAACTATCAATCTTTCTTATTTAAATAAAAAAAGAAAAGATTGAAATAGATAAGGGATTATAAAATACCATGATATCTTGTATAGTTTGCGATATATTCTGGGATGCGTTCCAAAATGTTAACTACAGTAACAAATCTTTATGGACTACGTGACGTGAACTATAAAATTTTGATTACTGCAATACACTGTAATTACGTTTTGGAATGCATCCCTGGGGGCGACTGTCAAAATTACTTTTTCACAGTCTGCTTAAACGTTATAACATGGCCATTGGTCATTTATGTTTATTGCATTATCGTAAAAGTTGCATTTTACAGATAGCAGACAGTGTGTTTATGTTATTTTGAGAAATATATTGGTATTAATTTTATAATTTCTGTCTAACATGGAATGCGACTTCCAAATGATATAATTGAACTTTTGGTAACGAAATATATGCATGTATCTAAAAGTTGTATTATATACTATTTTATAAGTCTATATCTCCTCCTTCTATTCCATAACCACAATCTTTCTTCTGTCTTTAGTTTTTATGTGCGATTTAGATACTCAAAGAATTTCTATCTATGATGTAATTGGCTCTATAATTAATGAACTTGTATCAAAAGTAATTATACTACTTGAATATGTATTTCAATAAAATAAAATAAATAAATACCCTTTTTTTTCTCTATTTATTAAAAGACATGCAAGTTTGACAAGTGTACGCATAATGCCAGACTGCTTATTGAATGACAGCTGTTTATATAAATATGTTATAATGTGAGGAACAATTTGATATTTATATCTGTTCAATGTTTAAATGAATTCTTGTCAAATATAGTCATGTAAAAGGATTATAATTAGAAATAATACAATAACATTGCTCTTAATTTAATATTATTCCTAAATAATTTAACATTAGTTCTTAGTTTTAAGAGATATGGTGTACATATCTCATCACATCCTCGCAAAAAATAATACAAGTTTCTCAAATTTCGTATTATAGATTGAGTTTTAAATAATTTAAGTTTATTGACCTTCAATCAGAAAGATGTAGTTGAATTCAAATATTTCTAAAAAAAAAACACAAAGAAAAATAATTTTTAGGAGTAACCTATAACAAAATTAATGTCTAACATCTGTCTATATTTAAAAAATTTGAAACAAATAATTTATAATTATCTCTAAATTAACTATTTAATATTGCTGCAAAAAATAAATAATTTATTTTAAATATGTAATTTTCTTTTCTTTCTTCTAAATAATTTTATATATTTTGATTTGTGTCTTTTTTTCTTGTGGAAATGCGATAACTAAAGCTCGAATTTGGTTCAAACATAAATAATAATTCCGATAATACACTATCGTTAAATGTATTCAATGGCCTTGTAGTCATTCATGTTAGCGTCAAAATGTAGATAATTTTCCGCCCGAAGTAATGTTTTCTATGAATAAGGAAACAATAATGTTTCTTGCGATAATCACGGTTATTATACGCAATTATGTAATGTTTATTTCAAAACTTTTTTTTACATTACGGTCACGAATTGTGCGATGCATGGCCTCGTCTTCCGGTTTAGTTCTCCAGTTTCTACGTCTTGTCCAGTTTATCGGCAATACCGATTAACTGCACGCCCGTGCATCCGAGTCGCGGCGCGAGAATTTTTATGCACCTGTTTAGATTCCATTTCACGTATCAGACCTCGCAGCAATCCGTTAAGACACGTCGCGTATGGTTGCATGTGTATGCCTGCGAGAGTTACACGAAACAAAATGCACTTCGATATTTTTTACTTATTTCTTGGTATCAGTCTAACAAAGCATTCTTTTTCTCGTTAACAATGAAATAAATAATAAAAAAAAATTGAGGTCGTGTTTATTCCTCACATTTTAATGTCTTTAAATACGCATTTGTCTCGAAACACAAAATGTAGTAAGTTTTACAAACCATAAGAAATCAACTAATCATAATCTCCTCATTGTGATTTTTCAATATCTTAAAGCTTATACTATAATAAATCTGTGTTTCAAGATATGTGGCAAAAAATGATATATCTCTGCTAAACTTGTTGTAACTGATTAGATATATTTATTAAGAAGTTTATATCTCAAATATTTCTCGAACAGTTCATCAGAAACACGGTAGTACCTCGACGCTAAGAACATGAGCACGATATAGTGCGAGGTCGTGTATCTACAGACGCGAGTCGATGAGCCAGCGAGTTGTACCTGAGATTATCGAATCTCAATAACAATTGAACCGACCAAGTTATAAGTAGGTTCAGTTGACAGCTTAAATTTGAGTTATGTAATATATAATTTACATTACATATATTATAGCATTTTAGAAATAAATAAACGCATTTTTTCACAGTAAAGTATGAATATGGACTTTAATTTAAAAAATCAATTTGAAAAAAACTTGCCTGTTGCTAATAAATCATGTAATAAGTGTGAACACAGGAAATATATTCAGAAGTTATTTCAAAATATTCGAAGTGTTTTGTGCGACTATGACAACAATTTGAAAGATAAATTGTGACTGTATCCTTATATGAAATAAATAAGATATTATTATATTATGTTCAAATTTTAAGGATAATATATAACAATGATGTAAGAAATTATTTAACATAAATGATAGCACATAATTTCGTATGTTCCAGTAGATCTTTATGTAAAATACAAATATATATTTCCATTCAGCTCTTTCTATATACACATATTTTAATACATACAATAAATAACAAAATTTATAATTATAATTATATGTTAGAAAATGCTTTAAATTATATATTTTTATAAAAAAATTTTCTTTATTATTATGTAACTTCATTATTGTGAATCAATAAACAGAATACTTTAACTTGAAAAACAATGTTTACTTTTTTATTGTTTAAAAAAATACTTGATGTAAAGCTTTTTAATAAATTTATCTAGTAAATATATCTAATCAGTTGCGATAAATTTAACAATCCTCAGAGATATATGTCATTTTTTGCCACGAGTGTAAATTATTGTAAAATATTATATCTTAAGGAGAAAATAGAGACTATATTAAATGTTGTTATTGAACCATAAAAAATAGTATTAAAAGATTAAAGAATTAGATAACTGACGAGATCTCATGAATGAACGGAAATGTGATAAATCTGAGACATTCTGTTTTTCTGCAAAATTTATCATTTATGGCTTCATAATTGCAAAAGAGGATTAGCATTTAGTTTTTTTCATTCAAAATGTCACAGAAAGAAGGGAGTATCCCCACTCGTATTCCTCTCGTACCTCGTTGTGCCTTGCACAACAGCTATACTTCGTCACCGATTTTCAGTAGTTCCTCGGTCGTCTGATCATATTGCACGTAGCTAAAAAGCAATACTTAGCATTTTTACAGTGTACATATATATATATATATATATATTGCCTATCATCGATTTTTTGTTAAGTCATACAATTAAATATTTATCGCGAAATCAATGTGTAGATAATCTTATAAGTTGACACTGAAGTTGTGATAAATCAATAACAAAAGTTATCGGCTTTTATCAGCTTTTCAAATTAGAAAAGCAATTTAATGAAAATCATTTTGAGAAAATTTCAAACTATTAATCAAACTATATTACTTTGTGACTTTGATACATAAAAGGTGTACAAGTATAATACCGATTATTTATCCAAATTGCGATCAAAGTTTTATTATGAAGCATTCTGTTATCAATGTTATCTACTTGTATGATTTTAATTGTATGAGATTACAAAGTGTATGAGAATTATTATTTCCTTGCACGTTGAACAACGCATTCTTCCGTTTTGCGTTAGTACAGCGGAAAGAGTGTCGTAAAGAAGACATATATCTTTTTAAGTGTATAAAAGGCAATGTGACATGTCTGGACAGGTGAACCAGGCATTCGAAGTAATTTTGTTTTACTAACTTGTTTTACTAACTTTTGTTTTAATAAATTTTATTAAATAATTCGTAAATCGTAATCAGTGAATTTTTTTTAATAATCAAGAATATATTTTTATTTTACATTATTGTATATTAACCAAAGTTAAAATATATTTGACAGAATATATTTTTTCTTTCGTTTATCTACATTAAATATTTTAAAACATGTTTTTTATGAATTCTCTTCTAACTTTTATATCCAATGTTATTAAAGTTTATTATTTTTTATTAATAGGAAAATCAATTAGATATGTTAGAAGATGGTCGGAAAAGCGAACCTATTACATATCAGGTAAGTATATTGTTTTCATTTTATCACTGCAAAGGATTTTCGTTTGAAATTTTCGATCGTTTATCTATAGTTTCAAGCACATTTCTGCGTAATCAATTAGAGAATAATAGTCATACCATAAGTATAGTACATATTAAGTCTATTATATGAATAGAAAATTGGATAATTTGCTGTTAATAAATAATCCTCGACAGTAATTAATAAGTAATTCTCAAGCATACCTATATATAACAAATGACATTTAAACAATGATAAATTTTGGTCATCACATGACTATTTAGACATAAATCAAATCCACAATATATCACATCCACAAAACATCATTTTCATTGACACCTTAATGACTACAAAACAGGACTAATAATATGTATGATCCACGCTTTAATAATCCAAGTATCATTTGATTTTTAATTTTACCACGAAATGTTGCTATAATATTGCAGGGATATTACAAGATTGAAATATTGTACAAAATATTGTCGAAACGCAAATGTAATGCAATCGTTATTATATTTATTAATTTTCTCTATACTCTCTATAAAATAAAGTACATATAATTACATGTCGCACAATAAGTGCATATATAAATCACGTACAAATAATTATAATATCAGAGCTTCGGTACAGATTTTCATTATGTAGGAAACTCGATTAAATTTTACATGCGAGAAACAACTATCGAGTGGTAGTTCTAAAATACCAGAAAAACTATATCGGACTAATTTAAAAAAATTTGAAAATGTCTTAAAATTTATTGGGATCTTTTCTCTCAGTATAGTAACTCCAAATTATTAGCGTTAAAAATTTATATAAAATAACATACTAATAATTCAAAGCAATATTAACATATAGTATTGTTTTCACAGAATGCAAATTATCACGAAGAAAAAAATCCTTGGGCAATCAACAACAATGCAGTTCATGCTTATCTTTCAAAACATCAAAGAATTTTTAAAACGTTTGGCTTAATAATTTTGAATCTTCTTTTCATAACATATATAATCTTTGCTAGTATATATTGGGAAAATCAACGTAAGTTAATTTGTCTCCATACAATTTTTAATTTGGACTAATTGATTGATAAAATTTACAAAATAATAATATTTTTTCATTTTTTTTTTTTAGAAAAAAATTGTGATTTTCAATGGTGTGAAGGCTATGGTTTACTACTTATACTTACAGGACTTATTTATCTTGGTTTATTTTATTTTTTGATTGTAAAACGATATCTTAGCAAATACATCTTACAATGCTGCCGGCCAGCAACAAATTCCTTGGAGCGTTTGCAAAACACCAAGTAAAATGTTAACATTATTCTTATCCGAATAATAGAAATTATTTATAAATAATTTATGCCAACATTTAAATTTTTCAGATATGGAACGCGCATCACAACGATAATAATTTATTTAGTTATATTTATAGCCATCATTATTTTTCTTATTATTGATACCGTCGATTCCAGACACAGGCTAATTAGTATTCTTGGCGTTATTATCTTATTAGGATTAGGTTGGGTGTTTTCTAAATATCCGGGACAGGCAAGTAAATTTTAAAATTATAAATCTCTAATTCCGATCATATCTATCATTCTTAAATTGATAAGAAACGGATTTTTTTTTTTCTATTGCTTAAAGAAAATCTACGAGAGAATAATTGATTCATGGACTTTACATTTTATTATATTTTAGTAATAATTATTTCCATTTGTTACATCGACTTAAACGCGTTCCAATTATTATGACATATACATGCGTGTTGTCGGAGAAAATTACTAGAGGCAAGTGGATAGACGCGTCGCCAATTCCGCTGGAATTAACCCACTTCATTAAATCGTCTAATGTACTTAAGGCACGCGGATCTCTTGTATACTTTTTTTTTATGCAACATATAATTCAAGATATTCTATTCTCCAGAAAAAAAAAAGAAAAATTCAAATATTAAGTATAAATTATAACAAAACAAGTTAAAACTACTACTAAAAATAAATTAATAGATAATATTACAAAATTATCACATACATTTCGATTCCTAAAAGGACTCAAATCTAAGGTCAAAACGTATGCAATAACTTTGTAACAAATTATTAATATATTTGCATAACAAAATCACTGCGCGAGCTTGCATTTTTATAATATTTATTTATAATATTTCTAATTTTTTATTTTGTTCTATTAAGTATAAATTTAGAATGACTTAATCCTTTTAATAAAACATAAAATGATTCAGCTGTGTAAAGTTCTTCTCATTATTTTTTTCTAATTATTTTAACAATCTTAAATATATACAGGTCAATTGGAAACCTGTCATTTGGGGAATGATTTTACAATTTATACTTGGACTTATTATTCTTCGATGGCCTGTTGGTCGTAGTATTTTTCAATGTGTGTCTGTCAAAGTGGCCACTTTTTTGAATTACGCTAAATCTGGCTCCAAGTTTGTATTCTCAGAAGACATTGTTAACAAAGGAGTCTTTGCTTTTACGGTTAGTTGATCTACTAATGTATTTAGAAAATTAATTTTGTAAAACAATTAATTTTATCATTGGGAGAAATTTTTACATTGCTCCGTTTATCAGTAAAATTATTTTCTTTTAATTTATAATTTTGTACTGTCATAAATTAGTACTAACTATTCTCTATTCATTTCTCTATCTATCTATTTCTCTATCTATTAGGTCGTGCCCGTAATTTTTTTCTTTAATTTCATGGTACAAATTATGTGTTACCTCGGTGCGATGCAATGGATTATTATGAAACTAGGCTGGATCTTGCAAAGCATAATGAGTACAACGCTATGTGAGTCATTCGTTGCTGTTGCTAATCCTTTCATTGGAATGGTAATATTATTACAATGTTTAAATAATTAAAACAATAACACTAGTTTACAAAAAATATTTTTTTAATTATTTTAAAGATAAGGTGCTTCTTATGGATTTTTAGATGTTGAAAACAATGCCAAAAACTCACTAGCATATCAGATTTCCAAAACAATTGAAATTATTTGAAAGTTTCTTATAAAAATAAGATATTTAAATTAAAAACATTTATTTTAAAGATGAACAATATATTCACTTCTAATCGGAATTAAAAAAAATATTAACCTTTTTTAAAAAAGATTTCAAATAATGTAAAAAGTAATTTTTTCATATTAAACTTTATTTTGAAATGTGATGTGAGAATGAAATTTGGCTTATGGCACTATCTTCAGTAGCCAAAAATTTATAACAAACATGGATCTTGTCTGAATGAAAATAATTTTAATTGTAAAACTAATGTAATTTTAATTATATAAATGTAATTCGTTTATATTCTCGTAAAATATTTCTAATCTCAATTTATTATTTAAAGCTGATTTATTTTGTCTTTTAGTCCGAATCTCCTCTTCTAATTAAACCGTATCTCAATCAATTGACTTCCTCGGAATTGCATGCTGTATTAAGTTCGGGATTTTCCACAGTTTCTGGTCTCTGTCACATACATTTCACAAGTACATGTCGCTGGCAACATTAAATTTCAATTTCTAATCATATTTGCACTCATTATAGGTACGGTATTAGCTGCTTATATATCATTTGGTGCTAAACCGGCTCATTTAATAACCGCTTCCATAATGTCTGCACCAACTTCTTTAGCCTATTCCAAGCTCTTTTATCCAGAAACTGAACAAAGTCTCACAAAATCCGAAAATATCAAGCTTGAAAAATCGTAAGTGCTTCGTAAATCGGAAACTTCTACAAATCATTTATCTTAATAACAATTGTGATAAAAATTTAAATTAGATCGGAAAATAGTATTTTGGATGCCGCAACGAATGGTGCATTAGCTGCGATTCCAATCGTTTTGGGTATAATCGCAAATATCGTAGCTTTTGTATCTTTTATCGCATTTTTAAATGGAATACTCTCTTGGTTCGGCAATCTGGTTGGTTGTGAACAATTGAGTCTTGAGGTAAAAAAATTTTTCAAAGCTGATCTTCCCAACTTTTAAAAATATATGTTTTTAGGCTTGTAGTTTTAGGATTCTAGTTTTACAGATTATATTGGCAAAAATTTTTATGCCACTAAGTTGGGTGATGGGCGTTCCTTGGGAACATTGCGAAGACGTAGGAATGCTGATAGGCATGAAGACAATTATCAATGAATTAGTCGCTTATCAAAGGATGGGTGAATTGATAAAGCAGGGCCGAATATACGGAAGATCGGAAGCGATAGCCACATACGCGATCTGCGGTTTCGCGAATCCAAGTTCGATTGGCATCCAAGTTGGCATGTTTTCGTCTTTGGTGCCAGAAAAGAAAGAGCAAGTAACGAAAGTCATTGTGCGAGCCTTCGTTACTGGTAGCGCCGCCTGTTTTCTCACAGCTAGTATCGCCGGTAAAGTTGAAATCCCAATTCATCATTATATTTTCTCAAGTTTCAGCTCCTTTGCAGAAATCCAATTTAACGCTAGCTAATTTAATATATTAACAGTCAATTATTTTTATTTCAAGTATTAAAAACTTTTAATATCTAAAATAAATAATTAATCTGCCAGAATAAAAGTTCTGTAATGATTACATTAAAACATTGCATTCATCTTTCACATTTTATTTCATTTTGTTTCAGGTGTATTACTTGATGATATTTCAGTATTATCTGTCCCAAACAATATGACAATATCAAACATCACTTCAACATTAACTTCATTAATGTAAAAAGTTATATCAGAATTAAGAAATTATATCACAGATATTATACGTATTGTTGAAATTTCGTATTTTCACATTTTTTATTATTTCTTTGAGAAAAAAATGACAGTAAACAACTGTTCTTGTTAAATAATTATAAGTGTTATAATTATATTGTTAAGTAATGGAGAGAGAGAGAGAGAGAGAGATGAAATAATGAAGGAAGACACAAATAAATTTTATTATACCCTTTTTATGAGTAATTTTTAATAACCATCAAAATATAACTTATAAGCGTACTATTCGAAATCACCAATCCTGACTGGAAACGTTTAAATCTAATAAAATTAAATATACGATGAAGAAAGCCATCAAAGTTGGATGTTTCAAATAATATATTACATATTCTTATATTAATTAATTTATTCCAGATATGATTGCAAGTCGATAACATTTGATTTCAACGCAATCATTCTGAAAACGCTAATAATCCCCTTTAAATTAAATTAGAAAGAAAGGAAGAAAGTAAAAAATTATTACGAAAAATATTACCTCAGCCAGGATTCGAATCTGGGACCTCAACTTTCCGGTGTGTTGAAACCAAATGTTATTGGCTCGCAATCATATCTGGAATAAATTAATATAAGAATATAATATATTACTTGAAACATCCAACTTTGATCGATCATGACTTTCTTTATCATATTTGATGTATCACACATACGGTCGTGCTTAAAATTCTCAAAATGTTTTCTAATAAAATTAATAAAATTCCGCGCGCAAATAATATATACTAATTATAAGTTAAAATGACAAAGTCACATTACATAATGTGATATACTTATTGTACACTTGTGCCATTATTTGTACGTTATTTTGTATGTAATAATTATTTATATCAATTATTTATCAAGAAATACAAATTTCCCCCCAAAATAAGCTCCTGCTTATTTATTATATATTAATTAAGAATATTAAACCTATAATATCGCAATAGTATATATGTTGCAATGCAATAATATCACAATGTCTCGAAAATGTGGAATGATCGCATGTAATACTTCAAAAAGCCGAAAGTAGATGAAATCATTTTCATTTTCTACGATCGTTTATGGTAGAGCATGCAACTGATAAATCTCATAAATGCTATCAGTGCGGTTAAACACGTCGGCAGTCACCTCCAACATTTTAGGTAGAACATCTATATTCCGCTGAACATTTTCACCGCAAACCTGAGAAGATAAATGTATGTGAAATAACCTGTTCAATATATCAACTACTTCATAGTTCTAAAATGATTCTGTTAATCCATTTACCTTTTTGAACAAAATCTCCCTACTAGGCATAGTGTACATTGCAACTATTGCAGCTTTCCTGATCATCCATGGATGATGCTTGGCCAAAGTTTTATTGTATGCATCTTGACAACAAGAAGTCGTTTTCTCAATATCTGCGAGATCACCCAGTTGTTGTAAAAATTCCCTAATAAAATCTAAAAGGCCGAATAACATAAATCAGATGTTAATTTCTACAATATCAAGAGATAAATGAAATTTCATAAGTACCTAAGCCTCTATGAAGTCTCAATAAAGTACGTGTGCCATTGACAAAATCAGCTTTCTCTAAAAGTTTGTTTTCTCTTTCATATTCAATCATAGATTTAACAGTCATATAATTCTGAGCATCTTTACTTTTTAATTCAGTCAAAACATCTATCTTTTGTTTCAGATCAGAAGAGACAAAACTGAAGACACTGCCCATCAGCTGAAAAAATCTGTATGTGCATGCAGCATGTTACAAAATACAAATCTTATCGTAATCTCAAATATCAATAATCTGATATCATAGATTGATAAGAGATAATATAAATAATTTTCTGAGTTAATGAAGCAAATATAAAATGATAACAGTAAAAAATTTGAATCTGTTAATAATATCAGAGAATTATAACTTTTATATAATGACATATTTATGTAATGACAATATATAACATATTATTTATAAATATTTGATTCAAATTTTTATTTATTAAATTTTGGATAAAAATAATATGACATATAATGTAAATATTTTTAATATAATATTATAAAGAATTACTTAATCTGCCGTTCTTCGAGCTATTATTTGCCTTCAATTATTTGTTTTACTTTGATATATTGCAAAGATGTTTTAAGACTGCTCATCAAATGTCAACCGTAATAAATCAGAAGAATAATTTGACATCTGTGTATGATAAGGTTATGTTTTTATGACAAGTCAGCAGTCCAACTTACTTATATAGTTCATTGTAGGCCTCCAGATATGCTTTTAGATCAATATCGTCATTTTCCACGAGAGCTTGATCAAAATGATCATGTACCGTTCGCAAATCGAAGAAACTTAACTCTGGCCCCTCCGCCATCGTAGAAATTATTGCATGCAATCAGAATCAAACTACTTCAAATCCCCTCTTGAAAAAATTTGCAACAAGCGCCGCCTGTCATAGGACTCTGATCTGAACGAACTAAATTGGTCACGTGAGAGTAAGAAGTAGAAATTTCAAATCCATGTGCATGTCACGAATATATGCACATATAAATATATCTACCTATATTACGTGAACATACATATACTTAGGAGTCTATTTAGAGGATGTTGAATGCTTGTTCTATTTTACTGATCAAATATAACTTACACTGTGTACAAACAAATGATTCACGAGACATCGACAAATCATTATATACTGATTGACAGGATATTAATATAATCATTATTATATCAATATTCTGTTAAACAAAGTTGCAACAGAAATATAATTATATATAATTCAGGAAAAATATTAATTTATGTATACAATGATTATACATGGATTGGTATAATGGATTGGTATAAAAAATGTTTCTGACTGAGTCGTAAGAAATACATATAAATATATTTCTTGCAGTTATGCAACTATTAACATTCAGTGTTCATGGATATCGAAGTAGCAGTAGTTTCCACACGATCGCAAAAGTCAAGTAACGCTAGATGGGATGGATATATCTTAGGATGGGTGAGCATTTGAGAGCACCATGAAATTAATTCCTAGATTTATAAAAAATATTTTTTATCTTAATTTTGCCGTGTGTATTCTAGAATTTATGATACTAAAATAAATTCGAAAAGATAGAAAATTTCAAAGAATGAAGAGAAAAAGGAAGATGGCGATAGAAGGTAACGTCAATGATAAGAATATAAATATATATAAATCAGTAAGAAATTATCGTAGTGTCTCTCTCACAAAGTTGCTATATCAGATATCTTAAATATAAAATTCTATCATGTAATAATAAAAATAATACAAAGAAAAAGAGCATTACCAGTAGATGAGAAATAAGGTATTTCACTAAGCAACATACGTTCGAACGTAGACGCCGATGTGATACCGTTATTCTCCACGAGAAGCGCTACATTCGAAGAATTATTGTGAAGCACTATATATTCAAATTAAGCAACACTTAATATTGTAAACAAAAAAAAAATATATATAGATGTATATATTATATTTAATTTATATTATATTTATATTATATTTATATTATATTTATATTATATTATAAAATATTTATATTATATTTAAATATTTCTGAAATATATTCCAATAATCTTTTTTCTATTATGTAAATATCACATTTGATTTTTTCATAAAACATGTGTAAAATGTATGCGCGTAGCTGAAGACTACGTTTCTCAATACATAGCAGAAATTGTGTTTACACATTATTTACTCCCAACCTCTATTTGTCGAACAATCGCCCTATGCATTTACCGATTTGGTTTCAACAAGGGGAAACTCCTGCAAATATCTTGCCACCTCGTCTTCGGCTTATTTGGACCGGAATATTTCAGCATTTCTATGCACGAATGAGATAAAAATATTGCGCTGACAGAATTAAGCTTAACTTTTCTCTTCTAAATATCTATTCAAAACACAATAAAATCATTATTGTTAATTCTTTCATAATTATAAATTTTGATATAATCTCATAATACTTGTCTTATGAGATAATCATATTATATTACAATATTAAATATGTACAAATTAATCATACGTGTTAAAAGAATACACCAAATAAAAATTGATATTCTACTTTATTCTCTCTCTTCAGACTTTGTTTCTTCAATTAATTATCTATTTAATTTAATCATTCATTCAATTGTGCGTCTGATAAATTGAATTTCTGACATGACCGGCTCATTCCAAGTATTATTATTATACTACATATTAATGCAGTTCATGGCACAGCGGTGCTTCGAGAGTTGTACAGTCATTGATTGCGTACGTGATAGAGAAACAATAAACAAACAATACTAAAATCTCGCTGACACGTCGGTTCGCATAGATAACTGTCTCCCTGCAGGCGTTAAATAATTCACCGCAACCGGGACTGAGAGTCGCGGACGAGAAGCGGGGTTTGTGGAGGAGCAAAGGAGGCGGGGTTGGTTGAGAAGAGCCGATTAAATATTCAGCTGTCCCTCAACGCAAATAGAGTAAAGTCAAGCGCGACGTCGTGCGCAGAGTGCGCAGAGCTCGTAATCTGAAAACTGTGCGAAATCGAAAGGAAAAACAGATCTTTGCTTCTGATAACGGATTTACTTATAGCGTTACTTACAGCGTTACGATGTATCTCTAATAGATCGCGTTTCCTAAAGTTCTGCCGATGAGGAGAAGATTGCCAAGGAATATCGTTGCTCACGGAGAAATCGCGATAAATATATTCCGGTCGAATAAACGTGCCGTGGATGTTTTTACGACGGCAACACATTTCCGGTCAAGCGATCTCACGGGGACGCCGACTTCAACGACCAATCACACGACGACGTCGTAGCTGTGACGCATAAAAATATGTCACTAGGGTGCCGTAATATCTTCGTTGTTGAGACTTATCGACGAGGAAACGCGCCGTACCCTCTCGTGATTCCTGGACATGGCACGCTCAGTGATCGTATCTTCCCTCGGCGGCACTTTCCTTTATCGCTTCTTTGGAAAACACGAAACCAACCGCCGACCGACTAAAAAGAATCGTTCAACGAGGCGTGCATCGCTCATCGTTCTAATTATCTCAGTAACCCAATCTATCTGTCGCGACATGTCTTTGGCTTCCCGCTTCCCTTCGGAACTTCTCGATTCTCTCATCTCGGTCTGCCGCTGGCCTAGGCGGCAACCCTCCTCGATTCTTCTTCATCGTCTTTGGTACGATCATCCTTCTTCGTCTTTCTTCGTCCTGTTCACAGTCTGTCCTGTTGGACGTCCGGTCGCATCCTTGTCTCTTCTCTTCTCTCTTCTTAGTAGCTAGTTGTCTCCTTCTTTCCATCTCGAAGTCTAACTGCGGAATCGTCGACGACCGCTCATCTAAGTTTAACAATTAACGCTCGAGCGGGGAAAAATAAATTAATTGCATGCAGCCGGTGCGTGAAACATGTCACGAACATTCAATTTAATCGACGGAGATTCCGCTATCTGATATAGAAGATTTAGGAATGGGCCGGACATGTTAGAAATTTTTTTATTTACTTCGTGGTTAGAATATATTTTTTATGCGTAAATTCTTTATGCGTAAATCGCTAATTGTCCGTAATTTATCATTAAATTAAGAATACGTATATTGAACAATTGAAATTTTTACTGGCTAATTTTGATTTTTAAGAAAACTATATTAATCCGTAGAAATACATATATTTTATGACGCTAAAAAAAATATATGGGTCATTGGAACTCGCTAAAATGTTTTCTGTTATAATTTTCAAATTTTTGATAAAAAGTTGCAATACTTGAACTTAATATAAATATATTACGATAATTATTTTACTTAAACAGAATAAAATTGTGAAAAATAAGATTGTGTAACATAAAATTATTCCAAATCATTATACTATTTAAAATTATATTATGTAAGAAATTATTCGAAAGTCACCAAATATATTCAGTTATGGGGGAATTAACAAATATATTAACCAAAATATAAATGTAATTGATTGACTTTTAATATTGTACTTTCTACAAGTTATTTAAAAAAGAATGTCAAAATCGCCGTATCTTCGCCTTCAACTTTCTCCCTGTTACGTCGTTACTTTGTCCCGATTGTCAGGCATGTCAGAAACGACAAGACGACAAGTAGTGGGAGACGAGAAGGGTGTTTGTCATATGTCGATAGGCGTCAGAATTGACACATTCGCCGAGTACGAAACGGAAGTGGCGTTTGGGGCGATGTACTAGAAAGATTCGAGGGTGCAAGACAGATAAATATTTGAGGAATTTGTTGTCGGATGAAGGCGGCGTGAGAGACTCATCGCTTGTTTGGCGGTTCTGTTAAAGGAATTTCGGGCGATTTTCATAGCTTTGCATACAGAAAATGCCAAGAACCGACAAAAATATATATAGATATATAATTTTTATTATTTATATTGTCCTATGTGTGCGTGCGTGCGTGCGTGCGTGCGTGTGTGCGTGCGTGCGTGTGTGTGTGTGTGTGTGTGTGTGTGTGTGTGTGTGTGTGTGTGTGTGGGTGTGTGTGTGTGTGTGTGTG
>Ga0157363_1001580_pt1 | contig 19098 bp, 11 predicted proteins | sample AttsexASBM1_FD_111477 | JGI IMG/M metagenome (GOLD analysis project Ga0157363, IMG submission 111477) | Fungus gardens microbial communities from leaf cutter ant in Ribeirão Preto, State of São Paulo, Brazil - Atta sexdens ASBM1 | ecosystem: Host-associated > Fungi > Mycelium > Unclassified ... | reverse complement strand
TTAATAATATAAGGCTGCATTCGAGCTTTAAATGGATAATTTGAAATATAAATAAACATTTATAACTCACCCATATTGTATCGTAATTGTTCTAATGATGATAACCAAACATATCAGATTATTCTAGATATGTAAATATATATCAATCATTATTTAATATAATAATATAATTATCCAATATATCTGTCTAATCATCAATTTATATGTATATTCTTTTATATTAGTTATATATTTTATTATGGAGAACATTAATATTCAATATTAATTTTTATATTCTCCATGCAAATAATATATATATATATATATATATATATATATATATATATTTAATGATAATTATATAGGATGTCCCGTAAGTTTTGGCCAATCGCTTATGTATAAATAGAGTGGACTAAACTGAGTCGAGAAGTTCTCTATCATTCTGCAATTTTCTCGCAATAGTTAACAAGATATTGATTACTGAAAAGTGCTAAATCTTGGTCTTGAATAATTTTTTAAATACTGTCAACTTTACAAAAAAACTGCAAGAGACAAAAATCATTTATTTTCTTTTCATAAAACTTTAAGAATTTTTTTCAGAATTTTTTATCAACTTTTCAGTATTGCATTTTCTTATTTTTATCAACATGAGAAAATATGGTATAAAAATTTTTAAAAAATTCTCAGAACTTTATGAGAAGAAAATAAGCAACTTTTGTCTTGCTGTTTTTCTGTAAAGTTGATAATATTTGAATAAAAAATTATTAAAGATCAATATTTAATGATTTTAATAATTAATATCTTTAGTAATTAATATCTTGTTAACTATTGCGAAAATTGCAAAATGGTAGAAGACTTTTCGACTAAATTTAGTTCACTCTATCTACACATAAGCGATTGGCCAAAACCTATGGGACACCCTGTATATTATATTTTATATAAATAAAATAAAAAATATTATGTAATATTCTTCAATGTATGATATCTCAAATATACATATATACGTAGTTTCTTGATAATTACATAATTCATAATTTAAAATAACGTACTAAACTATTATTACGAACGAAATTACTTCATAAATACAGCACGATCTTAGAGCACGATCTTAATATATGAAATATATAATAATTAAAAATTAAAATGCATAATAAAAATAACAATAAAACAACTATAATAATGAGGAGAAAGGAAAAGTCTTATTAAATTTCACTCGGAACCGACGAGAAAGGATTTTAGAATTGTATAGCGAAATAATTTCACGATAATCGATAAAAAGGCTTTTCTAAAGTATTATTAAGTTCTAATAAATAAATAAAAACATTTGTATTTAGTAAAATTATATATCCATAATCACTGATAAATATCTGTTAATAAAATTTCACTTTTTAAAAAAATTAATTGGCTGGATCACGTAATAAAATTGTTTGACATTTAATTGTTTAATAAATTTAAAAAAATTTATTGACATGCTCGTTATTAATTGCAAATATCAATTAAGAAAATTTTGTTTTATCAAACAAATTAAATGTTTTCCAATAAAAATATTCATATTTATTTTCAAATTATCTAATGAGAAATAAATTCATATTATTACTATAAATAACTTTAAAAAGTTTTAATATATTGTCTCACTAATAATTTGTGAATCTAATATCAATTAATTTTAATGATTTCCTTACAATTGATTATTAAATGTTATAATTGAGATAAGAAGTAGAAAATGTAGATGTATAAATAGTAATATGTATATAGAAATAAAAATTAAATTATTGTCGCTATTAGTATTTTTACATTAAACTACTACTATAAAAAAAAATTCATACATATGTACAATTGAATATTATATTTTAATTCTTATATTTGAAGATCTTAGTAATATTTTTATCAAACTTCTAAAAAATGAAATAAATCTAAAAAATAAGATAAATATTTTATTTTACAGAGATTTTTTTATTTTATATTTGTTTTCCATTCACAAGAATTAGCGCACATATACTTATTTTCATTATTTACGTATTGTTACACTTATTTTATTAACCTTTCAAAGAAGGATCAATTAATTTTTAATTTCTCAATTTAATAAATTTTGTCATACATTCTGCAACTTTTACATTGCTTAAAGTATAATGAAAAGGTAGTCGAAAACAGTGATGGTCAACGTCATGGTCGCTAACCTTCTGTTCTGCTTCCGCGATTACTGCTGTCGGCGGAAATAAATTAAGCCGATTAATTTCCCTGTTATACCTGCGAATTGCCAAGAGAGACGTAGTTCTTTTATCAATCAGAACTAATTAATATCAGAGAAACTGCAAAATATTCATCGGAAAAGACACTTTCCTAAAAGTTACCTAAAATCCCCAGATTATAGTATACAAAAATAAATCATGTAAAAATAATATAGGTTCCCATTTTAAAATACTTTCAATATGAAAAATCCTCTTTTACGATAATTGATGCATAATTATTTTTCTCAAAACACAGAACGTATTCTTATTCCTAAAAATTATACACTACAATATCTGTTTATTTATTTAATAATTAGATAGAAACAGTTTTTATATATCTTTTTAATTGTTTATTTTAAACCATTCGTCGACAAATTGAATCGCGTCGTCTGTTATCTAGTAGCGTCTTGTACCAGCTGATTAAACTCTTGTGCGATACAATTTAGAATTCAACACAATTCGTACTTACTCCTGCGAATGGTCCAAATAAGGTTGCCACCGCTCGCTTCAATGTAGCATCCCACCGGCGAAAGGATGCCCCGAAGAAATCCTTGGGACGTCCCGGACGTCCTTGAAAGATCCTGCGAAAGTTCCTCGCTGAAAGAGAGTCCAGCCTCTCCGTTTCTCTCGCGGATCAAACGACAGGCCGGAGAAGCACGAGAAAGAGAAACCGCGATATCTTCACGCAGAATCGATCTTGAAACGTCTGCGATTTGGAACGGAGAAACTCACGACAGTTCCTACGCGACGAAAATACTACGATGGTCCGCGAGCATCCGGACCACGTTCTGCGAGACCGTTCTCGCGGCGGCGGCGACGACGACGATGACAGACAAAGATGGCGAGGTTCGGGCGCAGACCACGACACGCAGCATTACATATCCAGCAAGGACGAGTTTAGAGCAAGAATCGATCGGCTGCTGAAAAGAGCGCGGAAACGCGACACTCGAGAATTCGGACGGAACGATGCTTTAGGAAACGCGATAAGTTATAATACGGAATTATCGCGCGATAATTCTGTTGGAACATAAAATCGCGATTGCAGCGACCTCCGCTGCGCAGACTGCATTACTGCACTCATGAACAAACGGGCTGATTCTCATGTTGCGATTACTCGACCTCGCAACTTTCATGCCTTTTAAAGCCCGTTTTTTATATTTGCAAATTCTTTGTGTCTACTTGTTCTTTGTATTTGAATTATATTATTTTTGCATTCAATTTGAAACGCTGGACGTTAGAAGGGAAAAAGAGAAGAGATTAGAAAAATACAAAAAATTTAATTACAAAAAATAAACTATAATCACATGTATGTATGTACATACATATATACTTTGTTTTGGATGCTCATGCACCTTTTTAAGTGCTATTTTCAATTATTTTGTTCTTCAATTGAAGCAATCAAATTTGAATGAGCACATGTAACAATAGGGAATAAGAAAAAAATCAATTTTTGTTAGATTTACACAAGAATTTACCGGATTTTTTATATAATAATGAAAATGAATAAAAAAAGATAATGCATTCTTTAAATTCAATTTTGATATTTTAGTCAAAGCTTTTAAGAAGATTGCACTGTTTCATCATATTTTGTTTCGCTAAAAAGTGTTTATTAACGATTATCCTTTTTTCTATCTCAATGAGGTAAATAATAATTATGTAACAGTGTGATTCATCATTAATAATTTGCTAAGCGCTAGCAGAGCCAAAGTAAATGTAATAAACAACGTTTACAAGCATAGACATTTGTCAAATTAATTTTTTCCAGATATATTAAAACTATAACTATATGTATATGTATATTATAAATATGAAAAAAAAAATATATATATATGTATATATATGTATATATATATATATATATATATATATATATATATATATATATATATACATGTATTACAAATCAATAAAACTACTTTTACTACTTTTACCTCTGATGTTTAATTTCATTTTATTTTTAATTTAAATGCTACCTCGATTATTATGAGCAATTACATAGTTAATTTAAATACATTAGTCTTTAGGACTAATTAACTGTAGTAGAACACAAGCAATATAATTTATAATATTTTATAATAATTTTATAATAATTATTATAAATTTATAATATTTATAATATTTATAATATTAATTTTATTAAAAATTTATAATGTTATAAAATTTATTATAAATTTATATAAACAACATAGTACTTATTATTAAAGACATTTAAGAAAATTTTGAATCTTTCGCATCTGACATTCATCATATAATATATATACAATATGCCAACAAAGATATTTATATTTTAATACATTTTTTTTTCATACTTCAAACAGTACCACTTATCTGAAAATTCATAACACTCTTTTAAAACCTCCTTATTAAGATCTTCAGTGACACACGGTATGTGCCAACAGTTATCATTCTTTTGTACAATCGGTAAATAGGTAAAAGGATCTTCGATGCGAATACCAGTTGCACTGAATTTGATGAAGTACTGATGCGAAAACTGCCACTTCTTAAATTTTTCTTGTAAATCTTTATCTTGCAAGGAATGCTTATGTTGTCGCATTAAATCTGACGAAACAAACATTGCATTCATTCCACACGCCATAGTTGCATAAAGTATGTACGGATCATCAGCGGATCTAAAATTTGATGTATTTGTATACAAAAATTTTATTTAATGTATTATTTAAAATATTATAACTGTTTTATAACTGTTATATACATATATATATTTTTATTTTATACTATCATTATAAAGTAATTATATGCCATATGATATTAATTATATCAATATAAAAAAATCCCATAGCATCTATGTAAATTCAATACTTACAAATTATCTATGAGGAAGACGAACGCATTTCGCTGTACGCGTTTAAATTCAGATAGCTTCCTTTGATGTTTCCGCGTCAATACGAGTACTTTTTTACCACGACTTTTGAAATGCTCCACTACATTGATTAGCTGTAATATAAATCATACATTAGTATTTAATAATACATAGTATTTAATAATTAATATATTTAATAGGAAAATAATAAAAAAAAATCATTTTTTATAATTGAAATTTTTACATATATGAACTTATATAATGTATTGATATATTGATAAATGACCAATACAATTATTTTGATAAAAACAATATATATTACCAATAGCAATTTTGGTGCGGAAAGGTTCATATAAGTCAAATTAAGTCCGTCAATGACTATATCAAAAGATTTATGGTTTTCAATAAATTTCTTAAACTTCAACAATTCTTTTGGATTAGTTTTATTATAGATGTCGGATCCTATAATCACTCTGTCCATCACAAATTTTGCCAATTCCTGAAATTCGTCTTCACTAAATGTTACTTTGGATAAAAAATAACCGCAATGTTTACAATTCCCCCTACAAACAGAATAAATATTAAAATTTTATCTATTAACTCAAAATATTAATTTTATTCTATAGAAGTACTAATCTATTTGCTTTAAAAATCTGAATTTTATTTAATAAATTCTTAAACATTATTTTAAAAAATATAACTATACTGATATAGTAATTATTAATAATTTACAGAAATTCTATCATTATTAATTATTAACTTTTTTTAACTATTATTTAAAATTACTAAATATATTAAACTAAATCATGCTGAAATATTAAAAAAACTAACGTTTTTTTGGAGATTGTTATGCAATCTGTAGACCAACCATATTTGATAGCTGTACTAGTATATGCTCTTATAATTTGATTATATGGTATTATATTGTGTTTAATCCAAAAATGAAACATCTCTTCCATTCTATTGTTGAAAAATTTTGCATCTTCTAGCTGGCAATATTGTAGATGTGATAAGTATACATATTTTTGTGGAATCAGTTTGCGTGACACTATATCTGTCAGTGCTTTCCATGCAATGTCAGGTTTTCCATTTCTAAATGCTGTACTAGCTAATGCAGAATATACAGTAGTGCCTGGAGAAGAGGTAATCTTTATCATTTCTATTATATCTTGTGTTTTCTCCCATTCATCTGTCAAACATAAGCTCATTATACATTCTTCAGCTGTAATGGAATCCAAATACTGATACTTCTGCCTCAAATCATTGTATGTTTCTATAATTTCTATTTTATCTGCATCAGTCAAAGAATTTTGTTTCAAAACATAGAGTTTAAGATATTTTCCAATCACTCCTGCATTCAAAGAATAATTATTTTTCTTCAAGAATTTGCAATATGCAATAGCGTTATTCACATGGAAATACTTGACACACATATCTATGATTACAGAGTCTACAATAGGTGTGATTTCTGTATTTTTTTGAAGAATTTTTTCTCGTATGCTTTTCCATTCTATAGTAGATAAATCGCTTTTCATTTCCTCGTATATATTATTTTCCGTGATTAGGGCTTTTAAATCAACAATTTTCTTAACATAGCTTTGCCTTGATAAAACATATGTATTTATGCTAAACTTAAAATAAAACTGTAATGGTTGACATAGCTTGTAAAACAGCGTCATTTGCTACACCTAAAAATTAAATTTATTCATTATTAAAATTATTTCATAATTTGTAAGAAATAAAGTTTGTTTAATCTATTTTATTTGTGTCATAATATATATTTAAAAAATAGAGATATTATTATACAAAAACAAAGTAATGAAGATAATAAAAAAAATATTTTAGAAGTATTTATATTTATATATAAGATAAATTATAAATGTTATATTTATTATTAATAATGATTAAATCTCATTGTATTATTTCATTTTATTTAACATTCTTCATAATATATACATTAGTATTCAATAAATATCTACAAGAGAGAGATGGTGTATTTATGTAATAATAAATATATTCCAATTTAAATAAAATTTTACCATGCAATTTAATGCATAATAATATTAAGTATTATAATATTGTTCAATAATCTTACATTATTAAACAGTGTCAACAAAATTTATTTCAATACTACAAGCCATTTCATTAAAACCATTAAACTTACCACATGTAACGTTAATTAACAAGAAAAAGATTCACAGTAGGATAATGATATAATAAATTGTAATTTCGTACGTAAATTCATACATAAATATACAAGTCAATTTTAAAGACTATTTCTTTTTTTCTCTTCGTTTCTTTTTTTAATAAAAAGGAGCATAAATTTTCTAACCTCTTCATTCAAATAACATTGGAAACACCAAAGACTAAAAACCGACATGTCTGGAGGCTCAGCAGAAATTGAAGAATGCTGACATATCAAGCAACTGGATTATCAATTGATGGTAAATGTCAAAATCTAATAAAATTCTAATAAATATATGTATAAATTAAATTGTAACAAATCAATATAAAACAACGAGAATTTTAGATATTAAATTCAAAGACTTATTATGCTTTTACATATAAAATATATAATCAGATAAGTTATTTAAAAAATTTATACTTTAATTATACTTTATGTAAAAATAAAATCTCAAAAATTATTTTTAAAAAATAAATTCTATATATATATAATAAACAAAAACTTTTTTAACAATGGATTTTAATTAGATACATCTTTATAAATTACTTATATAGAATAATTATAACTTATAAATAATTATAAATAATTATAAATAATTATAATAATAGACTTTTTTCAAACATATGCAAATCCATCGATCTGAATAGAACTTTAATGATGACAAGAACTTTCCAACAATAGACACAGATGACACAGTGAATCGTTACGTATTGACATCCTACTTGTTCACCAATGTTAAACAAAGATGAAATGAATCACTGTGAACTTTCGCTTGTTGGAAAGCTCCCAATATATTTAGGATTGGTTGCTACAGTACTCGGCGGGGAGAACGTTGGAGCAGCAGCGGAGATGATAGGCGATGGATATAGCAAGATACAGACGTGAGACACGCGCTGATAAAGCACAGATGTCATGCTGTCGCGTTGTGTGCCGCTGATCTCCGCGTGTTTGGTTAGTTCTATTTGCGCCGTTCTATTTGCGCTGCTCATAAAATTCGCTCTTTTGAGATTTACGCATTGTGATACGAATTGTGGTTTTAGGAAGTGCTAACGGAAGATTGCCAACGGCATTATCTTCTTTGTGAAGCTAAAATAAGTAATAAGTAAGTGTTGTACTCCATGCAGCTCATGATACCAGACGGTTCACAGTGTGACGTCACATGAGAATCACTAATAATTCGTATAGTAGCGCGGATTTCAAATATCCGCGTAAGTCATTTTTATTAATTTTACTTCTATATTATTCTTAATTTCTATTGAGAGTAATAGAATTAAAATGAATAAATTTCTTTATAAAATGTTTTAAAATAATACAATGTAGAACAAAAACATTTTCATTTTATATTGGATAACATCTTCTTTAAGCTAAAGAATTGTCAGTATGTAAATTTTATTCAATATTTATGCAATCATTGATCGAGTGTAAATTATATTTTTTATCTACAAATTCTTTGTCCCAATACACAGTGTCCAAAATCGAGATATAAGACGCTAAGGTAACGTTTTTATGGTATAAGACGTTGTCTGGGATTTTTACAACTTTTTACCAAAATAACTCATTTAAATAATTTGTTATATATATATATATATATATATATATATATATATATAAAAAATTATATGTATTTTGTAAATAATATATATATAGTTTATAAATAATTTTTATAATATTAATGACTGCAATTCAATTGAAAAAGCTATTCTTCGTTATTAAAAGTTCGATAGTTTGGAACATTCCATTAATATTAATTATTTTCTACGAAACACTCGAGAATTGTTTCATAACAGATCATTTGGACCTTGATTTGGATTAATAACAGCTAGCATGATTTGCATACGATAGTCTTCTCAGAATCTTATCGATATTTTTGATAATTTTACATGCATCGAATGTATAACGAACATATATGCGCACGTGTTCATGGATAATTATTACAATTAAAAGGGCGCCAAATGAAGAAAACATATTGAAAAATATTTATTTTTAATTATACTATTTTTATGAATGTTTCAAAATTATTTCAAGGCAATAATAACTTAGTCGGTTATTGCACGCTTTTAATCTTTTCGAAATTATCGATTTTTTTTAAATAATTTACTTGATACGCGTCGTGTGATAATTTTAACATAAATCATCATATGTCATCTACATGACGAAAGCTTTATATCCATTATTTACATTTTACCGTTCCTCATTGCTTGTATGATTACGATGACAATGCGGTTTTATATATAAAAATATCATTTTATTACTATATAAATTTCCTGCATTTTCCTTGGAAGAAGAATTTAGATAATCGCGCGTGTATATATAATAAGAAAATTAACATTAAATTAATAAATTAATTTTATACGATATATATATATATATATATATATATATATATAAAATATACTATAAAGATCATATATTAAAATAGATAAAATAAAAACATATTAAAAACATTAATTAAATATTTATAAATATTATAAATATAATAAATAAATTAACGTCATAATTTATATATATAATTTATATGTATGTACATATATAAATTGCTATACAAATTATTATAATAATATAATATGAAGTTTTTCTCTCCGTTTTACATATAATAAAATAATTTATATGTTATATTTACATTTTCTTATATAAACGGTATATTATAATAAATAAGTGATATAATAATGAAATATAAGTAATATAAAATATTTTAAAACTTAGAATAGTCATGGAGAATTACACGTCGGACTCCAGCGACTCGGATTCTACCTTAAGAACGTTGGATCTGTCCTATCTCGTATTGGACAATGAAGTATTAGATAAACAATTCCTCAATACCAAAAGTCCAGAGCAAGTGGATACCTTATTGTTGAGTCAGAATCTTCTCACAACTATACCTGCCAATATCAATAGATTCATCAATCTGAATTTCCTCGATATCTCGAACTGTGGCCTCACCAGCTTATCAGATTTTTGGACGGATTGTCCTTTGACCTGCTTGATTGCGAAACACAATAACCTGACCAATGACGGACTAGCAAAAGATTTTGAAAATCTCGTTAATTTAAGGGAACTCAATTTAAGTGGTAATAGACTCACGGAATTTCCTAATCAAATTTTTGATCTATCTGGATTAAAGTATCTTTATTTGGGTGGCAATCATATCAGCGAAATTACCAAGGACATCTGGAAACTGCAAGGGTAATTGCGTATTTTAACGAATTTTAATAATGTTTAAGTTTTAAATAAAAATAAAATTTGTTAATTTAATTATTAGCAAATTAATAATCGGTGATTAAAAACTTAAATATGAAAAGCATGAAATAAATTTGAAAGCTGTAATTAAATATCTTGATATGTAATATGTGATAATGTAAAGAATTATGCGAGTTTTTATAATAATATTTTGATATTAATTTAAATAATTATTTGCAAGTATAATACATCCCGTATTGTTTTATATATATATATATATATATTAAGTGTAGTAAAAAGAAATCCATTATTTTTGCATGAAATTGAATGGAAAAATAATGGATTTCTTTTTACTACAACTAATATATATAAAAAATTAGTCGACTTTGCCTAAAACATTATTAAGAAATAATATTCTGATTTGTCAAAGATTGCGAGTTTTGTCGATGGGAAACAACAGATTGACAGAAGTACCGTGCACTCTTGGTCAACTGAAGACCCTACAAGCTCTCGTACTTTGTGATAACATGTTAGAGAGTCTGCCAAGCTCAATAGCCAATTTAACGAACTTGAAAACTCTATCGCTTCACAAAAATAGATTACGGACATTGCCTACTGAGATAATAACGTTAAAATGTCTCACAGAGGTGGGTTATGAATAATTTACTTCCTATCCTATATTTTATACTTTTTATGTATGTGTATGTATGTATGTACATATATATATACATTTAAAGTATCGAGGTAAATTTAATTTAACAATTTTTATTATAATTTTATTATATGAATTAATTCATTATAATGATTTAATATAATTGATTTCACAAATATAATTGATTTCTTTACTGCACTCTCTGTTTATTTAAATGTTTTTACTATGCAATCTTTGCATAACAAATTTTATAATTTTTGTAACCTATGATTCTTAATGACTCTGTATAGATTGTTTATTTTTATTTTTTATAATTCTTACTAAATTAAAATTTGTTCTGTGGAAAAATTTTATTCGTTTTTCGCAGTTGTCTTTACGAGATAATCCATTAGTGGTGAGATTCGTATCTGATATGACACACAATCCACCATCGTTGTTGGAGCTAGCAGCGCGCATCATCAAATCCAGTGATATTCGTTACGATAATGAAAGTATACCGCACAACTTAGTACAGTACCTTAATAGTGCCCACAGTTGTGTCAATCCTAAATGCAAAGGTCAGTGTTTCGATTAACAATAATAATTTAGACGTAATAAATGATAATAAATCATTGCCTTGGTTAAACAATAATCGGATTCACATCAAATGTGAAGAAGAGTGAAAAACGTAAACGATTGTGAGAGAAAAATTTTTTGGCATTTGTAACTGTAATTATTGTATATTATTATAATTATGATTATGATTACTATAGTATAATTAGTAATAATAACTATACATATGTATAATTCTGTCAACCAATATGTATAGTTGGTAATCGAAAATGACATATAATTATAATTATTTTGGTTGTCAATTATAAACAATATATTGGTTGAATTATACATATAATTATTATATTATAGTAATCATAATCATAATTATAGTAATATGTTATAATTATAGTTACAAATACCGAAAAGTTTTAAGTTTCTCAGTGTAAAATTGTGCAGCAATAAAATTTAGAATAATTCAAAATAACAAAGCATTCTTTTGGATCAAATCTCGTAACAAGGTTAACTTTTACTTTTCTGCAGGTGTTTTCTTTAATAATCGCGTGGAACACATTAAATTTGTCGATTTCTGCGGCAAATATCGCTTACCACTGTTGCAATACTTATGTAGCAGCAAGTGCATCGAACCACGCGATAACACCGAGGAACCCGTCAGTGGTGCAATGATCAGAAAAGTTCTTCTCGGCTAGTGAAATTTAAAAAATATATTTCTGTAATAGGAGATACTGAAGATCTCGAAAATTATTTCCACTTCAAGAGATATTTTCCATTTTTTATAAGAATTTGCTCTTAATCAATGATATAAAATTTAAAAATGTACATGTTTATATAGAAATAATTATATATGGGAATAATTATATTCTATACAAGAGTAATAAGGTCTAGATTAAGTGGAGAAAACTAAGGAATGAAAGTTACAACACGTAAATGTATAGATATTACGACATATTTTATATTGAATCTGCATTTTTCTTCTTTTCGGTATTAAAAATATAATATAATAACTACTATTATATTAAATATAATTTTATAAAATATAATAAGTATTTAAATATAATATAAATATTTTCTGTTGACTCTTTAGTATCATAACTTCGAAGACAACAAAACAGAGAATAAAAGATTTTTTTAAAATCAATTTGAGATATAAATCCTATACTTCAAATTCTTTATTTAAAATTCTCCTTTTTCATTTTAAAACAATTTTTTTGTAAATTGGAATTACGCTACTTTCACACTATTACAAATTTGCCACATAATCATGACTATATGTATAAAACGAGAAAACGAATAAAAGTTAGAGCATATAATTTTGCACATTGAGCTACAGAAAATAGAATCAAAATTGAGAAAATGTTTTAAAGTAAAGAATAAATAAATTTAATTGTTGGAATCCTTTCCATTTCAATGACATATTCTCATTCAAGTATTTTAGTTTATTAAATCACATATCCTTTATTTATTCGCTATATATATTTAATAATATATTAGAAAGCAAATTTTTGGTATACAAAAAAAGATCGAGACAGCAGTTAACGTTATTATTGTTAATAGTTTATTGTTAAATAAACCACAAAATATACAATAATAATATTATTTATATATAGAGTGATTCCGCGTGATTAACGTCGGGGCGGTATCGCGCGATTTCTTTTTCGCTTAAACACATTCAGAATAGTTATACTACAAGGTATTCATCGTCGTCATTGCGACTAATACGTTTTTTGCGTCATTATGTTTCATAAAACTAAAAACAACATTCAAGAGAAAGAACGCAGAGGAGGAGTAGCGAAATAAGAATGGTAGGTAAGTGTATGTATTTATAATTTTATATATATATATGTATAATATATATACTCATGTATATATATATATATATATAATTGTGTAAACATAGCAATCGTGTAATAAGAGTTTTACTACTTTTTTTCACTTTTTGCTCACCGCTTACAGTACAGTACAGTGTGTAGTCATATATAATTAATTACCTATACATACATATACATATTCATATATATATGCGCTTTATCTATTATATATTACATACATATATATGTATGTACATGCTTTTTTCGCTTTCTCTCTCTCTCTCTCTCTCTCTCTCTCTCTCAAACTTTTATTTTTTCACACATACACACACACATATACATGTGCGCATATAATCTCACACCTATTCACAACGTCAAATTAGCGTTTTTATCGTATAGGCGTGGTAGTTAACTAGCACTACTCTTTTTTTCTTAATCATCTTTTCATATTATTTTCATTTTATTTAACTGCATGGTAAATATTTTTGTATCGTTTCACTCTCTTCTCTCTCTCTCTCTCTCTTCTCCCCCTCTCTTTCTCTTTCTCTCTCACTCTCTCTCTCTCTCTCTCTCTCTCTCTCTCTCTCTATATATATATATATATATATATATATATATATATATATATATATTAAACAATTTCTCCCTAATATCGTACATTCGTGTTTTAAACGTTAAGGACTCACTGCGCCTTCGATTATGGGTGTTACCTTGATTTATCATTATCCGTTGTTCCTTATATCATTCGGAAAAATCGTCATCCTGTTCCAATCGGGGCGCGATGTGATCTCCATCAACCAATATATTTTCTATTCACCGTCCACCACTTGCTGCTCGTGAGTCTCCTGCTCCTTTGTTTCCTTGGCATCTTTGTCCTCGTCTAAAATGCGATATTAAGGAGTGTAAAAGAGGTATAGGGTTATAAAAAAAAGAGGCGTTATTTTTATTAGAAGATTTTTTTTGTATAATGTATTTCTTCTTTATGTTACGTAAATAAGTGATTATGCAGTTTGCTTCAAAATGTTAACATGCAATGATTTCTTTCTTTATCTTATTATTCTTAATTAACATAAAAATGGAAATATTAAGACAACAATAAAAATATGTAGAAAATATATAAAAGAAATTAAATTGTTTAAAAATAATTATAAAACAAATTAAATAGAAAAATTTATATTATTCCATTATTTTAAAGTTAAATTATACAATAAACAAAATCTTTTTATACAAAATATTTTTCATCTAAAGATCCTTTTTACATTTCTATCAAAAAAAGAAAAATAATTTGAAGAGATTAACAAGTTTCTATAATATTTGTATTAAATAAGAGAGTAATTGCGTATTAAATGAAACGTATTTACTAACTACAGTGAGATATTAATTGCTGTCATTAGGTCAGATCGTAGAACTCATAACGTTATCAAGGATGTTACGATGTGATAATGAAACGTATGTAATTTCTATACAGGGCATCTAAGAATTCATAAAAAATCCACTTTAAAATATATTGAAAATAAAAGCATTATTGCGTAAGTATTATAAGTTTCAAGAATGTAAATAAATTGTAAGTATTCGTACAATTTTAAAATAGAAAATATTATTTTTGATTAATTCTCTAAGAATAATTAATAAAACGATGAATTAATAAAACAATGAATACAACTTAGATATTACAGATATCAGTATATAAATGATAAAACATTGATGTGCGATTTAAATTGGATTTCAATAAAAATTTTTAGTTAGTTGTTAAAACATAGAACATTAAAATTTAATAAGTTACAAGAAAATGCAAAAAATACTAGAAAACCCTGTATAAAAATTATTATTTAATTTATTTATATACGCAGTATAATAGACAATAGAAAAAAGTTGTGAAACTTCAGCTAATATTTTAATTTTCAAACTTAATAATTTTTTAATTGGAAAAATAATTTTTTGTATTATATAACAGGAAATCAGAAAAATTATATACCCAGTTAGCACAAAATTCTTGTTGTATCTGAAAATGAATTTAGAATTGATGACATACTGAATTCTTTTTGAACTCTCTGTGCTATCTGGGTAGTTATAATTATAAATTTTTTTAAATTAAAAATTCAAAACTTTTTTTATCCTCATAAACTTTTTTGCCCACTTCTGAAGAAGATGTCCAGTAACTGAAATTTTTTTTATACAAATGTTGAAATCAGATCAGATTGGATAAAAAAAAATTAAGATTGTTCCTAACGTATCACTCACATCTTCATATCAAACATTCCACAACAGTGTATAAATTCACGTTTACACAATGAATTTTTTTAATAAACGGATAATAAATAAGATACAAAAATGTCGTGGAAAAAATGGACGAATTAAAATGGAATTAGAAAGAAAAATTATTCGTATTGGAGTTCATAAGATATATATTCGTGAAATTTTGTTGAAAAATTAAAGTAAACATTAAATTAAATTAATGCATTTAATTTAATCAAAAACAAAATATGGAATAAAAATGGATATTTTTAATTCTTTTTAAATAAAATATATTTTTTTAATGTTTGCTTTTCTTCAATTTAGACAAAAAATTAAAATGTTAAATAAATTATTAAAAGTTATTTACTTATTTTAATAAAAAATTAAAACATACATATACTTATAAAGTCAACATTCAAAGTAATACACAACAATAAAAAGATACCAAAATATCGTATACATGTGTATGTCCCTGGCGGAAAAATTTTTATGAAAAACTACATAGATTGAAACAAGATCTTAGAAATTTTTAATTTTTCGAAAATATTCTTAGAGGAACGTAGAGTGGTGTTTGTTTGAACAAGAAATTCTGTATTATGAACTTTTATTCATAATGGAATCTTTTTTGATATTTATCTTATATCATAAAACAAACAATGCTACTTTACATTTCACTACGAAAAAGTAAGAATTTCTAAGATTCTGTCTCAAGACCTGTCTATACAATTTTTTTTCCGCCAAGGGTACATTAAAAGGTAATTAAACTTTTCAAATTTAGGTTTATTTTAATTAATCTGTTACGCTTAAAATTATTTAATTTATTTTCAACAATTCCCTCTTTCTCATCCATTTTTATTCGTGTCCAATTTATAAATCCATTAAAGACCATCGTGCTGTTACATTAAGAATTTAGTTAAAGACTGTTTTTATAATATAATATTTCATTACACTTACTCTCATTTTTTTTATGCCACAATATTTTGAACAATTTATCATTATATATCAAATATTTTCGTATATTTGAAAACGAGATATTGAAAATAATTAATGCGAAAACATCACTTGTTACTAAATTTATTTTATTCGCAGTAAAATTTATATCTTAAAAATGATATTGGTCGTTAATGGATTAACGTAATATACACATTACATTAAGTTTTTACACGATATGTCATTTTAGGAAAATAGAAGTTAAGAAAGATTGGTCATTATCGATATATCATAATTACATTATTTAGCGTTCTTTTACCTTGTGCAGATATATAATACATTATACGAATAATATTACATACACGTTGGCAATACTCAAGTATAAAATATATTTTACAATATATTATATTAGTGCAAAAGTATTCATCAAATAAAATTTAGAACGAAATAATAGTTTCAAGAAAAATACTCTTATTAATTATAAAATAATCATATATTATAAACTTTAATGTTTTATCCTTTTTCGCATATTTAAAAATTTTGAATTTAAACTTTAAATTCGTAACTTAATCTTTTGCATTAATTTAATACTCATAAACACACACACATACATTATATATTTTACATATTAAATTAGTTTATTGTTTATTCCTTTACATATTTCATTTTTGTTATATATTTTATCCGTTACAAATGAGTGTAATATTGATGAAATGTAAATATTGATGCTAGGATAAAAAGAAAACTTAACGAATAAGTCTAGAATCTATTATAAAATGAGAAGAATATATTATTTAAAGTTTTTATTTCCTCTCTCATTGCAATTATATAATTTTGATTTATAACATAAAAAATGAAAAATTAAATAAACATAAATTTTGTATTGTATCGAGATAAATTAGTTCTTTCACAAATTATTCCTTATTGTTTGATAGATTTACATGAAGTATTAAAAATGAATAAGTATTAAAAATATATCAATTATCTTTTCTTAAATTATTAAATAGTTGTAAATTTTAATTAATTGAAAATAATATATGTATTTTGTGAATACTGTATTAAGATGTTATAATTGTATTAAGATGTATTTCAGAAAATTCCTTGTTCCATTAGTAAATGCAAGTAATTCACAAATTGCATACATTATTTTCAATAAGTTTCCAGAAAAGGAACCTTACGATAATTCCAGTGAAAAAGAATCTTACGATAATTAATTTAAAATAATATTACATAATTACAATAAGAGAGGAAATAAGAATCTTAAATAATATATTCTTCTTATTTTTATAATAAACTTATTCGTTAAGTTTTCTTTTTATTCTAGCAACAGTGTTTTCACTTTGTACTAGAAGATGTAACGGATAAATATGAAACAATTGTAAAGAGATAAACAATAAATATTTGATAATAAACGTTTGTTACATGTGTATTACATAACATTTTTTTTTACATGTCTATTACATAACATACAAAAGACCTATTTATTTTAATAATATGTAATATTACAAAGTCAACATAATTTTTTATTGTTACCATCACAATTCAATACAAGAAGAAATAAATTCTTAAAGACAAATTTTTCTCTAATATTTCTTTATCGCACTCTTCCTTTATAACACTGACGTGTTTTTATTTACCACTACTATTAAAATATTAATTAATTTGCATATGAGTATATATATATATATATATATATATATATATATATATGTATACTCATATATATGAATTTAATTCTATATATTAAATTCTACTTATATTCATATTATTAATTTAATAATAGTACTATATAATATATACGCACATATTATAATTTTATTATTATTAGATTAATTGAAAGATTCGTTCATTATTTCTTCTCTATATGGCTCCTTATATTAATAAACAAGAAAACAAAATGAATGAACACTTTGATCGATATTTATCGGTATTTATATGGAGTTTTAATATTTTACACATTTTTCTTTCAGATCGACAATCACATCAAAAAAGATTTGTGATCATCTAATATCTTATAAAATATTGTATTAGATAATATATTAGATATAAAATAATATATTACAAAACATAAAATTCCCCTTTCCCGTTTGTCTGAATGTACCTTTCTCAATGTGTGCTACTTGGATAAGCTTTTCACAGATGATAAAGAAAAGACGCGCTGAGACAAGACGTGAAAGGAATTAATTAAAATAAAAAAATCATTGAATTTGTTTATTAATAATAATAATGATAAATAATTAACAACATATCTATGTCCAAGAAATGATATTCGATACTTTTATTAAAATTTTTTTTACACCTAAATTTCTGATTGATTGCTTCTTCTCTCGATAGTTTTAAAATTCATTCGAAAGAAATGGAGAGTATTTGTACAATTGCACTCTGTCATATATTTTATTTAAAAATAAAACAGATATATATATATATATATCAATAAAACAGATATATATATATCTAGTTTTCGAAAAAGAATACAAAAAACAATTTATGAAAGATGCAACTAAAACAAAGAGATTTTGAGATAAATACTA
>Ga0157363_1001579_pt1 | contig 19106 bp, 17 predicted proteins | sample AttsexASBM1_FD_111477 | JGI IMG/M metagenome (GOLD analysis project Ga0157363, IMG submission 111477) | Fungus gardens microbial communities from leaf cutter ant in Ribeirão Preto, State of São Paulo, Brazil - Atta sexdens ASBM1 | ecosystem: Host-associated > Fungi > Mycelium > Unclassified ... | reverse complement strand
TTCAGCAATATTCAGCGTCAGTTGCCTGGCCAGTTTATTCACATCGATTTCTGTGGGAGCACTTTCCAGCAGTTCCCGTGAACTTTGCCGCAACAGTTGCCAGGCGCTGCGGACTATCAACAGTGATACCAGTACAGACAGGATCGGATCAAACGGCGTCCATCCGGTCCAAATAATTAACAGCGCTGCGATAATTGCCCCGACCGATCCCAGCAGGTCTCCCATTACATGAAGTGCCGCACTCCGCACGTTCATATTCTGCTCTCCGTCGCCCTGGCGCAGCAGGAAAAAACAGAGAATATTCGCCAGTAAACCGGCCACCGCGATGGCTATCATCAGCCACCCTGAGACTGGAGCAGGGGAGAAAAAGCGCATGATTGCCTCCCGGACAATCAGCACCGTAATCACCAGTAAAGCCAGCGCATTGACGAATGCAGACAGCGTGGTCAGCCGTAACATGCCATAAGTCTGATGCGCAGAGGCTTTGCGTTGCGCAAAATGTGTAGCGAGCAAAGAGAGTAGTAATGCTCCGGCATCGGTCAACATATGTCCTGCGTCGGCCAGTAATGCCAGAGATCCTGATAACCAACCACCAATCACTTCAATCAGCATAAAAATCACAGTGACAATAAAAGCCGCAAATAGCCTGGAGCGGTTTAGGTTGCTCTGTGTGTGGGGATGAGTATGGGCCATAGCTGCGGGGTCCTGAAATTATTTTAGGATGTTAGTTAAACAGCTACCGTAATCCGGTGACTGAGGTGTTGTTGGACTTCAGTATGGCATAAGCCTGCAGGGAGTAAAAAACTGCGCGATTTTTTAGTCGAAAATATTTCTTTTCTCCGGGAGCAAATTAACAGACAGTGGTGATTATCCGGGCAAAATTGTCCTGTTGAAGCTGATTTACTCCTCTGGTACAGCAAGTTAGAGTACAGGGGACCATGTTGACTTATTTTTAACGGAAGTATTATGAACTATCAGAATGACGACTTAAGGATCAGAGATATTAAAGAGCTGCTGCCTCCGGTAGCCCTGTTGGAGAAATTTCCGGCTACCGCGGAAGCTGCCTCGACAGTATATCGTTGCCGCGAGGCGATTCAGAATATATTACAAGGACAGGATGATCGTTTGCTGGTAGTCATTGGACCGTGCTCAATCCATGATCCGAAAGCGGCTCTTGAATATGCCGGACGTTTATTGTCACTGCGTAACGAATTGGCTGCCGACCTGGAAATTGTTATGCGGGTCTATTTTGAGAAGCCACGCACTACGGTTGGCTGGAAGGGGCTTATCAATGACCCGGATATGGATGGCAGTTTCAGAATTAATGATGGTCTGAAAATTGCCCGGAAACTGCTGCTGGAGATCAATGACAGTGGATTGCCAGCCGCAGGAGAGTTTTTGGATATGATTACTCCACAGTATCTGGCCGATATGATGAGTTGGGGAGCGATTGGTGCCCGTACTACTGAATCGCAGGTTCACCGCGAACTGGCTTCAGGCTTGTCCTGCCCGGTGGGTTTTAAAAATGGGACCGACGGTACAATTAAGGTCGCTATCGATGCTATCAATGCCGCTTCAGCCGGACACTGTTTTCTGTCAGTGACCAAATATGGGCATTCGGCGATCGTCGAAACTCAGGGGAATAAAGATTGCCATATAATTCTGCGTGGCGGAAAAGTTCCGAATTACAGCGCAGGGGATGTTGAATCTGTTCGTCAGGGGCTGGTAAAAGCCGGTCTTAAGCCACAGATTATGATCGATTTCAGCCATGCGAATAGTCTGAAGCAGTTTCAAAAGCAGATGGATGTTGCCGATGACGTCGCAGCCCAGATTGCCGGCGGAGATCGTGACATCATGGGGGCAATGATCGAAAGTCATCTGGTAGAAGGAAATCAGAATCCGGACAGCGGTAAACCACTGGTTTATGGCCAGAGTGTGACTGATGCCTGTATTGGCTGGGAATCTACCGAAAAGGTGCTGAAACAGCTGGCATCCGCCGTACGTGAACGGCGTCAGAAGTAAAGAAAAAAACGGCCGGGTATTTATCCCGGCCGCGGATCGCTAACTGATATCAGTCGCGGATTACTTCGCTTTACCCTGATTCGCGACGGCAGCGGCTTTAGCTGCAATTTCGTCGGCATTCCCCAGGTAGTAGTGTTTCAGTGGTTTGAAGTTTTCATCAAACTCGTACACCAGTGGAACCCCGGTAGGGATGTTCAATTCCAGGATTTCATCTTCAGACATATTGTCCAGATATTTGATCAGTGCCCGCAGAGAGTTACCGTGCGCTGCAATAATCACTTTCTCACCACTTTTAATGCGCGGCAGAATGGATTGTTCCCAGAATGGGATAACGCGCTCAATAGTCAGAGCCAGGCTTTCTGTGGTCGGTAACTGTTCAGCGGTCAGTGAAGCATAACGCGGGTCATGGCCAGGGAAACGTTCATCACTGCGTTCCAGTTCCGGTGGAGTCACGGCGAAACCACGGCGCCACTGTTTCACCTGCTCATCACCGTATTTTTCTGCGGTTTCTGCTTTGTTCAGGCCTTGCAGAGCACCGTAATGACGTTCGTTCAGACGCCAGGATTTTTCAACCGGCAGCCACACCTGATCGAGTTCATCCAGCACATTCCAAAGAGTGTGGATAGCACGCTTCAGCACCGATGTGTAAGCAAAGTCAAAGCTAAAACCTTCATCTTTCAGTAACTTCCCTGCGGCTTTTGCTTCTCCGCGGCCCTTTTCAGACAGGTCCACATCGTACCAGCCGGTAAAGCGGTTTTCCTGATTCCACTGGCTTTCGCCGTGACGTACCAGAACAAGCTTGGTTACTGCCATCGCTTAACTCCTTAATGCTTGAAAAGTTCTATGATAATGGAAACTGTGCCAAAACCGGAAATATGCCCCGGACAGTATACTGGTTAACATAGCCGAAAACCGTCTCTGGCGTAAGTCCGGGCTGCCACTCTGCAGATGATTTCTCTGCAAATTATCGGACAACAAACTGATAACGGGTACAGGTGTTCATTTTTTCACCTGGCTTTAGCCAGCAATCTGGTTGTGGCCATTCAGAGTGGTTAGGGGAGTCAGGCAGAAAACCGCTTTCTAATGCGATCCCCTGATAGTCCTCATATTCTCCCTGCCTTGCCGGTGTTCCGGCCAGATAGTTACCGGAATAAAATTGCAATGCTGGTGCATCCGTAAATACTGCCACGCTGAGTTTTCCGTCTTCCGATGTTAAACAGGCCGCAGGTTCACTGTTATGGTCACGCGGGTTGAGCAGGAATGCATGATCGTAGCCACGAACTTTTTTCTGGTCAGCATCGGTCAGAAAATCATCTGCGATTTTTTTCTCATGACGAAAATCAAATCCGTTTCCTGCCACTGGCTGAAGAGAATTATCCGGAATACCATCGGTGGCCACCGGCAGATAGTGGTCAGCAGTTATTTGTAACCTATGCTGGCGAGCATCACCTTGATTCGCGTCAAGGTTAAAATACGCGTGATTAGTCAGTACCACCGGACACAACTGGTCAGTTTCTGCTTCGTAACTGATTAGCAGCGAATTGTCGTCAGTGAGTTGGTAGCGTACCCGGGCTGTCAGGTTGCCCGGGAAGCCCTGATCACCGTCAGGAGAATGCAGCTGGTAAAGCACTTCATCGGGAGCCTGGCTGACAATCAGCCAACGGCGGTGGTTAAAACCCTCAGGCCCACCATGTAACTGATGTGGTGGCTGATTAGCCGCCAGTTGATGGCCGGTACGGGTTAACTTTGCCTGATTAATCCGGTTAGCATAACGGCCAATACAGGCACCCAGGTAGGACGACTGGTTCAGGTAATCGGCAGGAGAAGCACACCCCAATACCGCCTCACGGACTGAACCATCGGGCAGTGGCACTCTGGCAGACAGCCAGGTCGCACCCCAGTCCATAAAGGTGACATCCATCCCGTTGGCATTACGTAATACGGTCATCCGCCAGGGTTGACCATCAGGTGCTATTGACTGGTTGCTGTGTGACATGTTCCTGCCCCCTGTGATGCATTGCATACATAAAAGGTTTCAGTGATTCCCGTCTGCGAAGCATATTGTTCGGCTACCGCCTGACGGACGTTTTCTGCCAATCCTGCCGGTATCAGTGCAACAATACAGCCGCCGAAACCGCCACCGGTCATGCGAACCCCGCCCTGGTCACCAATCACTGATTTGACTATTTCAACCAGCAGATCAATCTGAGGTACGGTTATTTCAAAATCATCACGCATAGAAGCATGAGACTCAGCCATTAAGCGGCCAACCGTCACCAGGTCACCCTGGCTTAACGCTTCAGCAGCATCCAGGGTTCGTTGGTTTTCGGTCAGGACATGACGGACTCGTTTGGCGACCAGCGGATCAATCTCTGATGCCACCGCATTGAACTCATCCAGTGTAACATCACGCAGCGAGGCTTTGTTAAACAGACGGGCGCCGGTATCACATTGTTCCCTGCGGGTATTGTATTCACTACCTACCAGCGAACGTTTAAAGTTGGAATTGATGATAACTACGGCGGCATTTTCCGGGACAGAAACGGCCCGGGTCGCCAGTGAGCGGCAGTCCAGTAATAAAGCATGATCCTTTTTACCCAGAGCGGAAATCATCTGATCCATGATACCGCAGTTACAGCCGACAAACTGGTTCTCTGCTTCCTGGCCAATCAGTGCCAGTTCAGCCGGTTCAAGCGGTAAATGCCAAAGCTGCTGGATAGTGGTACCAATGGCAACCTCCAGAGAGGCTGACGAACTTAACCCGGCACCCTGCGGCACATTACCACTAATGACTAAATCCATTCCCTTAAACCCGTCATTACGCTGGCGTAAATGTTTAATCACACCACGAACGTAATTGGCCCAAAGGGGGCTTTTAACACTAACGATGGGATCTTCCAGGGAAAATTCATCCTGGGCGTTATCATAATCGGCGGCAATCACCCGTACCCGATTGTCAGTACGTTTTGCACAACTGATAACTGTCTGATAATCAATAGCACAGGGCAGTACAAAGCCCTCATTATAATCAGTATGTTCGCCTATCAGATTAACTCGTCCGGGGGCCTGAAAAGTATGAGTTGCCGGATAGCCAAAAAGGGTATTGAAAAGAGTCTGGGTTTTTTCCTGTAATTGCATCTCAGCGTGCCTCATTAAAATGGATATCACTTAACGCCCGTAATTTTTCAGCGGCCTGTTCAGCGGTTAAATCACGTTGTGTCTCAGCAAGCATTTCGTAGCCCACCATAAATTTCCGTACGGTGGCAGAACGCAATAACGGGGGATAGAAATGCGCGTGGAGTTGCCAGTGCTGATTAGGCTCACCATTAAATGGTGCTCCGTGCCAACCCATAGAATAGGGGAAAGAGCAGCTGAACAGATTGTCATAACGACTGGTAAGTTTTTTAAGGATCAACGCCAGATCCCGGCTCTGTTCCGCATTCAGATCGGTCAGCCGAAGGACATGAACTTTGGGTAATAACAGTGTTTCAAAAGGCCATGCCGCCCACCAGGGAACCACCGCCAGCCAATGCTCTGTTTCTACCACGGTACGCTGGCCGTCAGCCAGTTCTTTGGCGACATAATCCAGTAGCATGGGGGTGCCGTGCCGCTGATAATAGCTCCGTTGGTGGGTATCTTCGCGCTGTGCTTCATTAGGTAAAAAGCTGTTCGCCCAGACCTGACCATGCGGATGGGGGTTGGAACACCCCATCGCTGCGCCTTTATTCTCGAATACCTGAACCCAGGGATATTCTTTCCCCAACTCTTCAGTCTGTTCCTGCCAGGTAGTGACTATTTGTTGAAGCGATTCCAGCGGCAATTCAGGCAAGGTTTTACTGTGATCGGGAGAAAAACAGATAACCCGGCTGGTACCCCGCGCACTTTCACAACGCATCAGCAAATCATCACTTTCCGGAGCCTCCGGTGTGTCGGTCATTAGTGCGGCAAAATCATTGGTAAATACCCAGGTCCCGGTATAGTCGGGATTTTTATCGCCGGTGATGCGTTGATTACCAGCACACAGGAAGCAGTCAGGATCATGAGACGGCAGAGATGTTACTGCCGGTGTTTCCTGTGCACCCTGCCAGGGACGTTTTGCCCGGTGTGGGGAAACCAGCACCCATTGATCTGTCAGGGGGTTATAGCGGCGATGCGGGTGATCGACCGGATTAAATGTAGGCATAAATTATCCTGAATATCATCATGTCTGGTGAGCGGATATGCGATGAGACTAGCATAGTGAAACCGGAAATTTTGTGATCAGTGTGGAGTAATGGAAGCGTTTACACAACAGGAAAATTGCGCAAACCTGAAGAATTAAGGTGGAGACTGATGTCCGGAATTTGGCTGACAACCGGCGGGATGTGTTTGACAGGGCCGGGGAATCCCGGCCATTCAGTGATTATGAATCTTTCAGAGAATCCTGCTGAAAGCCATAACCGCCACCTTGCTTAGGCACAAAGGTCAGGCGATGAGTGATACAATCAGGTGCATCTTCGGCATGGTGTGACACAAACAGCAGTTGAGTACGGCCTTCACCAATCAACACATTCACAAACTGACGAATCAGTTGCCGGTTAATCGCGTCCAGTCCCTGTAAAGGCTCATCAAGGATCAACACCCGCGGATGCTTAACCAGCGCTCGTACAATCAAAACCAGGCGTTGCTGGCCCCATGACAGGCTGTGGAAAGGGGCGGAAGCCAGCGAGTTATCCATTCCCAGCAAGGCCAGCCATTGTGTCGCCAGCTGATTTTGCCGGTCCGATACTGCCTGATATAAACCGATAGAATCGAAGAATCCGGACAGGATAACCGTACGTACTGTCGCACTGACACGGTATTCCAGATGCAGGCTACTGCTGACATAACCGATATGTTGCTTGATATCCCAGATGGTCTCTCCACTGCCACGACGAATACCAAACAGGGTTAAATCATTACTGTATCCCTGGGGATGGTCGCCGGTGACCAGGCTGAGCAGGGTCGATTTACCTGCACCATTCGGCCCTGTGATTTGCCAGTGCTGGCCCGGATCTACCTGCCAGTTCAGACCGTCAATGATTAACTTATCGTCCCAGGAGACTTTACCGTTGCGCAGGATAATGGGGGACTGTGTGTCATTCTCACCATTGTCAGGTGCAGGATCATCTGCTGCCGGCAACGACACCGATTTTATTTTTTCGCTGTGCGCCAGTTGAATAATCAACGCCTGTTTGAGTATTTCGGTCCGCGGGCCGATATGGCTTAAGGTTCCTTCAGCCAGTACACCGACATGATCGACAAACTCCGGGATATCTTCAAAACGATTGAGAACCAGCACCAGCGTTGTCCCTTGCTGGCTCAAAGAATGTAACTGATGGCTCAGGTTTTCTCTGGAGCCGACATCCAGACCGTCAAAGGGCTCATCCAGCACTAATAAATCCGGGGCAGACATCAGTGTCTTACAGAGTAACGCTTTGCGTGTTTCCCCCGTCGACAAAAACTTGAATGGCCGGTCGAGCAAATGCTCAATAGCAAACTGTTCGCTTAGCATCCGGCAACGCGATTCATCCGCGACCTCATCCATAATAATCTGTCGGGTCAGCCGGCCATCTTCGCTTTCGCCTTCACTGTAGAGGTCAGTATTATTTCTCTCCCACTCGGCAGCCACCAGTTGTGACAGCTGTTCCAGGGATAAGCGAACGGCACGTTTAAAGCCCTGATGAACGGTACCGGTGGTAGCTGGCAGTTCTGCGGTCACCGCTTTGGCCAGTGATGACTTGCCGCTGCCATTGGTCCCGACGAAAGCCCAGCTGTCTGCGGATTTTATTTCCAGTTGCTCAATGTGAAGTTTCCAGTGTTTACCCTGGCGAAACGTGCCTTGCGTTATTTGCAACGATGTCATGTTGTGTTCCGTTTTATGCATTGTTTTACACAGTTGTATCTGCCCGGGGAATACTTGTCAAACTTAAAGCAATGCAGACAGGAGGCAGGAGGGATTCCTGCCTGAGTGGGTTAGTTCAGACTGGCCAGTAAGGCATTTTCGGGGCGAAAGCTGGCTTGTACGTGCTGGCCAACAGTAAAATTATGCTCACCAGACGGATACGTGGCACATAACGTTTCACCATTCGCCAGTTGCATAATCACTTCATCACTGGCGGGTCCGTGGGCAATATGGCTGATCACGACCGGGAACTGGTTGGCAGCGTTGACCGTTTCCGGATGAATCTGTAGCCAGGAAGCTTTAATCAATACCAATACCTCTTTACCGTCAGACAACAAAAGCCGGTGACTGCTGTCGCGGGTAATTGAAACCCGGACAAGAGTCTGTTTATCACTGAGCAGAACGCTGATGATGTCAATCGGCCCGGCATGGTCTATCGCACTGACGGTGCCGAACAACTGATTGCGGGCACTGGTCTGTAGTGAGGATCGGGCGATGGCCGCCAGCAGGCTGTTAAGGGGTAAGGTATCTTTTTGCAAATTATTGAAGGCTTTTTGCTGAATTTGTTCCAGCAACTGATAAAGCTGAATTAACCGCTCACCATAGGCAGTGAGGTAAGCGCCACCTCCTCCTTTCCCGCCGGTATTACTGGCCACTACAGGGTTTTCTGCCAGTGTATTCATTTCATGTATCGCATCCCAGGCGGTTTTGTAGCTAATCCCGGCCTGGCGGGCACCCTGGCTGATAGAGCCGGTCTGCTGTATTGCCAGGAGTAACCTGATTCGACGCGGATCGGCAAACAACTTATTACTGAGATGGATATTTAATGAGATGTCAGCCTGCATAGTCGCTCCTGCTTCGGGATATTTACCGGATTACCGGCGGGATAGTAGCATCAGCCCGGGGCACGGAATAAGCCCCGCCCGCGTTAAAGCACAAAAAGCAATGGGCTTTCGTCGATCCTCCCGGTAAACTGGCTTTTTTGGTGAATCTACCGAGGTTGATATGCTCGAACTGCTCGAAAGCCTGCTGATGGCGATTATCATGGTACCTGTTGTGATGGCCCTTATGTTGGGACTGATCTACGGACTGGGAGAATTATTCAACCTGATTTCTGGTTCACGTCGTCATGACCAGGCATCACAACAGACGACTCATTCGTAATCTGTAAGTGTCTGCCTGTCCGGAAAAGGCAGGCAGACCATCTCAGAATCACAGCACCTTTGCGTAAATCGCTTCTGCAATCGATGGACGGTTATTATCACCAATTACCCATCCGGCTTTGTCCTTAATAGCCTTATCTGCATTACCCATAGCAACACCCAAACCGGCGGTTTCCAGCATGCTCAGGTCATTATAATTGTCGCCGAAGGCAATCACGTCCTGCATTGATAATCCCCGGGTTGCCAGCCACTGGGCCAGACGTTTGCCTTTGCTGTTCCCTTGTCGGGCAATATCCACTTGATCCACCCATGACCATTCGCAGGTCACCCGAGCTTCATCGGCAATTCGTAGTGCAAAATCCTGTAACTGAGGGATATTGTCGTGAGAGAGGGCAAACTTCCACAACCGGTCTGACTGCCTGGCGGCACCGGCCAGACTCCCGACCCTGGTAAAAACCGGACGCTGCTCCACAGGCAGAGTTTCTCCCCAGGCTTTGGTTCGGATGACATGTGGGGTGGGTTGTTCGTAGAGCATGGCATCATCGGCATATAACAGGCCCTTTATGCCTTCTTCATCCAGCCGCTGAATGACTTTTTCAACCTGATCGACAGACATCGGGTCATTGTCCAGCACCTGCCGCTGCTGATAGTCATACAGATAGGTACCGTTACAGCAAATGGCCGGGGCTGTGAGTTGTAGTGTCTGATAAAACGGGTGAATAGCACTATGATGGCGGCCTGTGACGATTAATATTTCAATCCCGGCTGCGCGGGCTTTTGACAGAGCTTCAACAGACTCTGGCAAAATCTTTTTTTCAGACGTCAGCAGCGTTCCGTCCAGATCAAGGGCAATAACACGATAGCTCATAGTGGAGTTTACCTGAAGAGAGAACAGACTTTGGAGTCTACCCCGGTTCCGCCGGTGCCAGCAAAAAACCGCATCAATAAATCATTTTTTGCGTCCGGATATTGCGTTACAGTGGGGGAAACCCGAAAAATCACCGATTCCAGGTAAGGAGAATTCATGCAACAAGTTGTTTATATTGCCAGTCCCGAAAGCCAGCAAATTCATGTCTGGCAGCTTTCTGAGGCCGGATCACTGACGCTATTGCAGGTAGTTGATGTCGACGGGCAGGTGCAGCCGATGGTGGTTAATCCTCATAAATCAGTGTTGTATGTGGGTGTGCGTCCTGACTTTCGTGTTATAGCGTTCGCGATTGCGGCTGACGGCAGCTTAACTGAAGCCGGGCACGCTGCATTGCCGGGCAGCGCAACTCATTTATCAACCGACCATCAGGGCAACACCTTGTTTGCCGGCTATTATCATGACGGGCTGGTCACGGTGACACCACTGGATGCACAGGGGTTGCCACAGTCGGTCAGTCAGACTCTCTCCGGGCTGGACGGTTGCCATTCGACCAATCTCAGCAGCACAGAACTGTTATATGCTCCTGCTCTGAAGCAGGACCGCGTATGTGCGTTTCGCTGGAGTAGCGATGGTACACTGATTGAACCGGCCAGCGGGCAGATTTCGACCCGTCAGGGCGCCGGGCCACGACATATGGCCTTTCATCCCAACGGTAAATTCGGCTATCTGGTGAATGAACTGGACAGTACGGTGAGCGTACTGAAGCTGAATGCTCAGGGAGCAGAAACGATCCAGACTCTGGATATGATGCCGGAAGATTTCAACGGTACCCGCTGGGCGGCTGATATTCATCTGACACCAGACGGACGTTTTTTGTATGCCTGTGATCGTACCAGCAGCACTCTGACTATTTTCTCTGTCAGTGAAAGTGGTGATGAATTGGTTATAAAAGGTTTCTGGCCGACGGAAACTCAGCCACGTGGTTTTAATATTGATAAATCTGGAAAATATCTGATTGCTGCCGGGCAGAAATCACATCATATCGGGGTCTATGCCATAGCTGCGGATTCAGGGACACTGAGTGAACTGGGACGGTATGCGGTCGGGCAGGGGCCAATGTGGGTGACTATCCATCAGATCAGCGCGTAGCACTCAGCCCTGCAGGGAGGTTGCCCGCGGGTAAGCGGCAATCTCCCTGATAAAATCAGTTAAATGTCACTGTCAGACTGGCACTGGCCAGGGCATGAAAATGGACATTGAAGCCGACCATGGCACCGCTGGCATCGCTGGAAAGATCCAGTTTATCGGTATCCATCGCATGTACCGTGAACACATAGCGGTGTTTTTCACCCTCAGGCGGTGCAGCACCACCGTAAGCTGAGGTGCCGAAATCAGTACGGGTTTGTAACGCTCCGGCAGGCAGATCTGCCTTCCCTGATCCGGCACCTTGTTCAATCGCGGTCACTTCTGCCGGAATGTTGATGACAACCCAGTGCCACCAACCACTGCCAGTAGGCGCATCCGGGTCAAAACAGGTAATGACAAAACTGCGTGTTCCTGCCGGTGCACCTTCCCACTGTAGCTGAGGTGACAGATTCTCACCCTGATAGCCCATGCCATTAAACACCTGGGCTTGCGGCATAGTTTGTCCGTCTGATAAATCCTGACTGAATAAGCGCATTTTGTCTCTCCTGATATCGATAACTCTCAGATTGTAACCCATCACCAGCACAAAATCTGCGTAACAGACAGCCGCCTGGTCAGGCGTTTATCCGGGGATGGACGAAATAAAAGTCTATTCCGGAAGGATAAACAGTGACGGCTGTACAACCGCCATCTGGATGGCCACGGTCAGACGTGACAGCTCTTCAGGCGTGACAATATAGGGTGGCATCAGATAAATTAGCCGTCCAAAAGGCCGTATCCATACCCCTTGCCGGACAAAAAATTGCTGAATTTCTGCCATTCTTACCGGGTAATGACACTCAACGACTCCAATCGCGCCCAGTACCCGAACATCGGCAACCAGAGGGCAATCATCCAGTGGCATTAACTGTTTTTTTAGTTGCTGTTCAATATGGCTGACCTGCCGCTGCCAGTGACCTTCTTCCAGCAGGGCCAGACTTTCACAAGCCACAGCACAGGCCAGCGGATTGCCCATAAAGGTCGGACCATGCATAAAGCAGCCTGCAGGACTGCGACTAATTTTATCGGCGACTTTCTCTGTAGTGAGAGTGGCTGAAAGTGTCATAGTACCGCCGGTCAGACCTTTACCTACACACATAATATCCGGTGATATACCGGCATGTTCACAGGCGAACAACCGCCCCGTACGCCCAAAGCCGGTGGCTATCTCATCTGCGATCATCAGGACCCCGTACTGATCACATAATTCTCTGACTTTTCGCAGATATTCCGGATGATAAAAGCGCATTCCGCCGGCGCCCTGAACTATGGGTTCCAGAATGACAGCGGCCAGTTGCTGGTGGTGTGCCGCCAGCATTTGTTGCATTTCAGCAATATCACTCTCCTGCCATGAGTCATAAAATCTGGTCGCCGGGGCAGAAACAAACAGATGCTCAGGCAGGTAACCTTTCCAGAGGGCATGCATGGAATTATCAGGATCACAGACTGACATAGCAGCAAAAGTATCTCCATGATAACCGTGGCGGACTGTCAGGAATTTATTGCGTGGGAGCGTATCCCCACTGTAATACTGGACAGCCATTTTCATTGCCACTTCAACTGCCACCGATCCTGAATCGGCAAGGAATACCTTTTCCAGACCCGCCGGAGCCATAGACACCAGCTTACGGCATAATGCTACCGCCGCAGGATGGGTGATCCCGCCAAACATCACATGTGACATCTGTTCCATTTGTTCGGTGAGTGCATGGTTCAGTCGCGGATGGTTGTAGCCGTGGATAGCTGCCCACCATGAGGACATGCCCTCGGTTAGCCGGCGACCATCTGCCAGTGTCAGGGTACATTGGTGCGCTGAAACTACCGGATAACAGGGCAAAGGATCGATCATTGAGGTATACGGATGCCAGATATGCTGGCGGTCAAATGCGAGGTCTTCGGCTGTAAACATTGTCTTGTAAACCAAATTAAAAAGATTTAGTTTACAAGTATACGTATAACAGTCGCATTTGTTAATTATTCGGAGCATGTCATGTCAGAACGCTGGACGCTTTCCCGGGCCGGAGCCTTGTTTGAAAAACCGCTACTGGAACTCCTTTTTGAAGCTCAGCAGGTCCACCGCCGCCATTTTGACCCGCGTAAAGTACAGGTCAGCACATTGTTATCCATCAAAACAGGAGCCTGTCCGGAAGACTGCAAGTATTGTCCGCAGAGTGCCCGTTATAAAACCGGGCTGGAATCAGAACGCCTGATGGAAGTTGAGGAAGTTCTGGCTTCGGCACGTAAGGCACGACAGGCAGGGTCCGGACGTTTCTGCATGGGAGCGGCCTGGAAGAACCCGCATGACCGTGATATGCCTTACCTCGAAAAAATGGTTGCCGGGGTAAAAGCGATGGGGATGGAAACCTGTATGACTCTCGGTACACTGACTTCGGCTCAGGCTGATCGGCTGGCGAAAGCCGGGCTGGATTTTTACAATCACAACCTCGATACCTCTCCTGAATTTTACGGCAGCATTGTGACTACCCGTACCTATCAGGAACGGCTTGATACGTTAGGTGCGGTCAGGGAGGCCGGGATGAAAATTTGCTCCGGGGGGATCGTCGGGCTGGGAGAAACTGTCACCGACCGTGCCGGATTACTGGTTCAACTGGCTAATCTGCCGGTTCCACCGGAAAGCGTGCCTATCAATATGTTGGTAAAAGTCAAAGGAACGCCACTGGCCGATAATGAAGATGTTGATCCATTTGATTTTATCCGGACTATTGCTGTTGCCCGCATCATGATGCCAGCTTCCTACGTACGCCTGTCTGCCGGACGGGAGCAGATGAATGAGCAGACTCAGGCCATGTGTTTTATGGCAGGTGCTAATTCCATTTTCTATGGCTGTAAATTACTCACCACAACCAATCCTGAAGAAGACAGTGATTTACGACTGTTCCGGAAACTGGGTTTGAATCCGGAGCAAAATTATACCGAACAAGGTGATAATGGTCGTGAGCAGGAGTTACAGCAGGCGTTACAGGAAAGTGATACCGCATTGTTCTACAATGCGGCGCTGTAATGAGCTGGCAACAGAGAATCGACACGGCGCTCGATAGTCAGAGAAGTAAAGGGCTATGGCGTCAGATGCTGCCGGTAACGACCTATCCGCAGGGAATTTTGTCGGATCAACACCGACAGTATATCCATTTTTCCTCTAATGATTACCTCGGGCTCAGTCGGAATCCGCAGGTTATTGAAGCATGGCAGCAGGGATTAAACCACTGGGGGGCAGGGGCAGGGGCCTCCGGTCACGTCACCGGCTATACTCCGGCCATCAGCAGCTGGAACAGTTATTGGCGGACTGGCAAGGGTATGATGATGCCCTGTTGTTCAGCAGCGGGTTTGCCGCCAATCAGGCGCTAATTTTCGCTCTGACAGGGCAACATGATCGTGTACTGGCGGATAAGCTAATGCATGCTTCTTTGCTTGAGGCTGCCTCACTCAGTCCAGCCACCTTGTGCCGGTTTCAGCACAATAGTCCTGACAGTTTGCAGCGGCTGTTAGCCCGGTCCTGTGACGGTGAAACACTGATCGTTACCGAAGGTATTTTCAGTATGGATGGCGATAGTGCCCCTCTGACAGAGCTTCGCCAACTTGCCACACAGTCAGAAAGCTGGCTGGTCGTGGATGACGCTCACGGCATCGGCGTTTGCGGGCCAGAAGGCCGCGGCAGCTGTCATCAGCAAAGCATAATGGCCGATATTCAGATAGTGACCTTTGGTAAAGCATTGGGGGTGGCGGGCGCTGCAATATTATGTTCGAAACCGGTTGCGGATTATCTTCGTCAGACCGCACGCCATTTGATTTACAGCACAGCAATGCCTCCGGCTCAGGCTGACGCTATTCGTACAGCAATCACGCTGGTGCGTCAGGGCGATGAATTACGTGAGCAGTTACGGCAGAATATTGCGTTTTTCCGTCGTCAGGTGAGTGGACTTAGCTGGGATCTTTTACCTTCGGACAGTGCGATTCAGCCGCTGATCATCGGTGATAACCATCTGGCACTTCAGTTGTCTGCAGAACTGCGCCAGCGTGGATTCTGGATTAATGCTATCCGGCCACCGACAGTACCGGCAGGCAGCGCCAGGTTGCGTATAACGTTATCTGCTGCCCATCAGAAACAACAGATAGAACAGCTGGTGGAGCAGTTATATGCACTGGGAAGCTGATGAACAACCCACTATACCGGTCAATAAATCAGCCATCGGGCGGGCATTTGGCCGGGCGGCGGAGAATTACGAACAGTATGCTACTTTGCAGAAAATCACTGGCGATCGCCTGCTAATTCTTGCGGATCTGCCCAAAAAAGGCCGGGTATTAGACGCTGGTTGCGGAAGCGGAAAATACAGCCGTTATTTTTCAGGCCAGGGCTATCAGGTGACTGCACTGGATATTTCCGCAGAGATGTTGCGAACCGCCCGGGAGCGTGATCCGCAACCCTGTTACCTGCAGGCGGATATTGATGCGCTGCCCGTTCGAACGCAAAGTTTTGATGTTATCTGGAGCAATCTGGCTCTGCAGTGGAGCGCTGATCTGAAAAAGGCCCTGGGAAAGCTGCGTCTGGCATTAACTCCGGGCGGCTCACTGCGTTTCTCTACTGTGGCAGCAGGGTCACTACCGGAAGTCGATCAGGCATGGAGGGCGTTAGACAATACCAGTCATATAAACCAGTTTTTATCTCCCGGGGAGATTGCCCGTGCGGCAGAGGGGTATGGCATACGGCTTTACCATGAACAGATTACACTCAGGTTCCCGTCCGTCAGAGCAGCATTGTGGTCGCTAAAAGGGGTTGGGGCCAGTCATTTGCATCGGCGGGATGAAGGATTACCACTGACCCGACAACGCCTCGCATTGTTGGACGCCGGATGGCCGAAAGACTCTCAGGGTTACCGGCTGAGTTATCAGATAGTGTATGGAGTATCAGAATGAAGAATTGCTGGTTTATCACCGGAACCGATACCGAAGCAGGTAAATCGGTGGCCACCTCGGCTTTACTACAGGCGGCAATGGGTCAGGGTTGGCGTGCTGCCGGTTATAAGCCGGTGGCCTCCGGTGCTGAGCGTACACCACAAGGGTTGCGTAACAGTGATGGCTTACTGTTACAGCGCTCAGGATTGGCCGGGCTAAACTACAGTGAAGTCAATCCGTTGGTCTTCGAGGAGGCGACATCTCCGCATATTGCCAGTGCCGCAGAAAACCGGCCAATTACGCAGCAGGTCATGTCTGCCGGACTGCGTCATCTGGAACAGAAAGCAGACTGGATTGCGGTAGAAGGGGCGGGAGGCTGGTTTACCCCTCTGGCAGACGAGTTGCTATTTTCCGACTGGGTAGTATCGGAACAGTTACCGGTTATCCTGGTCGTTGGCATGAAACTGGGGTGCATTAACCACGCGTTATTGACGGCTAATGCTGTTCAGTCAGCAGGACTTAAGCTTGTTGGCTGGATTGCTAACAGTGTACAGCCCCCACAACATCGTCATCAGCCTTATCTGCAAACACTGATCCAACGGCTACCGGCACCCTTGCTTGGTGAAATCCCACAGTTAAGCGGTGAACAGCAATTTGCTTCCTGCGGGAAATACGTTGATTTACCCGCGGTTGTCAGCTGACCGTCATCCATTTGTTAATGATACCTTCATCCAGTTGATTGACGCGGCCATTCGCCACATTGCGTCCCCGGTGGAGTAACAGAAAATAGTCGGCAACACGACGGATGAAGGATACTCGCTGTTCAAGTAATAATATGGTCATTCCATATTCATGATTCAGACAGCGCAGCAGATTGCCCATATCTTCTTCCAGCCAGGGCGACATTCCCCCGGTGGGTTCATCCAGGATAAGCAACTTAGGTTCCAGGACCAGAGCTCTGGCCAGTGCCAGTTGTTGCTGCTGATCCAGCGCCAGATCGCCACTGCGTTGATGACGTAAATCATACAGATGAGGGAAAAGATCAAAAATCATTTGCGGTATGGCATGAGGAGGTGTGCTTTGGGCGGCTTTCAGAGCAATAACCAGATTATCTTCGACACTCATTTGTGAAAATATCTGTCGCCCCTGAGGAACATAACCGATGCCCATTCGGGCGCGTTGTTCTGAAGGTTGCTGTTTTAAATCTTTGGGTGGGGAATTCTTCTCCTGCCAGGTAATCGTGCCACTATTCACCGGCAGATAGCCCATAATACAGTTCACCAGGGTCGTTTTCCCCATCCCCGGCTGGCCCAGCACAGCAGTGCAGGTGCCGGGCATCAGGTCCAAATCTACATCCCAGAGAATATGATTTTGACCATAAAACTGATTGATTGCACGTAAACTCAGCATCTGTTGCACTCCTCTGTGTGGGTAACGCCAGGCCAATGAGCGAATGTCCTGTGACTTCGCGCCATCTCTCCCTCAGGCGACAGCTTTAGAATGATTAAAGCAATTATCAGGCCAGTAATGAAATAATTGGTTTTGAGTGCAGGGAATAGCATCAGGTCTGTGATATGAATCCCGTTTCATTGAGACAGGTGTGCGGAACGAACCGGGATTGCACTTTGCAGGTGCTCACCGGAAAGTTTTACGGTGCATTTTGACCTGGAAAAAGGCAAAAAATCTGAAGAGGACTACTTGATTACAGTTAAATATAACGAAAAAAGTGAGGGTGACAACAAATTGAAAAACGCAGAAGTTTCGCAAAAAAAAAGCTGAAAAATTTTTTTTGGAGCTGCCCCGGAGGGGCTGGGGATTTTATTCACAGCTGATTCCGTCAGGGTTAAAAACACTTATCCACCATTCCTGTGGATAACTATGTGCATTAGCAGCTTAAAACAGAGCTGACCCAAGGATATATGCGGCCTGGCAACGGGCTGGCTGTAAATCGGACTCCTGATAATAATTCTAAATTTTCAAATAGTTAATTAAAATCAACCCTGAGCAGGTTGCACCAGAGCATTCTAAGGATAATTTGTTACATTAACTTGACAAACAGAACGACAGCTGAGTTGGCGGTGGATAACCAGCGGGGCAGAAAATTATCGCCCGTGACGTAAAATTAATTCGTATAGAATTCCGTTACTCACGTTATTCGCCGGGGGCTAACTGTGTGCATATCCAGTATTCAGGCTGGCATATTTTGGGGTAGTGAGTAAACTAGTCAGCCCACCCGATAAAAAGCAACAGGTGACCAAACGATGAGCAAGGCTTTCAAACTTCACTCCGAATTTAAACCGTCAGGTGACCAGCCAGAGGCTATCCGGCGGCTGGAAGAAGGTCTGGAAGACGGACTGGTACACCAGACATTGCTTGGGGTTACCGGTTCAGGTAAGACATTTACGATTGCTAACGTCATTGCTGACCTTAACCGGCCAACCATGGTATTGGCTCCGAATAAAACACTGGCAGCTCAACTCTATGGTGAGATGAAAGCCTTTTTTCCTGACAATGCTGTCGAATATTTCGTCTCTTACTACGATTATTATCAGCCAGAAGCTTACGTTCCCAGTTCAGATACCTTTATAGAGAAAGATGCGTCGGTCAACGAACATATCGAGCAAATGCGATTGTCGGCGACTAAGGCACTGCTGGAGCGTCGCGATGTTATCGTGGTGGCTTCGGTATCGGCAATCTATGGTTTAGGCGATCCTGACCTGTATCTGAAAATGATGTTGCACCTCAGCCGTGGGATGATTATTGATCAACGCAGTATTTTGCGACGGCTGGCTGAACTGCAATATACCCGTAATGATCAGGCATTCCAGCGCGGTACTTTCCGGGTACGAGGCGAGGTTATCGATATTTTTCCTGCGGAGTCCGATGAAATTGCTCTGCGGGTGGAATTGTTTGATGATGAGGTAGAGCGGCTGTCGATTTTTGACCCGTTGACGGGGCAGGTAGCGCAAACAGTGCCACGTTATACCGTCTATCCTAAAACACACTATGTCACACCGCGTGAGCGAATTATCCA
>Ga0157363_1001578_pt1 | contig 19106 bp, 18 predicted proteins | sample AttsexASBM1_FD_111477 | JGI IMG/M metagenome (GOLD analysis project Ga0157363, IMG submission 111477) | Fungus gardens microbial communities from leaf cutter ant in Ribeirão Preto, State of São Paulo, Brazil - Atta sexdens ASBM1 | ecosystem: Host-associated > Fungi > Mycelium > Unclassified ... | reverse complement strand
TTTATTACTTTAGATCTAATTTTGTAGATATATCAGTATCTTTTAATATTGTTATGTATTAAATTTAAATAAATTCTAAAAATGATATTCTATAAATGAGCAGTCCTACATTTAAAACTTCTTTCAATCTTAAAAAAATTTTTTTTAAATTAATATTTTGAAATTTTAATTTTTTTAAAAATCTTTTTCTTAAGAGATATAACTTCAGTCAAAATAATAAAATAAAAAAAAAAAAAAAAAAAATAAAACTTTATAAATAAACACACACACACACACACACACACACACACACACACACACACACACACACACACACACACACACACACATAAAGTTTCAAAACAAATTAATTAAATTATGAAGAAATATAACGAAACATAAAGATAAAAAGTACGCAAGACAATATATTAGGTGTAGTAAAAAGAAATCCATTATTTTTACATGAAATTGAATGGAAAAATAATGGATTTTTTTTTACTACACCTAATATTCTGAAACGCAGCCGCGCGATAGGATTTTCTACAATGTCAATATCAGCTGATCTGTCGATAACCTCAACATCTGAACGCATAATATTTCGTATTATCATCTCAGTTCGGCTAATCGGTTTGACCTGTCGTCAAAAATCGAGCGTATCGAGGTGCGAATTGATTCAACGTCCTATCATATGTATCATCGTTTGAGATATGTCTACTCCGGAAGAGATGATAGAGAATTTGACAGCACAGGTGAACGAACTGCAAGCATTACAGTCCGTTTATCCAACCGAGCTAGCTGTGACGGACCATGGAGTTTTGGCTGACATTAACGAATACATCGAGTGTTCCGACCGTGAACCACCGCGATGGCTGGAGTATGCCATCGCAATCCCATTGAATGGTGTAATAAACATTTACTTACAATGTAATATTGCCAGATCTACATAAAATTGTATTGTGAAGTTAGCACGCCTTTAATATAAAAAATAACGACATTTCAGTCTTACTTTTTATAATTTTTCAATCTCTTAACAAAATAAAAAAGTTCCGTATTTTTTATACTAAAAAATCAAAATTGAAAATATAGCGTGTTAACTAATCTACGATATTTAGTCGACACCTTTTTCTCTCCTGAAGTACAAGAAAAAAAATCCACTTTTGGCTACAGTTCCCGTTAATACTGCTCGAGTTGTATAGTCTCGAGTACATATCTAGTAAAATAGTATAATTATTGAAAAGTCAAAAAATTTTTAAATCCTTTTATATAAGAAATATAATATTAATAAAAAAAATAAGAAATCAATAATGACCACTGAATACTTCTAATACTAACTACTTACTGCAGTAACTACTTGTTCTAAGTTTTACTTTTATTTAGTGTATCATTAATATGTTAGTTTTATCACTCTAGGAAAATATTGAGTTACTGGTAAGCTTGCCAACTAACTACCCGAAGGAGCAGCCTGAAGTATATGCGAGAGGCTCTTGCTTGGACAGAATGCAGCAGTGTCTGCTAAACAAGGATCTCTCTGTCGTTATCAAGGCCCAAGAGGCGAATGAGCCTTGCATTTATACGCTAATATCATGGCTGCAGGACAATGTTGAGACTTATCTCAAAGCTTCCGTATGTAACCAAGCGATTAAACGCAACGATGCGAATACAAGCAACACGGAAGATCGGACCGCAGTAATTTTCTCCAGATATTGGATCTACAGCCATCACATATACGGCAAGATCAAACGGCGAGACGTGGCTAATTTAGCGAAAGAGAACTCCATCACAGGATTCTGCTTGGCCGGTAAACCGGGAATAATTTGTATGGAGGGAACTCTGGAAGATTGCGATTACTGCTGGCAGAAAGTAATGTCAATAATGATCTTTCAATATCCTAATGTTTAATGAGAATATTTCACGCTAATATAATTTTTTTTACAGATTAAAGCTATGAACTGGCATAAGATATTGATAAAATTAATGGAAAAAGAGGAAGATTGTAGTAATGTGGATAACATGCGCAAGTTTACGGAGTTTCAAGAAGTTTCGTTTCCTACTACCGAGCGTCACAATGACATGGGTCAGTTTCTCAAGTATCTAACTGATCACGATTGCCAACATGCGTTCAAGGAACTTTTCGGAATAGAAGGAAAATTTAGTAAACTTCCAGATTGATATAATTGATAGAAATGTACTTTGACTAATTTTTTTCAATCAATTTCAGAAGATTTTTGCACAAGTGAAAAATTTTTTGCTCACCTTTACTGCGTTCATTTTCAAGGCTTTTTTTTTGTCGCTTGTTTCTTTGAAGTTCTTTGGTCGTATCGTTCATATATTTCGCAATTTCGTTGTTAATATTATTCCTAGTGTCGCTATTTAATATATTGTACGCTAAAAATGCCGAATTTTTCATTTTTAAATAAAGATAATAATTTTTATATTCAAATACAAAGTGATTAATATTTTACCATCACTGAGATTTTTGAAGTATTCTGTCGTTCGATCGAGTATTGCATACAAGTTTTCTGTTGAATAAGAAGGGGAATATTCGCACTGTGTCGCACATATTAACGTGAAACTCAGGAGGAACTCTCGCAACATATTCACACAAAGTAGTCTCTCAAATTATTAATCACGACTGATCTACAATGCCAGTTTGCCATCCAATAATATCGTGTTTACAGTTTTTCTGTACATAGTTCTTACCGAATTCCACTCTGTGCACACACACATACACCAATCTCTCTCTATACGACATATATAAGGAGTCTCAGAATTTTTCATTTACAAATTCTTTGATAAATAGAAGATAAATTTATTCCTAAACAAATAAATAATAAAACAATTGAATAAAATAAGAGATTGAAAATGAAAAAATATGTTGAATATGAGTATGAATATATTCAATTGAATGTTGATAATAAAATTTTATTTTATATATATATATATATGTCTGTATATGTTAAAGTAATTTAATTTACAAATTTTATCTAATAGTGGCGTAGCGTAAAAATTCATTGGTGAGAAATTGTCCCGGGATGTAAGGCGCAGGTGGGCCAAGAATATCTTGTGCAGGACTGTGAATCTTAATTTGTCTCATATGAGTATCCCTGCCATTCTGATGATTGCTGATAACTGCTATTTGAATCATGAATGTCCTAATGGGCCGATCATTGATATTTTTAATAGGAATCACTATCCAACCACTTGGTTCGTTCAAGTCCATCACTTCCACCTCCTGTAGATCATTGAAATTGGTCCCAGCTCTGATGCTTATCCTGAAAGTTAGCCAATAAACAATTTAGCAATTAAGCCAATTTAAACAATATTTCTAAGCAATAAAAAGGATTGCTACCTGTTGGGAGTATAGCTTTCATCCAGCTTGTAATCTGTATAGATACATATGTCACGAATAGTTGTTTTCCTCTTGAATTGTATGTTCACCAAGTGAGGCAGTTGTCCGTCCGATTGCCAGTACGTTTCTGTGATGTCATCACGAAGCTGGTCCACGCCAAATCCTGGCTTACAGCTAGACAAGCTCCAGATAGCATAATTCCCGACCTCCCGTACTCGACCAGTTAATTGCTCCTGTACGGGATCTATCTCCCCTGAGCGAGTATCTTTTATATATAAGACGTCCCAATGTAATTTTACACTTGAAAACTGATTGAATCAATCGCGAGATATTTGCGAAGAAAAATATAAAAAAAATTGCAGTATACTCACCAGTACTTGTAGTCTTGTTGCTCATGATTAGTTAGGTTAGGCTTCTCCAAACCGTTGTTCTAATGATTTTAGCGTAACTTCGTTATCTAATGTAGCTAATACTCGCTAGAATATCATACGAAATAACAGCGATTCCCAATCATTCATCATGCGATTTCCAATATATTACGATAATTATTTCTAATTCCTAACGAAAGTTTTAACCCTATTCTATGCATTTTAAAAACCAGCCTGCTCTCTCTCTCTCTCTCTCTCTCTCTCTCTTTCTGTCTTGACTTGGTATCGAGATATCGATACTTCTCGAGATTTCAAGTTCAAATCAATTTAAATCTTGATTCGATTTCGAATTCGCAATTGCACGTGCATGAAATTAATAATTATTCAAATTTGATTTAGACACATGAGATAAAAATTTATCGCCGAAAAATATCTCGTCTTTAAATTTCATCGCGACGAATTTTGAGAGACGGCTTTGTTAGGATAACAATATTTCAAATTCCAAATTCAAATAAATTCAAAATTTGATTTTGAGATAAAAATTTGCCGAGAAATATTGCGTCTTTATTGATAGACATTTTAATTCTTATCGCGATTTAAAAAAAATCGGTTTGTTATGCTATACGTTGCCATGGTTGAATTGATCGTGATATATTGTTTTATTGTTGCTTCAGTCTATCGTCGCTATTTTGCGCTGAAACTCGTAGGTGTCACACAAGTTGATACACTAATTGATATTTTAGGATGATTCGATAAACAATGGCAATTTGAATCAAGTTAACTTGATCAGTGAGTCTTAAAATCAATCGATTAATTCGCGATGACATTGGCATTGTCGAGGATAGATTATACGACGGTGGGAGTCACCTCACGTGGCACAACCATCATATTTCCGCCTTATGAAGGGACGATGAAACAACCACAAAAGTTCGCTATTGCAGATCACGACGGCGTGTTGCATATTTATGGTATAAATGTGCATATCTTATTACAATACAAAATATCTTAACAAATAAATAGTAATAAATAGTAATAAATAAGTAATTAATTGATAATAAGTAATTAATATTATTTAATAATATTAATTCTTAATTCATATTAATTAATAACTAAATAATATTATTCTAATAAGACAATATTGCAATTAATGTCAAGAGATACTTTAATATCGTAATTATCTTCAAAATTTTGATATTAATGTGTCAATGTTGAAACAAATATTATAAGACAAATATTATAAAATCTAAATTTAAGAAATATATAAAATCATCCTTCCTTGAACAGGCATGAAAAAGGGTGAATTGCAATTATCATTTAAATCCTTGCCCGGCCCCAAAATTCAGAAAATGGTTCTTGGTGGCTCAATAGGTATGTTGAGGGATAAAATTTTCCTTGCGTATGGCAGTTCCGTGAAGGGATACACGAGAAAGGGCAAGCTGTTCTTAGAGTTCGATACTAGTCTTATAGATCCGATTTCTGCGATGTAAGTTCACTTACATTCAGCTCAACTCCACGATGATACTTTCGATATAGTCCACAATCCCGTTATCATATTATTATGAAATGTCCTTCATAGGTACGTCCTCGGTCCTGATCTTGCGGCGTGCGCGCGTGATCTTTATCATCGGTACAGAGACTGCAAAGATGCCGATTCATATCTGACTGGAGAGACCTTGCATGATGTTGTGCTCTTACCTGGAGACGGCAACGTAGTATACGCTATACTAGCTTGTGCGGATTGCGCAGTAAGACGTCATATAATAATTTCATTGAATATGATTCGAGGATCCGTTTCAAGTCTTTTAAACTCCAATCGAGAAATGCAATAATTTTAGTTAAAAAAAATTGTACTTTCACAAAAAAAATCGTCGATTACTTCATTCCATTTCTTAAAAAGTTAATACTTTTGCGATTTTACCTAAAACATCCTTTTATTCTTGTAAAGTTTCTGCGATGGATTTAAATCTTAATTTTTTTCTTAGTTCTAAAAACTTACAGAGAAATTCGAATATAGAGAGAGTTATTTTCTAGGAATACATAATTAATTCATCGATGTAATTCTACTTTCTAGGTACGTGTTTTGCACGGTACAAGAAATCCAACAGTTTTAAGATTGCCGAGCGCTCCTACGGTGCTTTCCATATATAGGTATTATTGATATTTCACATACAGCACACACACATTTCAAGTGAATTATTTTATATTCTTATCTCGTTTCAGAGAGGGAGAAATATACTCGAGAGACCGCGTTTTGGTCGGTACCGCGGATGGTAGAGTCGGACTGCTGATTCTCCAAGGCAACAAAACTCTCCGAATTACCTGGCTGTTAACTTCGACAGGCTCAGGAATCACTTCGTTGGATACATACGAGTTACAAGACGGTATAGACATCCTTGTTGGTCGGCAGGATGGAATCGTCGAGGTATATACGTTTCCTGACGAAGATGTATCATCCATTCTGCGCTATCATTATGTAAGTGATTGTGATCTATAGTTCTCGTCGAATTGGATATTAGTTAAGAAATAAATCATTGTAGAATGCTGGCGAGAGTATTAGTACAGTCATCGGTGGGATAATCGGCGTCACCAATTATCCTGAGGTTCTCGTCACGACTTACTCAGGACGAGTATTCGGATTGACTACTAGTCCTCCTGGTTTACTAGAAGCGGGACAAAGCGATATCGGATTGGCCAGATTGAAGCTGGAAATACATCAATTGCAAGAGAAACTGAATGAGGAGAAAGATTCGGCCAATTTCGTGCCGGATCCTTTAGCACCCTTGATATTAGCAGTGAATCATAAGTAACCGCAACAAAATTATTTATACAGTATAAATACAAAATAGATTAATCAGAATAAACTGAAATTGTAATAAAAATCAATTCACAGGATGGAATTACACAAAGAAGATGCTTCGTATTCCCTATCAGTAGAATTAGACGCGTCGATTGACAATATTCTAATACAATCCGATACGCCCATCGACCTGCTAGAGACAGAGAATAACAGCGCAGTGGTCAGCTTATCCGCTTGCAATCCTATAGAGGGCAATTTCCTCCTTGCTACTTATCGATGCCAAGTAAATGCAATTTTCTGTATATGTAAAACAATATAATCGTTTTGAATTTTAATATCTCTGAAAGTATGAAAAATCATTTGTAAATAGATTAATACAAATCGTCTAGAAATGCGACTAAGATCCATCGAGGGTCAACCAGGTACTTTGCAGATCTATGTAACGTCCCAGGTATTTTTCTTTTACAGGTATTTTTTTATCTTTCAAATCCAAAATTCACGTTATTAATATCTATGATAATTCTCAGGTGCAACCGAAACGTTGCCGTAAAATTACAGTTCCTATTCACGCTTTATCTCTGCATGTCAGACTGCATGAAGACGATAACATCACATCCAGTGGTCCGTTTAATGAATTGAAACTAAATGGCCAATTCACCATTGCCGAAGTACATTTCTTTATTTTGTTAATTTTATTGTGAGAGAAAACAATTGTTTATGAATTTCTTTTTCAGATGCACGCGTGGTTATCTTTAGCGTTACCAGACGTGCCCGAGAGGCCTCATATTAACGAAGGTGAAGCTGTTTTAGTATATATCTCGTCCTTCATCGGCACAATTCTCAAATGCAAATATAAGTAAGTTTATAATATAAAATCGCAGCCTTGCATTCGTCATTAATCTTTTGGTAAACTACAGAAAAGGGAGTGCGCTTTTTCTTGGCGAGAATATATCCACTATCATAATTCTTAGAGATATCTTGACGAAGGAGGCGACGAAACGAAAGCTAAAACTAGACGTCTTCTGCGGTAATTATTGGCGATTGTTGCATATTTCTCTTCGAAGTTGTAAAATGATCGTAAACATAAATCTTTACACAGAGGTAGCAGAAGGAAGCATATCTAGAGTCTTGGAATTAATTCTTCCGCGTTTGAATGCGGCCTACGATTTAATCCAAAAAATAAAAATTCTGGATGCTCTCGAAGAGTGGGAGCTCCAGTCCAATCCGAGAGAGAATTTATGCTCTGAATATCAAGAGTTGTTGGAAAAAGAGACGGAGATTAGATCGCTTATGGTAAAAGATACTGAAATCCTGAACAGGCTGCACGCTATCATTACCGATTTATATGTAGATTGGGAACGAGCGAAGCGATCTCGAAGGTAAAGATAAGATTCTTATCGGCGTGACCCAATTCTAACAATACTGTTCATGTAACAGAATCAGTGGTAAGGAGGCTACGGCGAAGCTCCAAGATGCCCTCGAATCTAAAGACTTAGCTACCATCTTACAAATTTTCATCGGTAAAGTCGACGTGAGCGTGCCGACTCTAATACCCGCAGCTATTTAGATGTTCGGAGATTGCGAATGAATTGGACCAATGCATTTCTATAAACACATTCAAGTAAAAAATATATTTTTTAACGTTGATTCACAATAATATGTATATATATATATCAATAATTAAATTGTACAAATTATACAATTGTACAATCCTAATCTTAAAAATGTACATTTACAATTAGTGTTAATTACAGTATAATGTGTACATGTACCATTTATATGTATGTATATAAATGATATTTTTGCCACAGAAATCTTGGATCTGTTGTAAAATCTAATCATCTATTTGGAGGGTCTCACACAAATTATTTACTTTTTTGAAAACTAATAAAATTAATTACTTATAGACAGTACATTAATACTTTTACTTAAAAATTTGATTATTTGCTTTCGAATAAACAAATTTTGTTTTTTAAATCTTATAAAATTATATATACATACACTATTAGAAATGTTCTTAAATTTCATTAAATGTTAAGTTATACAATTTGAACTTAATTTCATGACATTACATTAAATTTAATGTATTTATAAGTAAAAAGTATATTTGTGTACATAAAATTTAATGTATTTTTCATGAAAATTTATGAAATTTAATGTACACGTTCATTATATTTAAATAATTACTGTAACTTAATTTTAGTTAAATCATTCATACTTTTAATTTCGTTCATAACCACGAGCTTCATTTACATGTAAAGGAAGCTTGTGATTACATTTCTAATAGCGTAATTTAAAAAAAAAATGAAATCATTTTGAATTTACTTAATCTGCTATTAAAAACAATTTCATGAAATGTAATGTTTACATTACAGACCGTTTAAATGTCGATATTCCATAAATAATCTTGTCATGCAATGGAATTCTTCTTTTAAGATTTTCATGATTACATAAAAAAATATTGCCTGCGGAAACATAATAGATTAATTAATAGTCACAATATATAAAAAAGCTCTTTTCTTATGATCGAGATATACAACAGAATCTACTCACATACTATCAGTTGTTCGCACAACTGCTTCCAAAGGATCCCTGTTTACAGTATCTGCTGTAGATGTCACGGTGTATTCCAAGTTTCGAGCGCCTGTATGTGGCAATATAGTCTCCTGATTATCATCTGGCGAGACAATCTCCACAACACCAGTCGCTTCGACTTCTAATTTCAGATCTCTCACGAGATCCTGAATCGTTTTTGCCTGCGTTCCCTTGTCACCTTCTGTTTGTTTCGCATTTTTCCTCGATTTCGTTTTCGGCCGGCTGTGCGTCTGCATGTGTCTCTTCATATCACTTCGTACTCTGAATGGCTTGCCGCACACTCCACACGGATGTGGCTTCTCGCCGGTGTGTATGCGACGATGATTCTGTAAGTAACTGCTCGCGCGGAACGTTTTGTTGCAATATTCGCAACGATAGTTCTTCTCGCCAGTGTGAATACGCCTATGCAAGATCAGTGAATATTTTCGGGCAAACTCCTTGGCACAATATTCACACTGATATTGTTTATGCTCCGAATGAAGACTCGTCGAATGATACTTTAAGTCGCCCCATTGTCGAAAGTGTCGCCCACATTCTTCGCATTTGTACGGTTTGTCGCCGCTGTGAAGTCTCTTATGTACCTATTCGTCGAAGTAAAATGGATTTTAGATTTTTACATATTATTAACAAAAATAAATTTTACACTTCGCGAACATCTACTTACTTTCAACGCGCTGGCAGCAAAGAAACGTTTACTGCAAATATCGCATTGATGAGGCCGTTCTCCGCTATGAGATCGCATGTGATAAACTAAACTATTTTTATGGTGGAATGAACGATTGCACTGATCACATGTTAATTCACCATCTATAAAAGAATACTGTCTTTAAAATTTATATCTTTAGCACGTCAAGAACTTCTGGGGGAAAAAAGAATTATACGCACTTGACTTTCGTGTTTTCGATGGTTTTTTTTTTTTGGCCGTTTGTGGAATGTCAGTCTTTGCCTTCTCGTTGGAACTCTTATCATTACTAACTTCCGGTGGTTTTATTTGTTGATCCCTTTGTTGTACCTCTTCTGTAACGCCAGTAATGGTCCACATAGCTGGTTCATTGTTCGTAGTGGATAGCGGAGGATCCGTCTCGTCGTCGATACGCGCGCCAGTTTCTTCCACTGCAGGCGGCAAAGATCAACAAGTTCGTAATAGTTGTTTCTATTGAAAAGTGTAAAAAATGTTAATGTTATCAAAGATGTTATCTCTCTTACCTACGTTCCGAATACCCTCCATAAGGTCTTCAGGTTCACTGAATTCTTCAATCACGGTATTCTCTAAACTGTGTACTGTTTCCGGAACTGTTTCCGGCACTATCGAGATATTAGTATTTGTTGCTTGAGCTATTCGCGTTTCTTGTTTTACTGGTTCATAATGTACCTATATTAAAATTATTTTTTATATTACTATTTCTATTTCTATTAATTTCTGTTAAAGATACATATATACAGTGGCTATCAAAAGTTTCCAGCCAATGAGCAGTTTTATTATATTGCTCAAATAAAGAATTTTTACAAATAAAGATCTAGTATATAAATGCCTAATATATTCTAATACTTAAAATGTTAAGTTAACTATAATAAGAATTTCATTAATTTATATAAATTAAAACAAATTAACCAAAAATTATTGTAAAATTATTGTAAAATTATATGGCCGAAACTTTTGGTAGCCACTGTATGTATTAAAAAAATTTAATTATTCTCTGCAATATATATATATATATATATATATATATATATCTTTAAGTGCTCGAAGAACTTTAACTGACTGCTAAACTTAGAACTACATAATTCACATTTAAAGACGTTAGCCTGAGCTTCGTTACTCGATTCAATTACCACATTCTCTTGAACCGATTTACTATTATCTTTTCGCACCACGTTCTTTTTTGTCTGTTGTTGTTTTAGCTTCCGAGGTATCCTTTTTTTGTGTGGCAGGGTTCTCTTGGGACCTGATGCCGACGTGGCATCCTCACTGCTTTCCGTGGAAACCTCAACGTCGTATTCGCTTTTAACATTGATAAATTCTTGCTTTACATTCTGCGTAATCCTCTTGAAAAGTTGCAAAGGTGAATACACGGACGGAGCGGCGGTCGGGTCTGATACTGCTTGAATGGAGTACGAATTTACTGGCGCCAGAGTCTCGAGATGTGAAACATCTGCTAGAGTCGGATCCTCGTGTTGTGACTGGATATGGAGCTGTTTCTGCTGTTGATGCAACTGTACCGCGACCAAGGCCGCGGCAAGTCTACGGTCGTCCTGCATCACACAATTCACATTCTACATGTAAGGTATAAATATGTGCAGTTATACGGACATTAAGTAACATATTACAACTTCAGTTAATTCATGCGACAGCAAGTCGTCCGCCTCATAATACTGTGTGCCAGTGCCATAGTCTGTGCCGACGCCTGCATTAATCATATCCACGACCATGCCTTCGGAGATTAATTCACCATTCAGAGTTAACAGCGGTACTTTGCTCAAAGCTTCTCCGTCAGCTCTCTGGATGGTGATATATTGAGCTCCCTCCATTCCTTCCAGAAGCACAGCCTGTGCCTCTTCCGTTGTAACTTCCATAACTGAGTATTCTCAATACAACGACTAATAATTGTTCTTCACAAACTTTTACTTATCTATAGATACCAAATCTGTGGATCATAGAGGAAAATCTATTAGTATAAGAAATCTATTTTCTCTCAATTAAAAGTAGTTCAAAATTAAAATAGATTAAAATTAATTCCAATATACACCAAATATTTACTTCATTAATCTCTCTTTTGTCATGATAATTTTAAAATCATTTCTCATATTATGTACATACAATAATAGTAATTTTTGTTTAAATCAACGAAACTATTTTAGAAATTCACCGAAATATCATAGTGGAATCCATTTACAATAGAATTTTCAAAACAACAGACAATACATTTTCAGTACTGTTCTTTAACAATAAAATAACGAAAATTTATATAAAATAATTAACTATATTGTGTGACGATATTAAATATCATATTCTGCATATATGCGGTAACTTTTATTTAAGTTAATGAAAAAATTCATATTCTACTTCTACAAAGTTTTTTTTTTTTAAAGACCTCTATTTCAACGAATTCCGATTAACTTTGCTCGATGATTAGTCCATTGGAATTGATCAATTGTATTTGTCATTTCGCTTAATGACACATGCGATTGGCCAATTCCAATGGACTACAGCCCATTCTACAATTGCGTAAGCGTAGTTGTAAGGTATAGTTGTAAGAATTGACTAAACACAGTCGAATATTTTCTTCATATTTGACTGTGATTGGTTAATTCTAGAACCACAACCATATGGTTCATAATTACAGTTACGCAATTGTAGAATGAACTTAACCATCGATTAAAGTTAATCGGAGTTGGTCCAAGTGGCTTATACTCGTTTCTATGCAGTTTATCTATGAATTTTAATCTCAGTTCAACTAATTTTTAATAAGAAAAAGATGAAGAGTAATAGTAAATTTAATCTCGATTCAACTTATAGCATATTCGATTTACTAACTCGATCCGACTTCGAGTCAATGACTGTTTAGCTGTTCTGTTTAGGTACAAAAGAAGAGTTAAATTGTGCAAGAAATGCAATTAAAAAAACAGACCATTGACTCGGAATCGGGTCGAATCAAGTAAGTATATAATAAATCGAATATGCTATAAGTTGAATCGAAATTAAAATTAATCTACATTGTAGAAACGAGCATTAGACTCAGTTTCACAACGGTTAACCGAGGTTTAATTTATTTCTCATCTTTTTCCAATTTTAGCATTAGAAAAAGATGAGGAATAAGTTAAAACCTCGGTTAAGAATTAATCATGAGTTGTGAAATTGGGCTTCGTTTCCATCAATGTAAATTAACTTTAATCTTGGTTCAACTTACTCTTCATCTTTTTTTAGTTCTAAAAAAAGAAGAAGAATAAATTAAACCAAAATTAAAGTTAATCCATGTTGGTAGAAATGGACATTTCCATTTATTGGGTAATTCCATTTTGAAATAGTGACACAAATCGACATATAAATATCATTCTTTTTTTGCATTCCATGAGTAACAAAGATAGAACACATATCAACTTGTCACTAAGGCCCGGTTGCGTCAATGTTACTTTGAGCGAAACTTAAAACTCTCTGTTTCATTTTAAAACGAAAAAGAGACAGAGATAGAGAGAGTTTTAAGCCTCACTTAAAATCAAAGTAATGTTGGTGCAATCTGGCCTAAATGGAAGATACTCAAAGGGAGCTTTCCAGAGGCACAAATCAACATAAGAGTTATTCTATCTTTGTTTCTTACTGATTATTGAACAAGGACTTGTGTCAACTTGTATGTCTCTTGCTGGAAAGCTCCCAATATTTCTAATTTCTTCCTTACTAAGAAAACTCTTAGTTAAGATCATCACAATATATAACAAGATGGTATACCACTAACAATAAAATTAAACAATAGAACTTTATTATTCTTATATTACTTATATCCTGTGTACTTAGACTGCACTAGAACTCTCTTTCTCGCTTTCATCAGTATATTAAACATATGCCTATTTTATTTTAATCGTACACTTTATAGTTCAGCCACAAAAACAAATCTAATATTCTTTCTGACATCGGACTTTAACGAGATACATTTTTTAGTAATTTTATTCTGAACAAGACGACAGAATAACCGCAAAAAGACTACAGAAAAACTGCACGAATCCAAACGATCCATCGAGGTCCAAAAATAGCGCCGCCGCGCCGGGGCGCCGAGTGCGCCGACGAAACGGGGTTTGAATTTGGCGGGGGTACATACTTCTTCGGGACTGACAGCGAGACCAAGGTCACTGCACCCGGATCGCATTGAATATCATGAGCCGCGCCTTGATACGCGCTGTGTGCGGAAAAATACACTCGCCCTCACCTTCGTTTAGCGTAATTCACGCGTCCGGCCGGGCTGCTCGTCCTCGCCCCGTTGGCCACGGGCAACATAAACAAAGCGAAATATTGAAACACTGTAGGGCAAAATGTGACAACAGTGCTTGGCTCTTGACGCCATTCAACCGGAAATACCCCTTCCACGCCGCCTGCACAATATAACGTACGCGCGTGACGACGATAAAAAGTTCTAGATCGGCCGTCGAGCGATGTGATTCCCGACGATATTTCGCTCTTCCACGGAAAATAATCCGGTTCGATCTGCCTCCTATCCGCTCACGCGACACTCCTTGGTCGAGAACAGCGCGATGAGATCCACGGGAACCTTTTCAACACCGCAGCTCTTTTGTGTCCCGACGTAGTACTTTTCGTCCGCACTTTGGCGACACTGATTACCGCTGCCTCCCTTCCTCTGAAATAGCGGCGAGGGGGAGCCGCGACCTTCCGGTTACCGATGGCCGTGCAAAGTAAACGCGAAATGTCAAATTAGCATATCCACGGCGAGGTGCGGGTGCGTGAATACGGCGTTTCAGCGCGGTCGTGATCGAGCCGGCGTAGTATTCCGGCCGGTGACGTTTGCGACCCTTTGGCGCCGACGGAACGTCGATTTATCGTCGCTGTGAAACGGTGAGCCACTCGTCGTGCGCATCATACTCGGGCGACGCGAAACTGAAGGGTTAAAAAGGAAGCTCCGTACTTACGCTGTCACTCAGCTGATTCATTTCCCCCGCCGCCGTCACATGGTATCTTGCTTCATCTTTTCCCCCCTTTTTCTCGTGTCTTCCTTTCTCTCGTACATCGCAATAATAGTGCGGAAAGAATTCTGCTGCATTTGACAGTAACGGACGGAAAAATATGTAAACGTCTGTGAAGGAAAGAGTTCAGCGAACGTATCGTTTATCGACAAGTAAACGTTGTAATTATGGTCAAGTAATAGATGGATAGATATCTATCTTATCAAGTAATACGTAATTTCGTGACCAAAAACTTTTATTTTCCAGTGCATCTTAGTACTTTAGCCTCCTTTCACACAGCAAATTCCATCAAAAACGAGATTCAGCTACAACTTTTGTCAGCAGAAATACAGGAGAAATATGATGACAGATTTACTACAGAAACTGAATAAAATCTGTCTTTCAGTAATTACTTAAATGAACAAGAAATAAATGAACAAAGGATTATTTGATGACATGCTCTATTTAATTTATTATGAAAGTGAAAGAAGGTACTTTCCATTTAATCACAAGTCGACATAAATGTCATTCCATCTTTCTTAAATTCCATGGGTAACAAAGTCTGAACGATACTTGTGTCATTAAATGGAAAGCACCTAGATATTCTTTATGAATCTGCAAACTTCTAACATTTTATTACAGTTACAAATTATCCAAAATTAATTGTAAATAGTGCTTCGATGTAAATTGATGATTCCTTAATGTTGTTGCTAACATTATAAGATCTACATTATATAAATAACATTATAAAATCTAATCTTTAGTAATTGTTTACATTTTTAGAACTAAATCCAGTTGCAGTCTGAAATTATAATGTAACGGCACCTGAAGCATCCAAGGAGAATGATGGCTTCGATCTGCCGACGTTGGAGATTATGGATATTGCCTGTGCTGACCTGCCTATATGCACTACTCATTGTTATACTTGTACCAATCTTGCTAGTCAACTCTGTTAAGAATGGCTTTAAGAAGCAAGATCAGGGTGCGCTGGTGGGTGGCGCCTTTGTTTTACTAGCATTGCCTATTGCATTTTATGAGATTGTTCAGCACATGATATACTATACGCAACCTAGACTACAAAAATATATAATAAGGTAGGCTGTTTGTTGCTAAAAAAGTTTGCATTTAGTTTTAATAGTTCTCTCTTAATCAAGTATTAAATATAAAAATTTTATTTTTCGTTTCAGAATATTATGGATGGTACCCATCTATGCAGTAAATGCTGTAAGAAAAAGTTACAAATTTTTCTTGTGTATCGTCAAAATTATACAAATATTTATTTATTATACGCAGTTGTTTAACGAACGCTTTCTATTTGTATAGTGGTTAGGTTTGGTATTTCCTGAAGGAAGTATATACGTGGACAGCTTGAGAGAATGCTACGAAGCTTATGTAATATATAATTTCATGAAGTATTTACTGGCCTATCTGAACGCCGACCACCAGTTAGAGCATAGACTGGAGATTTCTCCTCAAGTGCATCATATGTTTCCTCTGTGCTGCCTACCCGATTGGGAGATGGGCAGAGAATTTGTACACATGTGCAAGCATGGTATTTTACAATATGCAGCTGTTAGGCCTATATCAACTTTAATATCATTGTAAGTAATTGATCGATAGAGATATGTATTTCTAATATTGTGTGTTACAATATTTAAGTGTATATTTCTATATTTGTAGCATATGCGAACTGAATGGAGTATATGGGGAAGGTGAATTTAAAGGAAATGTCGCTTTCCCATATATGATCGCTCTAAACAATTTGTCACAATTCGTTGCTATGTACTGTCTGGTACTCTTTTACCGTGCCAACGTAGAGGCCTTGAAGCCAATGAAGCCAATTGGAAAGTTTTTATGCATCAAAGCTGTCGTGTTCTTTTCATTCTTGTAGGTATTGCTGTAATGTCCGCACAAAGTTAGAAAAATATACAAAAAAAGATGTCTCGAAATTCACGAATTAAAATATCACAGCGAGAAAGCTGTTTTCTCAACAAAATAAATTCAAACAATTTTTGAAATATAAAGGCTTTGAGATATTAAAATTGGCCAATTACAGATTATAATTAAACAGTTGGCTGCTCATGATCGCGATCCATTGCGTAACTCACGGAGCAGTCGTTTAACCATAATCTATAATTAGCTAGTTTTTAAACTTTTGTCTTACAAATTGTTATTTGGAATGAAAAATGGCAAATATTTTTTTAATTAATTTTTTTAAGGACTTTCTTACCATGATATTTTGATTCAAGACATTCTGAAAATGAGATGGAAAAATACATAATGTTTTTTATTTACAGTCAAGGAGTATTAATAGCTCTTTTGGTGTATTTTGACGTCATATCGAGTATTTTTAATACTGATAACTCAGATGACATCAGGAATATATCGTCCAAATTGCAGGATTTCCTAATTTGCATAGAAATGTTTTTAGCCGCAGTGGCACATCATTATAGCTTCTCCTACAAACCGTTTGTCAATTTGGCACAGGGTCAAGCGTGGTGGGACGCATTTAGGTTAATAAATAATAATAAATACTACTTATGAGATACTTTTAAACAAATTGTCTGTTTATTTTAATTTTAAAAAATTTACTTTGACACTGGTGCTGAAATTATATCTTTATTCTGTAAATTAATGCATTTGATTTATCTTTACAGAGCAATGTGGGACGTTTCTGACGTGCATAATGACATAAAGGAACATTTGGGTGTTGTCGGCTCGTCCCTAAGCCGCAGAATACGAGGACGTGGTGCATATCAGCAGACTTGGGGAAGTGCGACTGAACGTACATCGCTCCTACCCGAGGCCACGATGAGCCAAGCCAGAAGCGCACCTGCCTGTTCATTCTCGGGTTACAACACCGAGGCCGGACTGAACAATAATCCATCCGTTGCGGAATCCGAGGAGGTGACCGTGAATACATTGGATAGCACTAATGCTATTAATACGTAACCGATACGATTGATTTATTTGCGTGGGAACGGTACTCGATCAAATTTGTTGCGACGTACTAACGGATATCTAACATTGCTCTTTAATATTAACTCTAAACGAAGAAGCGAAAAAAATTATATAGTTTTGCAACAGCATTCTCCAGCGTACAATTGTATAAATCATCATGATCATTTACTATATCATATACATATCGCGTTGAAATGTATACATGGTGTCCCGGGATCACGGAATGTTCCTTGAAATCACGATCGATTCGAAGAGGATTCCATCAACAAGAATGTCGGTATAATCTTTGATAATGTTGATTGTCATTCAAGTTTGTGATGTTCTGAACTCAAAAAATCTGTATTTAAATTTCGCTCGAAATTTAAAAATAATATGCGAAATCTCATAGTACATTCTTTCTACTGAAACATCGACTTCAAATCGATTAAAGGAAAAAGATCCAGTAGTCTCAGGATATCCTTATGACGCGATTTACTACTTAAGAAATTTGATATGACTAACGGTGAATTTTGTGAGGAACGTGAACTCGCTTTTTACGTTCTTACTTTGCGAAAGACATTCGTGCTTTATGTTACCAAATAATATAATACCAAATATGATGTACATACATTTATATATACGTATACGTAGAAAAAAATGTAATCCCGTAATATTTGTACATACGTCCAACGCGTCACATACATACACACATCTATTACATTTTAGGTGCGATCCATTTCACGTTGCAAATACTTTGAAGCATTCTTTGATCAATTCGTAAAATTCTTTTTTTCTGATTAACAAAGCATTTACATTATGTTAAGTGGATCGCATTCTTTATATCACGCATACGGATAATACTTAATCTTATTCTTTTTCTTTCGATCAAAAGTCACAAGAACGAGTTGTCTGGTACATCAGGCGCCTCGGATTTTCTATTCACCCATATCTATTCTGTTTCTAGCTTTATATATACACACGCGAATGTGGGTATATATCGCACTATGTATATTAATTTACTTTTATTTTATGATTATATTATATCAGAAATAAAGGCTGTGTATGTTCGCATTGACTTACAAAAAAAGTGACTTCCAGAAATTTTTTTCCTTTAAAAAAAAAGAAATGAAAAACATCCTTTATATTATTTAGCATTTTAAAAAAAGCGCGCACGTGTCTTTCAAATCTGGACTGATGGACCATGGCTGTGTTCACTTTGGCGCTTACAACGCTTTAAGTGTCGTTTCATCCTTATTAAATATTAAACGAGGACAATTGATGCTCATAAGCGCTGTAAGCGCTAAAACGAACGTAGTCCATGTGGCACGTGGCTTGAGTTTTGTGCCATCTTATCGTTTCTTGTTCCTGTTTCTGATTTCAGCTAGGATGATCTTGTGCCACTTGCGTTTTT
>Ga0157363_1001577_pt1 | contig 19124 bp, 13 predicted proteins | sample AttsexASBM1_FD_111477 | JGI IMG/M metagenome (GOLD analysis project Ga0157363, IMG submission 111477) | Fungus gardens microbial communities from leaf cutter ant in Ribeirão Preto, State of São Paulo, Brazil - Atta sexdens ASBM1 | ecosystem: Host-associated > Fungi > Mycelium > Unclassified ... | reverse complement strand
GAGCGCCTGCGACGGTGGTCATCGTGCTCTTGGGATGGAGTGCGAGAACGCCTGCGACGGTGGTCACCGTGTTCCTGGAGTGGAGTGCGAGAACGCCCACGACGGTGGTCATCGTGCTCTTGGAATGGAGTGCGAGAGCGCCTGCGACGGTGGTCATCGTGCTCTTGGGGTGGAGTGCGAGAACGCCTGCGACGGTGGTCATCGTGCTCTTGGGGTGGAGTGCGAGAGCGCCTACGATGGTCGTCGCCACGTTCCCGAGGAAGAGTGTAAGAACGTTGTCTATGGGCACCATTGTGATCTCGAGATGGTGTTCGAGGGCGTCGATGAGGCCTGCGGTCATCACGATGCTCTTGGGGTGGGGAACGAGAGTATGAACGACGGCGGTGGCCTGTCGGCGTCCTTGAGAGCGATCGGTCTCGTCCTCTAACAGGAGTCTCTGAAGGTGAGCGGCGATGAGAAGATGGATAGAATAGTATGCTTGGCGAGCGTCTCGGGGAATGGTCATGGTGGGGAGAATGTCCTCGTCTAGAAGAAGGATAGCGAGGAACTCGAGTACTTGCGAAGCCTGTGGGAGAGTACGATCTACTTCTGGTGTGACGAGAGGGATATCCACCGGAAATAGTAGGTCGAACTGAAGGTGAATGAGATCCGAGGCGACGTCGGGAGCCAGATCGTGACCGACTTCTGCCTCTTGACGGGGCTATTGTAATTGGTGTCCGGGAGGGTGGGTTTGAAGGTGTTTGGGAAGACAAGTGTGAGGGCGTCCATGACCGTGAAAGCGGATCAGAACGGCTGAGTGTAGGTGGTTGCAATTGTGGTGGTACGTGATCAAAGCTAGTGAGAGGAACCACGATCTGTGGCTGCTGTGCTGAAGTTGGTGGAGGCAAGACGGTAGGAAGAGCATCGGCCAGAGGGGTAGGTGCAGTTGACGGAATCATAATGGGAATAGGCGTAGGACTACGAGGTCGACTGTGAATAGATCTGCGACTAGGGCTGCGTCCACTACTTCTGCTCTCAGTCCTGGGTCGTTCGATACTAAGGCTACGACTCGAGGGTGACCTGAGTAGAGGAACTGGTGGTTGAGACTGAGGGGGCATCTGTATAATGGTCGAGGGAAGTGGATGAGACAACATTTCATGTTCGGAGGAAACCTCATGTTCGGAGGGCACTCCAGGTTCGTAGCGGGAAGGTGAAAAAGAGCGAGAACTACGCGGCCGAGATTCTGATGGGTGAATGGTCACAGGCTGGGGAGGAACCGGGGTCGTTGGTGTATAGTAGTGACGCGATGGGCTATGAGAATATCGTGAACGGCTCGAACGAGGAGACCGCGAGGGGGGCATTCGCGTTGGGCTTTCGTCTCTCTCTTCCTGTGGGTCTCGTCTAGAAGAGTGTCTACTGAGCGGGCTTTCAGATTGACTTCGGGATCGATGCCTCCTCGAACTTGGAGAACCAGTCCTCGAACTCTGATAGGACCTGTCCGACCGTGACCTCGATGGTGAAGTCTGAATGATGATAGGAGGCGGAAGGTGACTAGGGGGCATATATAGACTCTCGGTAGGAGCAGATGGGACATGATGTGTCGTTGGGGTTGGTGGCACCATGCCTGAGCCCATAGGTTGCTGCATACCTGGTTGACCAATAACGATGGCCTGGGGAGGGGGCTGCTGTTGCTGCTGGTCAGGATATTGAGGTGACCGAGGCACATTAGCCACCGTTGGAACATGCTGGGGAGGAACTGGAATGACCTCAATCTCAGGTACGCTTCTCGGCGGTCCATGTACAACAGCAGGTTGTAAATCGCGAAGTTCAGGTGCCCCATCGCTAGCCGAAAGTCGAGTCCCAGGCGTTTCAGTTTGTGACCTGCCGCTCCTGTACCCACTTACACTGCCTCTTGGCGTTCTGCTGGGACTTCGACTGCCACTGCTACCGCTAGAGCTGTTACTGATGCTTCCACTACGGTCCCGCAGATAACTACGGGAACTTTGAAGGCTGGACTGTCTAGATGGATACGGGGCTGATCGGCGAGATAAATGGCTTTCTTGTGTTGACTCGGTTCTACTACTCGAGGGGCTAGGGGATCTTCCAGGGACGACAAGATTCATGCGACTCCCGGTTGGAGGAGGAATTCTCCGGGGTTCACCCTCACTTTCTAAGGCATCTACATCTGGTGGGATGAAGAGTTGGTCGGGCGTTGTCGATCGTCGCATTGGGGTAAAGTGATGAGAAGAGGGACCAGGACCAGGGGTCGTATGGGTGTGATCCATTGGAATGACGGGTGCTTGCTGGCCCCATGGACCTGGTGTATGCGCGTCTGCCGGCCCAACTCCTGGATGAGTCCCGGGAATAACAGGAGGGATGACTGGGGGAAAAGATGGTGAAGGAGTTATATCAGGAGGGATGACTGGGGGAAAAGATGGTGAAGGAGTTATATCAGGAGGGATGACAGGAGGGTGAACACCTGTGCCAGGTTGGTGGTGTGGTCCGGGTATAAAAGTTCCAGGAGGGTAGTGTTGGGGCATAGGCATTGGTACAGCTTGACTCGGCATGGTCACTTGTTCCTCACTGGAAGAAGTGACTGTCGGGGAATAATCTCTGGGAACTGCTGCCGATGATTGAGAAAAACAAGAGACAGCGTAGTAGATGAGATCTCACCCGTTCCTCGCCCAGCAGCAAGGTTGTTGACTTCCCGTCTCAGATTTTCTATGCGTGCATTGACCCCCCTAATCTCCGCTTGGCGATCCTGCACATCCCGCGCAAGCCAATTATTTAGATCAGCCATATAACGCATAAGTTCACGCTGCTGGTCCACAGTTGCTACCTGCGCTAGTCGGTTTTCCTAGCATTTTACGAGTTTAACAATGTTACGATGAAGCCATTGCTTGTCACTTACCCGAAGTACCTCCATCATCGCATCGAATTCTGGTGGCATCGGAATCTGGATCTATCCGATGTCAGCGAAACAATTTCATGAGACCAATCGACTACTTACGGGTCCCGAGGGCATTGGAATATAAACCCGTTCTCCAGGGGCAGGACCAGGAGCTGAGGTTGGACCTGGTTGAGTTGTAGATAGTGGAGTTGGAGTTGGTTCAATCGATCCCTCTCTTCTCTCACTGGATACTGGATGCGGAGGTCGCTGCAATGGTGGCGGTCGTTGTGACTGGGACAAGATAAGAATCAAGAGACAAGAAATCATGTTTGTAGCACTTACCGGTCGGGAAGGGAGGTACCAGCTTGGAGGAGGCACAGTAGCTGCTCCACTGTCACGAGGAAGGGACTGAGACTACGAACCACCCAGTAAATGGATAACATCGATGAGATGGAGAATTGAACTCACAAAAACAGGCTGAGGGGTTGGGAGAATCGCTCTTGGTCTCTGATGCCGGTATATTTGGTCAACTTCCCGTAAATGCTCTTGCGGAATGGAAAATGGAGGAATACGTCCGGACGGAAGGCTTTGAAGATAATCAGAAGCAGTCATTTCTGGGGATCTTGCAGTCGCTTCCCCTCTGGGCCGAGTATGAGTACGATGGGTCGCGCTCGGACCGACACCTCTGGGATCATAAAACGTTATGTCGGGAATAGATACTGTGAATGGGCGAGGAGGAAGTGTGTCCATGGACACAGGACTGGCGCTCCTTTGTCGAATCGACCTTGGCTCAAAAACAAAAGGCTGAAGTGGAGGAGGGCGATTTGCTACTGCAGGAGGTAACGATGAAATCGAGCCCATGAGTTGATCTAAGATTGATGGCATTGCTTGAGAGGGAACTGGCATTCGAAGAGGTGGTCTGCTGGAAGGGAAACCCTCGAGCTGAATTCGAAGATCACTCAGGGCGTCGCTTGTAGTTAAGATAGATGACTCCGGATGTTCGGACTCAGGAGGAGGAGGAGCTGGTTCAGGAATTGGGACAACAATTGGTTCTTGGCGGCGGCTTTGATCAGTGAGGCCCCTCATCAAATCTTCAATACGATGTAGGCGGTCACGCAGCTCCGAGTTATCAACAGGTTGAGGCTCTGGACGCGAACGCAGGAGATCAAGCATTCGGTTAGTTGAACCTTGACCATTCTGCAAGTCAGTCAGTTGATGAAGAATCCCATCCAGTTGACCTCGCAGAGCGTCCATGAGATCATCAAGTGATGGCGCTGCAGGCAGGGGCGGCGTCGGTAGTGGTGCCGCCCGAGTGGCAACAGGCGTTGAAAGGGACGAGGTCGTTGCAATCGACGGTGGGTGCATTAAAATGACGGGAGTAACAGGGCCTGGAGTTGTTGTACTTCTTTCAGGAGTTGGCGTGAGGCTTGTTGTCGTCTCAGGCGTGGGTGTGGACGCCGACGTTTCTAAACTTGTGGTCTCAAGTGATGAGGCAAAAGATGAAGTTGAAATCTCAGACTCATCCTCGAAAAATTCACTGTCATCTGGGAACATTGGCACTGTTCGGGGGCGATCCTCAGGTACTATGGACATTGATTCCACTGGTTCCACCGGTTCCCAGTCTATGTCTGAAGACTCGTACACAGATCCTTCTAGCAACGAGTCATCTGAATGATGAGATGACAGGAAGGACATGGAACTCGCATTACTATTCGAACGCGTAACGGTTACGCCAGAATCGCGAATATACCCTTCCATTGTGATGATTTCTTCTGTCATCCCGCCATCGCTTCCAATGGCACGGGAGACGACAACATGCGGAGGTGCAGGGAGAGGTGTAAGCACTGATGTAGGTGCAAGAACGTCATCGTGAATACGCTCAAATATTATAGGTCGCTCTAACGCTTGAGGCCCATGTGCAATGTCTTGGGGTGGGGATGGAGTTACCCGTACAGGAACTTCATCATGAATGTTCTCGAAGACCATGGGTCGCTGTGGTACTCGAGGTCCGCGTATATGTCGTCCGATGATTCTGGAGGGTTCGGGAATACTTTGTTGAACGATGATAGGTGAGGAAGGGCGGTGAAGGAAGTCTGAAAGATCACGAAGCTCGCCACGAAGTACTCTTAGATTGTCTGCCAGCCCTTGAGCCTCTTCGCCACGTGTATCATGATATCTTCGCAAGTCGTCAGCCAAACGATCAAGGTCCCTACCAATATCCCGAGGCGGTTCAACACTCTGAGAACTCTCGGTGAGAAGAGTTCCGGGAGCAGAGACCCCCGTTGCAGTAGGCGTGTGCTCACTGGCGGATCCGGAATCTTCAGGTGTGGTCAAATTAGAAAGTCTCTGGACGTCAAGGACGCTTGGGGCTCGAACGGGGCTTGGTGCATAGGACAGCTCTCTCGGAAAGATAGAGGCCACCGGTGTAGCAGAGCGCTGTCCGAAATCATCGAGGTTATGTAACAAGGAAACGAGACAATTAATTACTTACGGATCGAATATGCTCCGAGGATACCGCCGTACTGAGCAATGATGGTTCAGTTGAAATAGTGCTCACTTGGTCCTCATCCCCCTCGTCTCTCGGAACAAGAGGAAGCTCGGCTTCAGGCTCGGGTCCCTCTAACCCTACTTCAATGGTATCGGCCAGTGAAGAGGAATATTCAAGCACAGATGTCTCAACCTCAGACTCTGTCATATAAGATGATGATACTGATCTTGCAGTGACGGGGGCGATGGGGTCTGCGGAGGGTCGAACAGGAGAACGGGTGCTAGACACAGACCCAGAAGATATGGATAAACTCAAAGGAGTCACAGAAGAGGCGCTTGCCGGGAGTGACGAAAGAGGTGTGATTGAAGCAAGAGGTGAGCGAGATGCGAGTGATGTCAATGGCGAAGTTGAAGGGGGAACAGTACTGAGCTTGTCGTCAGAAGAAAGTGATGATACACTAGATGCGCTAGGACGCAACAAAGACGTGTCATACGAAGCTTCAGGAAGATCATGGACTACCAAGGAGCGAAGAGAAGGAGAAGGGTTGAGAATAGACGACTCATAAGATAAGTTTGTCTCTCTTGCCCATGATGTGCCCTGAATACTCGAACCTGACTGCAAGCTCACCGTTGAAATCGGTAGAGAGCTAGGAGTAGGTGCATCGGACGATGATGAGAGCAGGGATGGTAAACTCGGTACACTTGGCAGGCTGGGAGTCGAAAGAGTAGGCTCCGATGCGACACGCGGAGTGGGAGGTAGGCTACGACTACGAATATAAGCGGCTGAGGATCCTTCAAAGTTCGATGGTGCAGGCACCGATCCTGACTCCAGCAAGGAGTCTGTCTCCGGAAGCGGAGGTAAAAGTTCAAATTCAGAGTCAGAACCAAAACGACTTGAAACTAGCAATGACTGGTGCATAGTTGATGGGGTTGGGACATGGACTGACTCAGTAGTTGTAGGCGGAGACAGCATCGAGGGAAGAGACTCCGTGAAAGGTAACGGAATTTCCTCAGACGATACATCAGAAAATGTAGGATGTGGAGAAGGAATGGTCGGGATTTCCGATAGAGATGGTCTTGGAAGAGCCGCTGCGACTGAGATGGGATGAAAAATGCTTCCTTCAGATTCAAAGATACCAACAGAGGATAGTGGTTTGGGTGTCGAAGCCCCAGATCGTTGAACTTCATGTTCAGATATTGGTGGAATCACAGACTCATACTTCTCATACTCCAATTCGAACTCTTCAAGCTGTGGCCTCAAATCTCGTTCTCGGGGTGGTTCCATCTCTCTTTCAAGCTCAGGTGCAATTATAGGGGCAGGTTGCTTTTCCTCCACTGCCTCCATCTCCTGGGGAAGTCCAGAATCAGAAGGCGACCGAGATTGTGTATACATTTGAGAGGCCGTGTGATATTCGCTGGGAGCCGAGGACTCACTTGCCGTCTTGTAAGTTGTTGATCCACCATCAGCAGTAATAAACTCCGCGTCAGGCAATGAAGGGATGGTAGAGAGAGATTTGAAGGAAGCAGGAGATGAAGGGCCCGAAATCATCTCTTCCGCCGTAAGGTATTCGGAACTTGCCTGTGACGTGGTCCGACGTCTTTCAGGAACTGCCAGAGTATCTTGAATACGAGAGTGGGGAGAAGTGACATGGCGGGCTGGAGGCGTAAGGGTTTCACCATAAGTAAAGGATGATGTTTGTGTCAAGGTCGTTAGGTCAGACGAGGGGCAAATGTCGTAACCAGTCTCTGTGCCACGAGTGAAACTGTTCGAGACACTTTGGGAGGCTGTAATAGACGTATGTGTACCGGTATAACTCGCACTCCTAGGATCATAGCTTACACTTCCGTAACTCAAACTACCAGGGGTGTGGCTTCCGCTGATATTCTCTGACCCACCACTGGGTGTATAACTACTGTTATAACTCCCAGAACCACTCATGGTGTAAGTTCCACTTCCACCGGCAGTTACACTGTCGGTATAACTTTCCATTCCACTTCCAGGACTGTTTCCGCTTCCACTGACCGTGAAACTTTCAGTATGGCTGCCTGGGGTATAACTTCCGCTCTGTGTAGTTGGTGTGTACGTCCCAGTGTAAGAGTTGCTGCCGGAAGTGTAGGTACCCGAATAAATTTCGCTTTCCGGTGTGTAGTCCCCGCTAGTGATAGTATAGGATCCAGTATCAGGCGTCAAGGCAGGACTTCCAAGAGTATATGCTTGAGTGACACTGTCAGAAGGAGTGTCGGAAGGCGCCAGCTGTACGTTCTCTTTGTCTGAGCTTTCGACGGTGTACGTCGACGTCCCCGAACGAGAGTTACCACGAACACGACGAGTGACAGCGCGTGCCCTGAAGAGTGTTGAAGCCGAGGTACCAGAAAGGGTGATTGAATCGTTTTGAGAGCTGTTGGAGTAGAGCGTCTGAGAACCAATACCGTCATGAGAGAGTAAAGAAGGACCAGGCTGAGCTGTCGAAGCAGTGAATGAGTCTGAGCGAAGACCGGAAGGGTTATTATAACTAATCTGAGTCACGGTTCCTGTCCCTGTCCCCGCTCCCATACTAGTACCTCCTCCCGTCCATTCTGTTCCAGAAAAATACGTTGACGACACATTCGACCTCATTCGACTGGATGTTGGGGAGAAGAATGCTCCATCAGTCATTTGAGAGTACGGTATGCTTCTGCTTGCAGTAGTAGTGGGCGGCGTAATGTAAGCATTTTTTCCCTCAGCCGAAGCACTCGACATGCTTGCGGGCGAATACTCGAATATCTTTCGCATGTTTCCTGAGCCCGGGCGTTTCCCACGAGCACGACTCGAAGCCTTGAACTCAGTATCGATGTCTGTCATGGATCCAGATCGCCTCAATGAGTTGCCTCGACTGGGGGCAATGACTCGGCGGTCGCCTGGATAGACATATCCATCATTCTGGATGACTGTATCGTCGACTGTCCCAGAATGGTGGGAAGATACGAAAGAAAGGTGACGGATGAGAGATGAGCTTTCTGATCGATAGTCCACGATGTCGGGGAGGGAACTGAGAGGAGGAACAAAGACAGTCGAACGCGAACCAACAGAAGTTGAACTAGCATGACTGTCGATGGTGCGAATAGAAGCAGTCGGGGAACGAGTGAGCTGAGGATCGGACAGTGAAGCCGGGCGGCTCACAGCTTCCCTATTGAAATGTTGATGTAAGATCAGAAACTCCGAGCCTCTAAAATACTCACTGAACACGATTGACCCATTTCTGCCTTTCGCGAAGACTCTCAGCAGCAAGCCTCTCAACACCATCTGCATACATCATGTGGAAGGGAACCAAAATATCCATCAAGGGTTGACCATCTCTCTCTGCGCTCTGAATTCTAGCCGCCACTGTCCCAACGTCGTCTCGTGCACTAGGGTGTGTAGGAGAAGGTGCCGATTGTACAGCCGTGCAATTCAAAAGGTCCAATGCAACTATACCGCGCCCCCCACCTGGTGCGATCCAAGAAAGAAGCAACATACGAAGATAAAGAAGCGCCTGACATCTCTGCCAACGATATGGAGGGGCAGCGTGCACGTTGAGATACCAGAGGAGTCCGATGTAGAGAGGCTAGAGAACGCTGAACACTGAGCTTCCAAAAGAGGAAAAGGATTAAAATAGACATACAGCCTCATTGCTCTGTGTGTAAGGACTAAACTGTCTAAGGTCAAAGTCGAGAGGCAAAGCTTGATTATGGCCGCTCGTATGACTCACACTATCGCCATTGCCAAAAATATTGCCATTGTTATCATGCTCTGGAGTAGTTGTACCACCTGGAGGTCTGAGTCCACCCGATTCACGAAGACGAGCACCCGCACGCTGGACTCGACGGCGTATCCCGTTGAGACCCTCTCTATCCATGTACAATGAATTCGAGTTCGTATCGGAAAGCTTGTCTTCTCCGGAGCGTGAGGCAGGAGCCTTTTCTTTCCATGCCGATACAAGATTTCGTACAGAGGCTAAAGGGGATCGAGGAATGGTTTGAGGTCTTCGTAATGTTGTGCTCGAAGTGGGTGCGAAAGTAGAGCCAGTATCAGTGTAGGACGGGGTGGTCAAAGTGCCGGAGTTCACTCCAGGGACAGTGTCCGTACCACTTTGTGTATTAGTCAACGTGCGAGTAAGGGTGTCGGAAGGAATGGCTCTCATGTAATCAGATGTCATGGTACGGGAAGGAGTGAGCAGGCTCGGATAGGTGGAACGCATCTCCGTATTTGTGAAAGATCCAGAAAACTTGGAAGGAGAGGAAGGTCGAGAACCATAGCTCGTGCTTCCATAGTTGTAGCCAGTAGTGGTCAGGGTGGTCGTTGGTAAGGAGCCACCCGAGTGTCCAGGAGTAGAGGGAAATCTCGAATAGCTACCACTCTGGCTCTCAAACTGAGCAATCAATCCTGCAGTACGCCCCGGAGGAGGGAGAGTCCTGTCACCACTTGGGTTACCGGACTGCGTATCCCCTGGAAAGAATGTAGATCTGTGTAGGTCATCAGGAGTGGAATAGATAGGCCTGGCTGAGGCCAAAAATGTTCCGGATGTTGGTCTTGATTCTTCGGTATGTTCTGTGATGCGGCTAAGACGAATGCGTGGGTCGGGACTGCGAGTGGCCGGGAGTGTCACATATGATGGAGATCCCGTATACGTGTCCGTAAAAGTTCCTGACTCAGTGTAAGAATCAGTGTAGGAGCCTCGCGACCACTGGCTTAGCGTGTTTTCAGTATGAGTAATTTCATCGTCAAGGTGAGTCAAGGTCCTCTCGACCTCGCTAAGTGAGTCGTCATCAGTATATGAGTCGTCATTGTAACGGCGGATTATGGGTTCAGACTCCTCATGGACTGTCGGGGAAAAATAATCAGAAACGTCACCCCCTCATAAAGCTGCGCGAGAACCTGAATGAGTAGTATACGAGTATCTTGAAGGTGAAAGCGAAGTTTGCACATCGGTAGGCGCGAATGTTGAGAATGTTGCTGACCCATAGGTCGGTGTCCACGAGCTTGAAGAGTTGGCGGACATGTTCCTAGAAGATGGCTTACAGATTCAGATTCAGGCAATGCACTCAATTCTCGAGTAGACTACTATTCTAGGCACATTCAACAGATGATGATGTCTAGGGCAGGTTGCACCGCGGACGCGTTGGTGCACGTGACACCGTAATAAGCATTTTAACTAGATACTTTGTGAGGTATCACATAATCCAAGTCAGAACGATGGGAGTCCCAGTCAACCCATCAATGATCTCATATAGAATATTGACAAAGGCGATGGAACGAACGTGAAACTCATAGATCAAGACGTTGTTCTTGCATTTTATTTACATAGGGCAGATGCAAGAAAACCAAGATCATGAAATGAATATTGTTTAAACACTGCTGGTTACAGGACGAACAACCATCTTCCACTATGCACCAGGGTCATTTATTCTGTAGATCGCAAATGAAATGAAAGTCAGAAATAGATAGATTCAACTGGTACTCCAGACACATACTGGAGCGGGCCCTCATCTTTCTACGTTTGCGTCTGAGTCTGCGAGATCTCTTCTTTTTCCACTTCTCTCTCATCCTACAATTCAAAATCAGTAATGAGACGAAAGCAAGGAATAATAATCATGCCTGATGATACAATGAGCGAGCTGAGAGAACGAAGTGAAGAGTAGGGTTGGTATATCGAATAGCCTGTACAGTTCTTAGTCATACTTTCTCATATATTTGATTTCTTCCTCGGCTTTCTAGTTCCCGAAGCAAATAACTATGTCTAGACGCCAAGTCGTCCCAGTTGCCCTGCGTGAAGAGTTTACAGAATATTCGAGTCTCCTTCGTGCACTTAAAACCTCACATTCTCTTGATCTGCTTGTGAATTTGACTGAACCTTACGTAAAAAACCGCGATGGCGAAATTGACAGTGACAACGATGATGACGAGCAACACTCAACTTCTGCCATTGCACGCACAGACGTCCAGGCAGGAATTGGCTCTGGATTTAAACGAAAACATTTGGACACTGAGTCCAAACATTGGAGGGACAGAGATCAGTGGACGCGATGGCCTATTCCAACAAAAGACGTGCCCCCTCCAGATTGGTCACTCCAAGACGAAATACGGGAAATCATAGAACGTGTCCTCTTTTCTGATCAGGAATTTGATTCACCCTCCTTTGATGAGGGAGGTAATGAATATAACGACAATGAGAATAAAAACGACGGCATGGGGGGAGATCCATCAATGCACACTAGACAAGGCCGACCTGGGGCCGATATTATCTTCAGTGATTGTGAAGACGAGAAAGACATGTATGTTCACGGTCTCGTAGAATCAATGACGCCGGTCATACAATGTAAACTCGAATCTCTCTTCGCTTTGATTTCTGCCCACACAATTGCTCGCTCGGATAGCATGCAGAACAGAATTGAACCATTTGATTGGAGGGATTTGCTCAATATACTGGGATCGCCTGCCGCTAGGCATCTTGTCGACGAGGCGTGCGTTGTTCCTTGCTCGTTCTTGATTGTTGAGATTGACGGCGGCTGATACCAGGATCCTGCAGAACATAACCACAAGGATGGAACAAATTGAAGCGACCTCGGCCTCTGCGTCTAACTCTGAATCTGCTCCTCTGCCCTCCACAGGTTAGTCTGGTTCAACTCTTTTTCCTCCTCAAATTTAACACTTGGCATTCATCCGGTAGCTATCCATCGACACATCCTCACACGGAATAGTCACACCCGTCTCAGAGGCTTGCTATCCGAGTATTCTGTGTCCTTATTCGAACAAAGCCTTCCCCCTACAGATTATGATTATTTGACATCGCATGAGATTTCTGCAAGGACGCAAAAGACGAAAAAGACGAGGAAGCGGAAGGGTTCTGAAAAGGGAAAGGAAAGTGTAGAGGAAGGAGTAGAGGAAGAAAATGTAGAGGAGGAGGGTGAGGAGAGGGAGAGTGTGGAGGAGGATAGAGTAAGGATGGAAGGAAGACAGGATTTGGGTGTGGTGAAGGTAATAGGAAAAGGAAAGAAAGAGAATACGGCAATGCGAATGGTTGAGAATGGTTGAGCAGCTCCTGACCGAACAGAGCGAATACTCAGGTTAGCAAGCTGACCAAAATGCGCCTAGCGAGAAAAGATCTCTCAAAACAGGAGAGCAGACTGCGGTCCAGTCTCTTGGTTGTTTTGAACTGGGCTTTGCTGGTCTTCTTTTCTTGATTGAGATTCGTTTGATCAGAGAACGTCAATGAACCGAAGGTGGATCGATCACCATGGCAGAATTTATGAATCAACCCACTCGAGAAAATTGATATCAATTCTGACCCGACCAACATGCCGAGCACATGATGACATACATTCATGAGGACGATCTCAGACTGACTTAATTGCTAGTCTAATTCTGAGGGAATTTGAATTAGTTCAATCTAGATTACCCTGTCTTGTCATTGGCGACGGTGTGATGGAGCAGCACGAGGTGATATCAACGCACCATTGGTTTAGGATTGCGTCGTTTTTTTTCCATTTTATATGACATGACTCCTCGTTATCTCATATTTCTTCGTCGTCTCGTATACTGGTAGCAAATGTAATGTACCTGTTCCTGAGCTACATCGAGTCATACTACATCGAGTCATACCATGTCAATTATTTGTCAACTACTTTTAGATCTTATCACCAGGAACACACTGAGTTAGTGGTGAGCGATGTTCATTTGTGCTTGTCGATTATTTCAACTTCAAGCTTTAAAATTGGCCTCCACTTTCCAATTTCCTAGCCTCCTGGACATATGCCTGCTGAATCTCACCTAGAACTTCATCAACTACGCTTGAAGCTTCAGGAAATATACACAGCATCCGCTGACTTTCGTCCTCTATCCCTAAGATTGCCCATTCTTGACTCCTCAATCAACAATAATGAATCCTGTAAAGACTCTTCTTGGAGCCACCAGGAACAAATACCTGGACTATGCCAACTTAGAGAGTCTATTCGTCTTGACCTCAATGTTTTGAACAAAGTGGGTGGATTGGATTCAGTCGTCCGCTCACCCTCAACTCAGATATCTTTAGTAGTTCCTCGATGACGCATCAACCGCTTCTTTGCCGTCTCTGAACTCTCCGTACCTGATTGCTGTCTGGAATGAGCTCATCTGCGCTAGGAATCCGGTTGTCAGTGTCTTTAAGATGTTTGACACCGGTAAACCCGGCTATCAGGGGGCATCTAGGAAACGGAACGGAGATAAAGTGTCGAGTCGTGTCAAGGTCGACATTGTATCAGAGAACGGGCGACGATGGACCAGGGTCAATACGTGAGCCTAAGTGATTATGCTCCGGTGCTTCCTTCAACTTCATTACAGGATCACAAACTCAAGGATTCTGGCGGAGTTCCGAGAGATCGATTCATACCTGACTGACGATGACTCCGATGAAGAGTACGATGGGATGCCACCCGCTCTTGCACAAAAGGAGCTTGACAATTCCGTTCTTCGTATGGGTCAATCACTGATTCAGGCAGCCAAAGTTAACCCTATTGAGGGTACTTCAGACATTCCTCGCATTACATTGAGACTTACACGTCTGGACTCGTCGTCCGAGAATGTTGACTCCCGAATCACTCAGACAGTTCGTTTATTAGGCGAAATGAATATCGACGTTGCACTTGGCGAGTACAGCGAGTCAGAATTAGCTGCATGTATGTCTTCATTGCTCTCTTTTCCCTCGCTTCCATGTTCTCCTCGTCCCACTCGACGAGTCGCACTGGATCTATCTGTATTAATTGCACTGGTATCAAATCTCACGCATTTCCCTCTCCCTGCTACCCTCGAAGAAGCCGACCAACGTTTCATACCCTCTCTGGAATACCGTCACTGGAAGGAAATCCACATTGAGCGCAAGAGTTCTCAAGCCAAAGCATCAAAAGTGTTTCCAGAACGTTCAGTTGAAGACCTTCCGGAAATCTACCTCAAACAAGCTCAAGCTCTTACACGACAGCTGGTTCAGGAAATGGCCAAGGGTATGATACAAGAGATCCATGACCAGCTTCTCGAGGTAACAGGTGGGGACTTTTCGAAAGTGGAATTTTGGACCACTCCCGAAGCACGATCTCGTTGCCTCTCAATTGTCAGCAAAATCGGAAGCACAGATGAGAAGCGGCGGGTGCGTGCCCTTCTCGAGCATGGCACTGATCTGAAGGGAAGAATTCAAGCATACTGGAAGGGGTCTCGCTATCCACCGCAGTTTTTGCCCATTTTGCCCATCAATATCTTCTCAGCATCCTCCAACCACGAACACATACTGGTCCGTGATGAGGACGGTTCCGACCCATCTGCCTTTTCCAGAGTGCTGAAAAAAACATGCGAGTACATCCTTGCACAAGGAGTCATCTCTGATTCACGTGCCACACTCAACGGCCCTGACTCAACAGACAATCAAGTAATCAACTGCGAGACTGGCAAGATTCAGCGTGCAGCTGTCATCAAAGTCAATCCTCGACTGACTGCACATACTGTACAGTCTATGCTATGGGGAGCTAAATTGGGATGGACCATTTTAACTGGGAACAAATCCAGCATCAAGGCTATCTTCCGTGAGATCAGAGCTGCGGCAGTCTCTGGGCAATTAGATGAAGCAGATATAGAATACTGCTTGGGTTTGGGTTGTCGTGGCTTTAACGATGCGTTTGGTGACTCCGCAGTATTGTGGGTTACTAACCCTCGTAGTCTAGCCGGAGGGATGTCAAGTCTCCCTATTGAAGCAGGGGAAGATTGAAAGCCAGGCGGTTTACTAGCGATGGTCTCACAACCCGAGGTCTCGGTGATGTATACATGAAGGGAGATACACATATAATACAAGACAGGGTTCGAAGATAAAATAGATAATGTAAATCAAGCTTGATTGGCATCAAGTACTTGCTGAAGGGGCTCCAAACAGACAGACACAGTAGTACTGGGGTGTAAATGAGTAAGTTACAAAATTGTAAATGATTATTACACTACCTCTAAACAGCTAGTAGACCTTGACCAAGACATATAAGGACAATCCTCGGTTTGATACTACTTGAAAATTGAGAGATGTGGTGGAAGACTACTACAATCTGACTCAGAATTAATAACTGAAGTGACATTAATAACTGAAGTGACATAATGATTACCCAACATGATGGCACAATTTCAAGGCCTTAGACAAATGTTGACTCGAAGAACATGCAGACCCCAAAACTCACAAAAGACCTATCTCCGTCACGTCAAAGGCAATCCAGATATTCCATATTGGCAACGGAGCCGAAGTATCACTCTACATCAGGGTAAGAGGGCATGAGGTCCATGTTATACTGGAACCCCAAAATTTAATACTCCTCGAAACAAGCACGGAAATACAAGGTCCGAATGTCTATGCTGCTTGGTGTAGAGTGCGACAAGAACAAAAACATGAAACTAACCATCCCAGGTATTGTAGTGTAGATATTTTTTCTGAAAGCATTGTCGAACATCTGAGTACTGAAGCCTGAAACTCTCCAGTCAGACACCCAGGCTACCAAATTGAGAACGCTGTTATTGTTACTAGATGCCCATCAAGTAGAAACGCAATCAACCTACCAGTTGCATTATAGCCATTCTCTCGTTTTCCGGGAGGCCATTAATCTGGTCCTGTGTCAAAGCTAATACTTGCATTAACATGGCCTAGAACAAAGAAGATAAGCGCTGGTTTCAATTTCATGGATACCCAATAATACACGGACCCTTTGACTTTCGCTAATTGCAGGTGTTCCCACAGAGGTGGAAAGTTGAGGTGCCGAGGGAGAGGGCGCTGTTTGTAGAGATGCCGCTGAAGCTCCTGTGGTAGGTGGCGGTCGATAATACGATGGAGTGGTGGGGGGAAACATTGCTGATGCAGGCGGCAGCGAAGATGGCGGAGGCATCGCAGCCATTGGCGGTGGTGGTTGGAAAGGCACATGTGCTGGAGGAGGAGCAAATGCTGACTGAGATAGATGTTGCGGTGGAACCGGAGGCACGCGTGGAGGTGTCCCAGAAGATCCACCTGGAGGTTGAACTCCTGTCTGTTCGAGCATTCTATGGAGGATAGCGGGATCCACAATGTTATTTAGTACAAGTGCCTGAAAAAGTGCATAGGCAAACTGAGGATGCTTGACTAGAAGTTGTCGAGCTTGCTCTTGGTGAGTGATGATAAATGCCTGAGGGAACAGGGGCATTATATGAGGTCTTAGGATGCATTGGTGACACAACAGAGAAACTCACCTTCATTTGTGCCAGGACTTCCATCAGTTGAGCAGGAGGCATCTTAGCGAGAGTATTAGTGATGAAGTCAAGAGCTGTGGTTCCTTTGGGAAGATGAACTCCGGGAGGAAGATGAGACATGAAATCGCCCTCATGAATACGAGCATTACCGCTTCTGTGTCGAGGCTCAGCAGGTCCGGGAACGCCACCATCTACCAGTTCACCCCGCACGGTTGTTTTGCCTTCGAGAAACGGGTCAGAATCGGCCAAATCGATTCGGAGTGGTCGCCCGCCGACGTCGACGTTGTTCAAATTGCGAACAGCACTCAAGGCAGTTTCATGATCTGAGTTGGCGAGGTGCATTGTATTATTCACGATTCTGTGAGACTCAAGAGAAGTCAGATGAGCAGTAAGTCGAGGCATCCCAGTTTCGTTACACGCACAATCAGATTAGGATTTGATGACCACGCCCCAGGAGAATTTACGTCGTTACCCTTAGTATCAAGCAATTAACGTCAGACATACCAGCAAACTCGCAGAAACCATATCCACGAGGCTTCCCCGTTTCTCTGTCAAATACAAGTCTAAACAGCTTACATTGAGCTAATGATCCCCACAATGTTAGTCGTGAAAAGGTACCTAAACCCAATAACTTGGCCTACAGTCTTGAACACGTCTATGAGTTGTTCTTCACCCATATTATACGGGACATTGCCGACTAAGAATAAAACATCAGAAAATAAATAAATGCCAGTTTAGAGGACAGCACAAACCAAATACTACCTTGCTCATGATCAAAAAGATGGATGTTGAATGGCGACTGCTCGAACTTCCTGATGTCACGTGAGTCATGGGATAGTTATGACTGGTCCGAGTACTAATTGGAAAACCTCCTGATTAACTGGTATGAATAATATCCCATCGATTTTGAGAAAGTCGCGATTGGTTCTGTTGCATGGAAGTGTTGAACGTTCAGCGGCACTGCCAGGTGCTGAGTCATTTTTTTGGAGTCACCCACAGATCGAGGCCATCTCAGATCTTGCTGTGTCCTGGGTCCTCGTCTCTCGTATATAAAATCTGGAACCAAGATAGTTGTATTTCTCGGACCTCCCTTACAATGCCTCCTGCCGTACCTTCAAAATCCATTAATCTTTCTTCTCAACAAACTCCGAGCCAGTATCGAAACGCAGTTTCTCGGGGTGTGCAATCCAAAGTTCATCAGCTCATCCAAGCCGGTATACTTCGTCGTGCCCGACCTATCAAACAATGTAGTGGCAATTGGAAGCCACGGTATCTTGATACTCTGATCACTCTGACGTCAGAATAATTGATAACACCTCTTCTAGAATGGATCTGATTGATGACCCATCCTCCCCTAATATCATTGTTATTTTCGAATTGCCTGGGGTCAAAAATGAGAACATCGTACTCCAGATTAAGGACAGACGACTTGTAGTAATCGGTATCAGAGTTGATCCTTTCGCAGAAGCAATCGTGGCTGCAAAAAGTTCTATGGAGGTGCCAGCATCTCCAGTTTCTAGTGGAACTGATTTTGCTCCCCACATCTCAGCAAACTCATTGGGGAATGTTGCAGATGATCCGGTCACACCATCGAGTACTCGTCCCTCAATGAATAAGTCTATTCGCGAGCTACGCTATGGTTCGTTCTTTCGCAGCATTCCTGTCCCGGATGGTATCAAGGTAAAACTCGGATGTTTCTTGACCGATCCTCCGCGACTCACCTTCGAATCTAGCAATCTGAAATCAGTGCTGACGTTCAGGATGGCATGTTAACTGTGACTTGGCCCCGTGTACCGGCCGCCCGATCGTCTACCTCTGAAGTGACACCAACTTTAGGCGCCACCGACGACGTACTGAATGCTCTCGATACCGCTTCAGTTACCCACTCTTCTGTTCATACAGAGGCAGCTCCAATCTCACATTGAAGCGGCCGAGCCTACGTGCCAAACATTGGCTCACTAATTTTTGCCCGGTGATATACCAGGTTCGTGCGGAACTACTGGGTTTGTCCAGCCATTCGTCAAAGGTTTACGCTCTTCAGCAGGTGTACAGCAACAGCTACAAATTTAGGATCACTGGTGTCGGCTTATCTCATGTTCTCTTTTTCAACAATCATGCATGCGTTCGTATCTTTATGGGTCCAATATTACGCTACCTACCATCATTCAGCTCCTCTGTATTTGATTAATTTAGAATCCCCTGTATCCTACAGCTTCACGAGTGAATATCCTTAATTGATACAAAACTCGATGTCCGGATAAGTTGACAGCCATATTCCAGCAATGTCATGTACAATATTCTACATTGAATAAGTAATAAAATATAATTACATGCTGGACAAGAACATCAGTACCGAATTAATGTACGATTAAATTAGACATCATCGCTCTCCTCTGAACTGGGCCGGCACATCAACCATGAGTACGATTCAAAATGACCTTCCTTAGCAGAAAATGCTCCAGTGTAGCTTCTCATGTTCTTAGTGAATCATTGACGTGGATCGAGAAACACAAAATTATGGTTGCTAGGAGAGAG
>Ga0157363_1001576_pt1 | contig 19131 bp, 20 predicted proteins | sample AttsexASBM1_FD_111477 | JGI IMG/M metagenome (GOLD analysis project Ga0157363, IMG submission 111477) | Fungus gardens microbial communities from leaf cutter ant in Ribeirão Preto, State of São Paulo, Brazil - Atta sexdens ASBM1 | ecosystem: Host-associated > Fungi > Mycelium > Unclassified ... | reverse complement strand
GTCTGTGGATGTGGTCTGGGCTCCAGTTTCGCTATCGAAATGAGTGCCAAATCCGTATTAAAGAAACTCGAAATTGAAGCGGATATTGATCACACCACGATTTCAGAAGCCAATGCTTTTAAATCCGACATGATTCTAACCCAAAAAGCCTTTGCGGATGTCCTGAATGCCGATGCCAGCCCCGAGCAAATCAAACGGGTGATTATTCTCAATAAGCTGACCGACAAGGCAGAAATTGAAGAAAAAATCGTGGCGTTTATGAAAGAACGTAATCTGAAGGTTGCTAACCATGAATAGTGTGATCAACTTCCTGGTAAAAGACTTATTAGGGCAGGCATCGATTCTGATCGCTTTTATTGCCCTGATTGGTCTGTTACTGCAGAAAAAATCCGCAGGTAAGGTGGTGGAAGGCACCTTTAAAACGCTGCTGGGCTTCTTAATTATGATGGCGGGTATCAACATTATTGTCGGTACGCTGACCTTCCTGAATACCATCTTTACCCACGGTTTTGGCATGAAGGGCTATATCACCGATGTGGCCGCCATTGCCGGATTAGCCAGCCGTGAGCTGGGCTCTGAGGTGGCGCTGACATTGTTGGTGATCTTTATCGTCAACATCATCATCGCGCGTCTGACGCCGTTCAAATACATCTTCCTCACCGGCCAGGCGCTGCTGTGGATGGCAACCATTGGTGCGGTGATTGGCTACAAAGCCGGGCTGACAGGTTTACCGCTGATCCTGACGGGCGGCATCTTCGGCGGCATTATGGCGGTCGTGATGCCAGCGCTGGCTCAGCCGGTGGTGCGCCGAATCACGGATTCCGATGATGTGGCACTCGGACACTTCTGCACCATTGGCTACTTGTTGACAGCGGCAGTGGCGAAGGTGGTCGGTAAAGGCTCGCGCTCAACGGAAGATCTCAAGCTGCCAGACAACTTCAAGTTCCTGCAGGACACCTATCTGTCGATGGCAGTGGTGATGGTACCGATGTACCTGATCCCGGCAGTGGCAGCAGGCCCAGAATTTATTGGCCAGTACAGTAATGGCATGAACTACCTGATGTATGCCTTCATGCAATCGATTCAGTTTGTTGCGGGTGTCTTCGTGTTGTACAGCGGTGTGCGTTTACTGCTGAACGAACTGGTTCCAGCCTTCCGTGGTATCGCTATGCGCCTGGTGCCGGATGCCAAACCGGCACTCGATTGCCCGGTAATGTTCCCTTACGCACCGAATGCCGTGATCGTCGGCTTCCTGGCAACAACGCTGGGTTCCGTGGTCGGTATGCTGGTGTTCCCGATGTTCGGTCTGGCGATGATTCTGCCTGGCCTGCTCACTAACTTCTTTGCCGGTGGCACCGCTGGCGTGTTTGGTAACGCGCTGGGTGGACGTCGCGGGGCGATGATTGGCGGCTTTGTACATGGTCTGTTTATCACCTTCCTGCCGGCCATTCTGGTACCGATGCTCGAAAGCTACGGCTTCACCGGTGTGACCTTCAGTGACTCTGACGTCATCAGTACCGGACTGGTATTGGGTCATGCGTTCCAGGGCAACTGGTTGTTCGTCGCACTCTTTATTGTCTTTATCACTCTGATCGCCTGGTTTGTTAACGGAAAATCCCCTAAATCCCACGAGGAAAAGCTTCATGAAACTTTATAACTTTACCGATCTGTTACAGGTGGCTAAACAACGTGAATTTAAAGCGCTAGGTTCCTTTAATTTGCACTGCCTGGAAATGTTACCGGCCTTTTTTAAAGCAGCAGAGAAAACCAACAGTCCATTAATGATTCAGATCTCAACCGGTACGGCGAAATATCTCGGACACAAATTATTAGTGGATGCGATTCGCTCATTATCTGAAAGCCGTAATGTACCGACGTGCCTGCATTTGGATCACTGTTCAGATCTCGATGCGATTCAAATGGCACTGGACGCCGGATTCAGCTCCATTATGTACGACGGCTCGCATTTATCGATTGAAGAGAATATTGCCAATACGCGTCGCGTGATTGATATGGCGCGTCCATTGCAGGTATCGGTTGAAGCCGAACTGGGTGCTATCGGTGGTTCAGAAGACGGTAAAGAAGTCGAAATGAACGATGCGTCCTTTACCACCGTAGATGATGCTAAGCGTTTCGTGGATGAAACAGGCGTTGATATGCTGGCCATCTCCATCGGTACTGTACATGGACTGTATACCGGTAAAGCGCATATTCAGCATCAGCGTCTGGCCGATATTACTGAAGCGACTAAAACCCCGTTGGTGTTGCACGGCGGTACGGGCGTGAGTGATGAAGACATGCGCCTGGCCGTGCGCAGCGGTATCGAAAAAGTGAACGTCGGCACGGAAATGAATGTGCAGTGGGTGGCAAACTGCAAGCAGACGTTTGAAAAAGGTAAAGTGAATGACAGCGTACGCAACTTCCTGGTGCCCGCAAATGATGCCGTTACCAATGTGCTGGTAGAAAAGATTTCACTGTTCCGTTAAGTACGACTCACTCATGACGTAATAAACCTGAGGTGCCCTGGCGCCATTCGGGGCAGGAGACGCTATGTTTGGATTCTTGAAAAAGGGCTCAGAAAATAAGAGCCAGGATTCACAAGAAATAGATCTTCAGGCAGAAACCATCAGTGGAAAAATTAGCGAGCTGGAACAACAGCTCGCTGTTAATCCGCAGGCAGTTGATACGCAGAAACAATTAATGCTGGAATATAATCGTGCATTAAATATCTTTGCGAAAAGCCGCCGTTTTCGTCAGGAAATTGATCCGCTGTTCGTTAAAATTGATGAACTGCGTAATACCATCCGCAAATCAATTTAAGGAGGCAGTATGAGTATTAAGCGACTGCTGCAAGAAGCGAATGCGATTCAGGTGGGGATCAGCGCCACGGACTGGCGCGAAGTGATCGCGCTGGCCGCACAACCGTTGGTAAGCGGTGGATATGTGAAGGATTCGTATCCGGAGGCGGTGATAGCCAATACCCTGACGCACGGCGCTTATTATGTGTTTGAGGAAGGGATAGCTATTCCGCATGCGCGTCCGGAAACGGGCGTGCTGAAAGATTGCTTCAGCATGATTGTGCTGGATGAGCCGATCTCTTTTGAAGGGAGTGACAAAGCCGATATCGTGATCATGTTCGGCGCGCGCGACAGCAATGCGCACATCGAAGAGGGCATTCGCGCAATTGTCTCATTATTGGAAGATGAAGAGACGCTGGTGCGGTTACGCCAGGCCAGCAGTGTGGCGGAGGTGATAAAAATCCTATGACTTCTCACACAGCAGAAAAGGTGGTGGTGCTGGTCAATGGCATCCCCGCGTCGGGGAAAAGCACCCTGACACGCGCCATGGCGGAGCAGTTTGGTTTTCCAGTGCTGACGCTGGACAGCCTGAAAGAACCGTTTATGGCCAGTTTCGCGCCGGTGGACCGACTGCGTAACCGGCAGTTGGGGTGCGCGGCCTATCAGGCGATCTGGAAGGTGGTCGGACAGGCTCCCAACTGCTGCGTTTACCTGATTGACGCCTGGTTTGGTTTCCAGCCCAAAGAAGTGCTGCAGCAAGGATTGCAGCAGGCAGGCATCACCCGGGTGCTGGAGCTATGGCTTTCCATCACACCGGACGAAGCGGTCGCGCGCTATCAGTCACGATTAACCGATCGCATGCCAGGCCATCCAGGTGCCGAGTACCTGCCGGAACTGCGAAAGCTGGCGGAAACGGCGCAGCCGATGGCGCTCGGACCGGTGCTGCAACTTGATGCGGCCGACCCGGATGAAGCGGCCGCGTGTGCCTGGTTGCAGCGTCAGCTGCGGCTGCCGGTGAGTGCTCAGCCCGCTTTGTCTGCATCAGGTTGAAAGAAGTCCGCCAGCAAAGTGCTGAACTGTTGATCGTGTTGACGATCGTCAGCCAGCTGGCGGCAAATTTCCCCTAAAGCCCGATAAAGCTGATCGGTGGCGAGTTCGCCGTGATTGAGCGTGGCAATCTCATCCATCTCCGCCGCCCAGCGCCAGGCTTTTGGCAGCATATCCGGGGCGGCTTTTTCCATTCGTTTCAGTAACGCCTGCTGGCTCTCCTGCATCTCTTCACGTAACGCATCCGCAGCACCCACGCGGCTGGCATTGATCAGCATCGCCGAAGTCAGCAGGGTAATGCCTTTGTTGATACCGGCGTACGCCATCTTCAATGCTGAGGCGGCGCCGTTTTCAGCGTTCATCACCCGTATTCGCAATCCATAATCACTTAACTGCGCCAGTTTTCCGGCATGGGGCCCTGCAAACCAGAAGCGCGGTCCGGTGGGATTTTGCTCGCCCGGCGGCAAGCCAATAATCGCTGCATCGGCAAAGGGTGTGCCGGTGCTTTCGATCACCTGAGCCACCTGCTTTAGCGTCTCCGGACTGATGGCGTTGCAATCTACATACAGCGGCTTATGTACGGCAGCTTGCAGAAGCGGGGCCATCTGCTGCGCCCAACTGAGTGCCGATTCGGGCGGCAGGATCGACAGGATAATATCGGCCTCACACAGTGCCTCTGCGCTGCAGTCGACAATATTTGCCTGTTGTGCACGCTGTTGAGATTGGGCGGAGCGTTGGCTTAGCGGGGTAATCACCCGCGCCCCGTGCTGGGCAAGCACAGCCCCGATGGCCGCGCCCATAGCGCCGGGTGCGGCGATAGCAATGGTTGTCATCACGATAACTCCCTCAGGCATTAACTTCTCAGTATGGAACGTGCTAAAAGGATCGTGTGCAGGGAAGTGCAAGCAAATACAACCGTTAACCCGGCGAAAAGACGCGCGTGCTGAGAAAATCAATTAACGCGCGGACTTTGGGTGAAGGATGTTTACTGGCGGGCCACAGCAGATGAAACACATTGCGGTGACAGGCGTAATCGCTAAGGATTTCGACCAGTGTGCCTTGCGCGAGGGCTTCCCGCACTGAGAAATCAGGCAGCATAGCAATCCCTAAACCTCGCTTCGCAAAACAGACTCGCGTCTCGATGTTGTTGCACACCATGCTGCAAGGCAAAGCCAGCTCATGTTCATCTTCATAACCGCGTAATACCCAGCGTTCCAGCTTGCCGGTGGTGTTGAAGCGATAATGCAGGCAGGCATGATGTTGCAAATCTTCCGGCATCTGCGGCGTGCCGTGACGCGCCAGGTAATCGGGTGACGCGACGGCAAGCGAGCAGGCATAACCCAACTTGCGCGCCGAAAGACGAGAATCCGTCGGCGGGCCGCCACGCATGACCGCGTCATAGCCTTCGGCAATCACATCCACCAGGCGATCGCTAAAATCGAGATCCAGCTGAATATCAGGATAGGCCGCCATAAAATCACCCAGCGCCGGCAAAATCAGTGAGCTAACGATTGGCAGGCTGAGTTTTAATCGCCCGGTCGGACGCTGTGCGGCCTGCGATAATTCGCTTTCGGCTGCTTCTATCTCGGCAAGAATACGCCTGCTACGCTCCAGAAACAGCGTGCCTTCAGCGGTGAGGGTGATGCTACGCGTGCTGCGGTGAAACAGCCTTACACCCAACCGGTCCTCCAGACGGGCGATACTCTTCCCGACCGCCGACGCCGTAACCCCCAGATGTCGTCCCGCCGCCACAAAACTGCGTGTTTCCGCCACCTGAACGAACACCATAAATCCATTGAGGCTGTCCATCTTGACCCCTTATTCAGGACAAAAATGTCCTGTGAGTCATGAAATGTACCCTACTTTTTCCGTAATCGGGAAGTGGCTAGCTTAATCGGACTTATGACTCAGGAGCGAGAACGATGCAAAAGATCCTTCAGCAGGTGATGCAAACGGCACTGGATGAACAGCGTCTGGTGGGGATGGAGGTCATGGTGAAGCGCGATGGCGAAACCCTGTTCCATCAGGCAGCGGGCTATGCCGATCGCGAAAGCCAACGACTGATGAGCGTGGGTGAGCGTTTTCGCCTCGCCTCCGTCAGCAAGCCAATAGTCAGTACTGCGGCGGTGATGCTGGTCGCAGCGGGAAGGCTGTCACTGGATAGCGATATCACGCGCTGGCTGCCAACGTTTAAACCGCTGCAGCCTGACGGCAGCCGGGCGCTGATCACGTTGCGTCAACTACTAAGCCACAGCGCCGGTCTTAGCTATCGCTTCCTTGAAGCCACACCCGATGGACCCTATGCGCGGGCAGGGGTCTCGGACGGTATGGATGCGACCCCATTATCCCTGCAGGAGAACCTTCAGAGACTGAGTACGGTTCCCTTGCTGTTCACTCCGGGAACAGCGTGGTGCTATTCACTGGCTATGGATGTTGTGGGGGCGATCATTGAACAGGTCCAGCAGCAGCGATTGCCTGAGGCCATACGTTCTCTGGTCACCGGGCCACTGGGGATGAAACAGACGGGCTTCTCACTGTCAGCCGACCAATCTGTTGCAACCGCTTATGTCAGCGACACGCCGCGTCCACATATCCTGAGCGAAGGAGAGGTGGTTGCCCCGTTTGAAGGGACGGTGGGGATCCCGTATAGCCCTGCTCGTGTATACGATCCACAGGCGTTTCCGTCTGGCGGCGCAGGCATGGTCGGAACGGTCAGTGATCTCATGACGCTGCTGGAAATGCTGCGCAGCGGAGGCGGTACTCTACTGTCGCCAGAGTGGATTGCAGAGATGGCCCGGGATCAAGTCAGCGAGCACGTCTTGCCGGATATGCCCGGGGTCGGGTTTGGACTGGGCTTCTCGGTATTGCGCGCTCCGCTGCTGGCAGACTCACCTGAATCTATTGGCACCTGGCGCTGGGGTGGCGCTTACGGTCATGCATGGTTTGTCGATCCACAACAGGCTTTGAGTGTGGTGGCCTTTACCAACACGCTTTATGAAGGCATGTCCGGACAATTTGTTAATGACCTGCGCGATGCTGTTTACCAGGCATTACAGGGGGCCGAATGAGCGCACGTTTACCGTTAGTGCCTCTGTTCACACTCAGTCTGGCGGCGTTTGTCACCATCGTTACCGAAGCACTGCCCGCCGGATTACTGGTACCCATGGCTCAAGATTTACAGGTATCAGTGGCTGCTGCGGGCCAGAGTGTGTCGACTTTTGCGATAGGTTCCCTCCTGGCTGCCATACCGCTGATGGCCTTGTTACAGGGCACACCACGACGTCGCCTGCTGCTCTTTGCGCTGGCAGGATTCACCGCCGCCAACGCGGCAACCGCGCTAGTGAGCCACTATTCATTGATGCTAGTGGCTCGGATTCTGGCCGGTATGGCAGCGGGTCTGCTGTGGGCGCTATTGGCGGGTTACGCCGCCGCCATGGTACCGCCTGAGCAGAAGGGCAAAGCCATCGCCATGGCGATGGCCGGCACGCCCCTGGCGCTGGCGTTTGGCGTGCCGCTGGGAACCCTGGTGGGCAACGTGATTGGCTGGCGCCTGAGTTTTGCCGCACTGAGTGGTTTATCGCTGCTGCTGATGCTGATATTGCGGCTGACTGCGCCACAGCAGCCAGCAGACCCGGCGCAGCAGCGTTTGCCTTTGCGCCAGGTGTTAATACTACCCGGTGTGGCCAGAGTGCTGATGCTGGTGCTCTGTGTGGTGCTGGCGCACAACATCCTCTACACCTTTATCGTGCCATTTTTACAACCTGCCGGGCTGGCCCCCTGCGCTGACGCGATATTGCTGATGTTTGGTATCAGTTCGCTGATCAGCATTGTTATCACAGGCTGGTGGGTGGACCGCTACTTACAGCCGATATTGTTGATCAGCATTCTGTTGTTTATGGCTGCCGCGCTGCTGCTGCAACTGTTTTCCACCTCGGCAATGGCAATCGGGTTAGCGGTCATGTTGTGGGGATTGGCGTTTGGCGGAGCGGCCACACTGTTCCAAACCGCGATGGTGGAGCATGCCGGTAATGCGGTGGATGTTGCGCAATCGATGCTGGTCACGGTTTGGAATCTGGCGATTGCCGGCGGCGGAATCCTCGGGGGTACGTTATTGCATAGCGTCGGCGTCAGCGGTTTTGCCCCGGCACTTTTATTACTGCTGACGGTGGCGCTGTGGACGATTTGGCGGGGAAGAAAACGGGCCGCAAGCGCTTATGGTCATCCCGGATCGTGATAATAACCGCATGATTTGATAAGGCATATTTCATATGCTCAACCAGGCTTGATGGATGTTCTGCATGATATTGCGCATCCATCAAGGAGATCTGTATGAAAATTGATTTGCACGGTAAAACCGCATTAGTCACTGCCTCAACGGGCGGCATTGGCTTCGCTATCGCTCAGGGATTGGCTGAGAGTGGGGCCGAAGTGGTGCTTAACGGTCGCAGTGAAGCCTCGGTAAGCCGCGCGCGTGAGAAGCTGAATGGATTGGTGGCGGGGGCCAAAATTCATACTTTTATCGCCGATCTGGGTAGCGCGCAGGGCGTGAAGCAGTTGCTTAACGGGTTACCTCCCATCGATATTCTGGTCAACAATGCGGGGATTTATGGTCCGCAGGACTTTTACGCTACCGATGATGAAACCTGGGAAGCGTACTGGCAGACCAATGTGATGTCGGGCGTACGTCTGTCTCGAGCTTTGTTGCCGGAGATGGTGAAACGCGGTTGGGGGCGTGTGGTGTTTATCTCTTCTGAATCGGCGCGCAATATCCCCGCGGATATGGTGCATTACGGTGTGACCAAAACCGCGCAACTCTCCCTGGCGCGTGGGCTGGCGAAAGTCGCGGCAGGGAGCGGCGTGACGGTAAACAGTGTGCTGCCTGGCCCTACGATCTCCGATGGCTTTGCCGCGATGATGGAAGACGAGGTAAAACGTACCGGAAAATCGTTAGAGGTGCTGGCAAAAGAGTTTGTGATGGCACAGCGGCCGAGCTCGGTGATTCAGCGCGCGGCAACGGTCGATGAAGTTGCCAATATGGTGGTATACGTCTGTTCACAACAGGCATCAGCTACCTCCGGCGCGGCATTGCGCGTCGATGGCGGTGTGGTGGATGATATTGTTTAACCATTGATGGTAAGCACAAAACCGTAGCGGCGAGATTTATCGCGCCTTCTGACAGCAATCAAGCTGCCAGAAAGTATTGCGCTGCTACGCTATCGATATGCAAAACACCAAGACAAAAGTTTACACAGCAAAGCTTGGTGTTTCTGCTGCAAGTGAATAAAATGCCCGCACTTTACTCTGGGGCGATGGCATGACCAAATCAGCACAACGCGCAAAATGGATTCTGGCACTGCTTTGTCTGGTGCTGGCGTTTTGTCTTGCCCAGCGTAGCTTTAATCTGCCGAGTGCCTCTCAGGCGCAGATCAGCGCCTCGTCTTTCAGCGAACACGGAACGTTCGGTGGCGAAAAACTCTGTTCCATCAGCGGAAAATCACTGCACGCGGCTGCCCCGATTATTGACAGCGTCATGCCGTTTTTATTGATGGTCGTGGCTCTGTTTACCACGCTATGCACTTCTAATGCGGTTAGCGCCTATCGTCGCGAACCCCTCTTTCCCCCGATACAGCGGCGGCATCTGACCTTCTGTGTCTTCCGGGAATAACACCACGCTGTCCATCGCGTAAACCTTGTTATTCACCGGAGAAAAATTCATGAATCTCTTTATCAGGAGCCTGCTGCTCCTGTTGGTCAGTTGCACGAGTATTGTGCACGCTGCCGACACAGGCTGGCTGCGTAATGCACAAAACAGCCATGCAGAAGTGCGCTTACGCAGTGCAAATGATGGCGCTGATGCGCAAATAATGCTGGATATCCGCCTGGAAAAGGGTTGGAAAACCTACTGGCGGTCGCCGGGGGAAGGCGGCGTGGCCCCTGAAATTCGCTGGCAAACCCCCGATGTCAATGCCGCGTGGTATTGGCCAGCACCTGCTCGTTTTGACGTGAGCGGACTCACCACCCAAGGCTATAAAGGCGATATCACGCTGCCGATAGCGTTGGCGAAGGTGTTAAATAAACACCTCGCCGGCACGCTCACGCTGTCGACCTGTAGCGATGTCTGCATTCTGACCGATTTCCCTTTCACGCTGGATCTCGACCAGCAGGCTGACCCCGATTTTGCCCGCGATTACGCCCGGGCGATGGGGCAGATCCCCGCTGAAAGCGGTTTGACCGATCAACTGGACGTCAGCAACGTCAATAGCGAACTGCAAATCCGCGCTCAGCGTCAGGGTGGATGGACTAAACCTGAGCTGTTCTTCGACTATCCACAAGGGAGCATGCTGGCTGCACCGCAGATCACGGTGAAGGGCGACATACTCAGCGCTCGGGTAGCGGTCACCGATGAGTGGGGCGAAGCAGCACCCGATTTGCGGGGCAAAACCTTGTCGCTGGTGGTCGTTGACGCGGAAATTGCCCAGCAAAGTTCGGTGATCATCGGCGCGCAGCCCCTTGTCTCCGACAGCACATCACAGACCCTATGGTCGGTGATATTGCTGGCGCTGTTGGGCGGATTGATCCTTAACCTGATGCCATGTGTGCTGCCGGTGCTGGCCATAAAACTCAGCGGTCTGGTGCAGCAACAAGGCCAATCGCGGCGTCAGACCAGGCAGCAGTTTCTTGCCTCCAGCGCTGGGATCCTGTTTTCGTTCCTGCTGCTCGCGGCGTTGATGACCGGCCTGCGGCTAAGCGGGCAGGCGCTGGGCTGGGGCATCCAGTTCCAGAGCAGTGGTTTCCTGCTATTGATGGTACTGGTGATGTTCCTGTTCACCGCCAGCCTGTTCGATTTACTGCATTTCCGTTTACCTTCAGGCCTTAATACTCGACTGGCAACGCAGGGCGGTAGCGGGCTGCTGGGGCATTTTGGTCAGGGGGCTTTTGCCACGTTACTGGCGACGCCGTGCAGCGCGCCGTTTCTCGGAACCGCAGTGGCCTATGCGCTTACCGCACCCTTGCCGCAGTTATGGTTGCTGTTTGCCGCATTAGGTATCGGCATGAGCTTGCCATGGCTGTTGGTGGCGGCATTGCCAGGTTTGGCGCGCTGTCTGCCGCGTCCGGGGCGCTGGATGATTCATCTGCGTACTCTGCTTGGTCTGTTAATGCTGCTCGCCACCTTCTGGCTGGTCACGCTGTTGATCCCGCATTGGGGTAGCACCGTTGCCACGGTACTGGGTGGCGTATTGCTGCTGGTGCTCTGTGGCTGGTTAATTCAGCGTCGGGCGCTGCAACAAGCCGGTGTGGTATTTATCACCCTGACGTTGGTGGGGGCGGTATTCCTGATGACGCGCATTGAGCCAGAGGAGGAAACGCTCTACTGGCAGCCGCTGACCGAAGCGGCAATCAATCAGGCGCTGGAGCAAGATAAGCGCGTGTTTGTCGATGTCACCGCCGACTGGTGCATTACCTGCAAGGTGAATAAATCCCGCGTGCTGAATCAACCTGACGTGCGCGCCGCGCTAAAAGCCGACGATGTGGTGCTGCTGCGCGGTGACTGGACCCAGCCCGATCCGGCGATCGGTGAATTCCTGCGTAAACGCGACCGTGTCGCCATCCCTTTTAACCAAATTTATGGCCCGGCACTGCCGCATGGCCACATTTTGTCACCGTTGCTGAGTCGTGAAGCGGTGATTTCTACTCTCTCTGAGGCCAAAAAATGATGAAAAAATCCCTGTTACTGTCCCTGATGTTTCTGACTCTGCCTGCGCTGGCGGCGGCACCCTTTACACCTGAACAAGAGGCACGCATCAAACAGCTGATTCGAGAAACGCTGGTGCAGAATCCGGCGATTCTGGCCGAAGCAGCGGATGCCTTTGATAAAGAAGCGGCGAAACAGCAGCAGAGCGTTGTCGCGCAGATGGTGAAGAAAAACCACGATGCCTTGTTCAACGATGCGGGTTCACCACGCATCGGCGCTGAAAAACCCGCGCTGACGCTGGTGTATTTCACTGACTACAACTGCGTGTTCTGTAAGAAATTCGATGCGGATATTGAGAAGCTGCTGAAAACCTATCCACAGGTGGCGGTCGTATTAAAACCGCTGCCTTATCGTGCCGAGACATCATTGACATCCGCGCGTCTGGCATTGACGGTTTGGGAACAGCAACCTAAAAACTTCCTGAAACTCCACGAGCGGTTGATGGCGAAAAAGGGTAACCACGATGAGGCGAGCATTGCTGCGGCGCTGGATAAAACCGGCATTAAGCTGAATGAACCCAGTAAAGCCAGCCTCGACACCATCAATGAGAATCTGACGCTGGCGCAGCAGTTAGGCGTTCAGGGCACGCCTGCTACGCTGGTTGGCAATGAGCTGATCAGCGGCGCGGTGCCGTATGCGCAACTGGAAGCGGCAGTGAAGGGCGCGTTGCAGGCGAAGCCATGATGCGCATTAAGCGCTGGCTGCGTGAAGCGCTCTGGCTGGTGCTGATCGCCGCTGCTGTCATTTGGGGTATGGATTGGCTGCGATCTCCGCAGTTGCCTGCCGATTTGGCGCAACAGCCGCTAACGGCGCTACATGGCGAAGTTAATCTGGCCACATTAAGCCAGGACAAGCCGGTGCTGGTGTATGTGTGGGCCACCTGGTGTGGGGTGTGCAAACTTACCACGCCCACGGTGGCTGCGCTCAGCCAGAACGGCACGCAGGTGGTGACTGTGGCGCTGCGATCGGGGGATGACCCGCGTGTCGCGACCTGGCTGGAGAAGAAAGGTCTGCGCGGTCCGGCGGTGAACGATGAGAACGGTGCAGTGAGTCAACGCTGGGATATCAGCGTGACACCGACCTTTATCGTATTGCAGCAGGGCAAAGTGGTGAGCACCACCACCGGCTGGAGCAGCAGTTGGGGATTGAAACTGCGACTCTGGTGGGCAGAAAAATTTAGCTAGCGCGTAAGTGAGTGTCAGATCGCGCTAAACAGCGTATTGACTGACAGATAGGGTTACTGCTTAGCCAGGCTGTCACTTCTCTAAGTGGCAGCTTTTTTTCGTGCTAAGGCAAACGAATGTCGTGAAAGCACCGCGTTAGCGGCGCGAGGACCGCCAGCCCCAAAGCGGCCCCAGACTGCGTTAACGCTGATCGTTTAACAGACAAGCGGTAATCCAGCAGGAACTCATGCATTCTCCAGGGAGACACCTGCATGCGTATCCGCGGTCTACCGCGCCCCGAGAAAATCCTCGCGCTGCGGTGTAAAAGTATCCAGCAGCGTACCCGCTTCCAGACAAACGCAGCCGTGCACAACATTGGGCGCTTTATACAACGTATCTCCAGCGCCGACCTCCTGCGTAACCCCATCAATCGTAAAAGCAAAACGGCCCGACAACACATAGGTCAGTTGCTCATGCGGATGATGATGCAATGGCCCAACGGCATCTTTCTCAAAGGTCACTTCGACCGCCATCATTCGTCCCCCGTGGGCCATGACTCGCCTCTTCACGCCGTTACCAAGGTCTTCCTGAATGGTTGCGCTTTTATAAATAAACATGGGTTCTCCTCACCAGTGACTTCATTAATGTGTGAAGTAACTCACACCGAAAGGGACATTTCAGGGCTGCATTTTAGCGCACCTTGATTAAAATGAAACAGTGTTTCAATTTAATCTGAGGATGGATCATGAAAATCGCTTTGATGATGGAAAATAGCCAGGCCGCTAAGAACGCAACCGTATGGAAAGAGCTGCAAAACGTCGCGCAACCGCTCAGCCATCAGGTATTTAACGTCGGCATGAGCGACGAGCAGGATCACCATCTGACTTATATTCACCTCGGCATCATGGCCAGCGTGCTGCTGAACAGCAAAGCGGTGGACTTTGTGGTCGCCGGTTGTGGCACCGGACAGGGCGCTTTGGTATCGCTCAACCTGCATCCTGGCGTAGTGTGCGGATACTGTATCGATCCTGCTGATGCCTATCTGTTTGCCCAAATTAATAATGGCAATGCGCTTTCGCTGCCCTTCGCCAAAGGTTTTGGCTGGGGTGCCGAGCTAAATCTGCGCTTTATCTTTGAGAAAGCCTTTACCGGCGAAAAAGGTCTGGGTTACCCGCCAGAACGCAAAGAGCCGCAGGTGCGCAATGCGGGCATTCTCAATGAAGTCAAAGCCGCGCTGATGAAAGACAATTACCTCGATTCACTGCGCGCGCTGGACCCTGAGTTGGTAAAAACCGCAGTGAGCGGGGCGCGTTTGCAGGAGTGCCTGTTCGAACACGGACAGAATCAGGATATCGTTCGATACGTGCGTGAATTGCTGTAATGCGCTGCTGTTAAGCGAATCTTGCGACTGAAATCAGGTGCGCACCCTTGCGCACCTGACCAGAACTCACCTCAGCGCCATCCCCGTTAATGGCAACCCGTACCGTTTAAGCCCGACTCGACTCCACCAACATCTGTGTATACGCCACCTGCGCGCGATTCCCCACCAATGCATCGACATCCAGCGTCTCCAGCATTTTCCCGTGCTGCATGACGGCAACCCGATGGCACAGATGCGCCACCACACCGAGATCGTGTGTCACCATTAAATAAGTAAGATTCTCCTGCTGCTGTAAATCACTCAACAGGTTCAGGATCTCTGCCTGTACGGAAACATCCAGCGCCGAGGTCGGCTCATCCAGTAACAGCACGCGTGGTTCGAGGATTAACGCACGTGCAATCGCCACACGCTGACGCTGACCGCCCGAAAGCTGATGCGGATAACGAGTTTGCCAGGCGCGGTTCAAGCCCACTTTTTCCAGCATGGTAATCACGCGCTGGGAACGTTGTCCGATACCGTGAATATGCAGCGGCTCTTCCAGAATGTCGCCAATAGTATGGCGCGGATGCAATGAGCCATAAGGATCCTGGAACACCATTTGCACCTCGCGGCAGCGTGCGCGGGCAATGCGATGCTCCAGTTTTTCTCCGGCAATCGCTAGCTCACCATCCCAATGGGTAAACAGCCCGGCAAGGCATTTCAGCACCGTGGTTTTCCCCGATCCGGACTCGCCGACCAGGCCAAAAATTTCCCCTTCACGCACCGACAAATTAACGTCATACAGCACCTGATTGCGCTGTTCTTCTTCGCCGAAGCTCAGGTTAAGGTGACTCACACTGATCATCTCGCTCATGCTCCCTCCTTAAGGTTGTAACCAGCTGGCCTGACGTTGCAGCACCGGCAATCGCGAACGGCGCGCATCCATATCCGGCAGCGCGGCCAGTAATCCCTGGGTATAAGGATGCTGGGCGTGATCGAGCTGATCGGCGGCCAGCGACTCGACCACGCGGCCGGCATACATCACTAACACCCGATCGCAAAAACGTCGCACCAGATTGAGGTCGTGACTGATGAAAATCAGCCCCAGCCCGCGCTGTTGCACCAGTTCATCCAGCAGCGTCAATACCTGCAAGCGCACGGAAACATCCAGCGCCGAGGTAGGCTCATCGGCAATCAGCAGTTCCGGGTCGGTAATCAGCATCATGGCGATCATCACGCGCTGACCTTGTCCGCCGGAGATCTCATGTGGGTAGCACTGATAGACGCGCTTTGGATCGCGGATCTGCACCACCTCTAGCATCTCCAGCGCCCGCTGACGTGCCACCTCGCGTTGTCCGGGATGATGGCTGCGCCAGGCTTCAGCAATTTGTTCGCCCACGCGTACCACCGGATTCAGCGAGTATTTCGGGTCCTGCATGATCATCGAAATACGCTTGCCGCGCACAGCACGCATCTGTGCAGGGGAAGCCCGCAGCAGATCGACATCAGCAAACTGCATGCGCTGGGCGGTCACTTGCGCGCTGCGCGGATGCAGTTGCAACAGTGCGCGGCCCACCGTGGATTTACCTGAGCCTGATTCGCCAACGATGGCCAGTTTCTCTTTGCCTAACTGAAAAGAGATGCCGCGCACTGCTGGGGTCATCTGGCGTCCGTTAACGAAATTAACCTGAAGATCCTGCACGTCGAGCAGGGGTGCAGCGCTATTCGCTGCGGGGATCGAGGATGTCACGTAAGCCATCTCCTAAGAAGTTAAACGCCAGACTGTTGATCAGAATCGCTAACCCCGGCACGGTGACCACCCACCAGCACTCCAGCATATAAGTGCGGCCACTGGCGATCATCGCGCCCCATTCCGGATCGGGCGGCTGTGCGCCCAAACCGAGGAACCCCAGGCCCGCAGCAGTCAAAATGATGCCCGCCATGTTCATCGTGATGCGGATGATCACCGAAGGCAGACACAGCGGTACAATGTGCTTCCACAGAATGCGCAGGGAAGACGCGCCCTGTAAGCGCACGGCAGAAACGAAATCTGCCTGCCGCAGCGACAACGCTTCCGCGCGTGCCAGACGGGCAATCGGCGGCCAGGCAGTGAGGGTAATCGCCATCACCACATGTTCCAGGCCGGGACCCAGCGCCGCGACAAACGCCAACGCCAGCACCAGACTCGGGAACGAGATGAAGATATCGGTGACGCGCATTAATACGCTGTCCACTTTGCCGCCGAAGTAGCCTGCAGTGACGCCCAACAGCAGGCCTAATGGCCCGACGGTGATCGACACCAGCATGACTATATACAAGGTAATGCGCGCGCCCCACACTAAGCGGCTGAAGATGTCGCGTCCAAACTCATCGGTGCCAAACCAGTGCTGCGCGTTCGGCGGCGTGAGTGCGTTATTTAAATCCTGAATCAATGGATGGTAGGGGGCGATCCACGGCGCAAACAGCGCCACGATCAGCAGCAGTAAAATGATGCCGCCGCCGATGGCCGTGAGAGGGTTACAAGCCATTTGCCACAGGAAATGGCCGATTCGCGAAAGCGTACGACGATAGCGCGCCACACGTTCGCGCGTGCTGCTGGCATGAAGCAGATCGAGAGAGGCAGTCATACTTTGGTCCTCGGATCGAATACCTGATAAAGCAGGTCAGAGAGCAGGTTAAGCAGCACGAAAATCAGGCCGACCACCAATACGCAACCCATCACCGCATTCATATCGCCGAGCATCAAACTGCCCGTGAGATAAGAGCCAAAGCCGGGCCATGAGAACACGGTTTCAATCAACACTGCCCCTTCAAGCAGGGATCCATATGCCAGCGCCACCACCGTCAGCAGTTGCACCAGAATATTGCGGAAAGCGTGTTGCCAAATCACTTGCCACTCGGTCAGTCCTTTCACCCGCGCGGTCAGGATGAACTCTTGTGACAGCTGCGCCAGCATAAAGCTGCGCGTCATGCGGCTGATGTAGGCTAGCGAGTGGAAACCCAACAGCGAAGCGGGCAGGATCAGATGATTGAGCGCGTTGTTAAACACCGTGATATTGCCCGCCAGCAGTGCATCCACCAGCAGCAAACCTGTACGGCGCGGAACAATACCATCCAGACTGAAATCGACCCGACCGGCACCGCCGACCCAACCCAAATGCGCGTAGAACAGCAGTAAACCGATCATGCCGACCCAGAAGATTGGCGTGGAGTAACCGGCCAGACTGATAATGCGCACCAGATAATCCACCAGGCTGTTGCGGCGTGCCGCAGCCCAGACGCCCAGTGGTACGCCGAGTCCGGTGCCAAGTACAATCGCCAGCGTGGCGAGTTCCAGGGTGGCCGGGAACACACGCAGGATATCGTTAATCACCGGCTGTCCGGTGAGCAGCGCCAGCCCAAGATTGCCGTGCAGCAAACCTTGCAGGTAGATCCAGAACTGCACCCACAGCGGTTTATCAAAGCCTAATTGATGATAAACCTGCTGATAGGTGGCGTGGTCGGCATCCGGTCCAACAATCGCCAGCACGGGATCGAGCGGCATCACGCGGCCAATAAAGAAGGTCAGCAGCAACAGGCCGAATAGTGTGATGGCGATCTGCAATGCGCGGCTACGCACCCGCCGCCAGTGACGTTTGGTTAAGGTCATTGGACACCTCCGGCCAGGCTGTCTGGCGTTTTCCATACATCACGCAGGAAGGTGGTGGCAGAAGGATGCGGCACGTAATCCTGCACGCGATTATTCACTACCACGGAATCGGTCATCTGCGAAATCGGCATCAGTGCGGGGATCAGCTGGTCATAGCGCTGTTGGATGGCGACGTAATCCTGCTGCTGTTTTGTGCTGTCTCGTTCCAGAAGCGCCTTATCGATCATCTGATTAAGCTGAGCATCGTAGAAGCCGGTGCGCCAGCCCTGGAAGTTGGTGAGTCGGGCGCTGTCAGCATTGTTGGGGTTATACACCAGCGAACGCAGGCTGGAGTGCGGATGCGGCTCCACACCACTGCCGCCACGGCCCACCAGCAGATTGAACTGACGTTCACGCATCGCACCGTAAATCTGGTTGCCAGTGCCGGTGATGATTTTGGCGCGAATGCCTGCCTGCATGAGCGTGGATTGAATGGCGATGGCGATATTGAGGAACGGCTGATCAGCCAGCACACGCAAGGTGGTGTCGAAGCCATTAGGGTAGCCCGCTGCGGCCAGCAACGCTTTGCCTCGCGGCACATCGAGGCGATAACCGGGATCGGGCAGTGTTTCAGGCATACCAGACTGGATTGGACGCTGATGCAAGGTGCCATAACCGGCCATCAGGGTTTTATTGATGCCCTGATAATCGACTAAGTAGCGCACGGCTTCGCGCACCTGCGGATTGGCGAAATGGTCATCCTTCATGCTCATCGCCAGGTAGTAAAGGGTGCCTTTCTGTACCGCATCAATGGTGAGATCCGGATCGTGGCGCAGCGCCTGCACATCGGGAATCGCCATATTGCTGGCAATGTCGATGTCGCCTTTCTCCATCATCAAGCGCAGGGTTTGTGACTCCTGCAAATGCCGGAACACCACGCGGGTTAACCTGGGGGCGCCACGCCAGTAATTTTCATCCCTGCTCATGCGCAATACATCTTTGGCCTGCCAGACATCAAGACGGAACGGGCCGGAACCGGCTTCGTGCGTGGTCAGCCAGCGGTTGCCCCAGTCATTGTTCACCGCGTTGGCCTGCACGGTTTTGCTGTCCAGCACCACCATGCAGCCAAGTGCGGCCAGGGAATAGAGCACCAGTTGCGGATCGTTAGGCTTAGGCAGCTGGATCACCACCGTGCGGGCATCGGGGGCAGTGATCATCTGATCCACGTTGTCTTTACTGAAGCCATAGGATTTCCACACTGATGCCTGAGCCAGATTGAGGTGCAACACCCGGCGCATCGACCAAATCACGTCTTCGCTGGTGAGCGGATTACCGGAATGGAAATGCACGCCGTCGCGCAGATGGAAAGTGAGTTGGCGATG
>Ga0157363_1001575_pt1 | contig 19133 bp, 15 predicted proteins | sample AttsexASBM1_FD_111477 | JGI IMG/M metagenome (GOLD analysis project Ga0157363, IMG submission 111477) | Fungus gardens microbial communities from leaf cutter ant in Ribeirão Preto, State of São Paulo, Brazil - Atta sexdens ASBM1 | ecosystem: Host-associated > Fungi > Mycelium > Unclassified ... | reverse complement strand
TGATATATCGTTATGTAGATTATTTTAAATCTAAGATGGTAATTTAACATTATTACATTACGTCAAATACAAAAACACATTACCATTCTAAAAATTAAAAGATAATAAATATATCTTATATAAGTAATATATCACAATAACGTGAGAAATAACGTTTCTTTTTTTAAATTTTATTGATGTAAATGGTTCTTCATTGCATTATAATCTTATTTTTTGAAATATTTGTAATTTCCGTATAGCATATTCGTATCATATTTTGATGTAGTCATTATACTATATATTAATTTCTACCCTTCTTCCGCACTAGGCTTCAGTTCGTTGTTATAGCAGGTGTTATACGCGTGTAAAAGTGCATTTGTTCGTATGTTTTCAGGTTCATTGTGAACATGGGTCATTGCGGATATTAAAGAGTCGGCTCATTTACAGCTATAATAGATAGCTATTAATAGTGTGAAACAAGAGGAAGAAATTGACGAAAATAGTCCAAATAAAAAGACGTAGCTAAGTAGGAAGTAGTAGTAATCGCGGAATAAATAAATCATTTAAATCTGCTGATTCGTATTTGTGTATGTGCATAAGAGAAAAAAAAAATAAAAATAAAATGATAAGTCGAAGAAAAAGAGAAAAAGAACAAGAACAAGAACAAGAATGTTTTCGTATATACCAATAAATATTTCCCATTGTTCCGAAAGTAGCTCTTTTGCATGTGTGATTATCCCGTATTTCGAGCGTTTACGCATAACATTGATAACAGTACGTTTAAAGATTCGTTCCACGGCTCTGAACAGCACGAACTGGGCACTTTCACGAGAGTGAAAAGCGTTTTCGCAGAGGACGGCAACCAACGAGCGTTGAACAACGAAGCTCCTACTGGGCTTAATGACAGGACCCTTCGTCCGGTGTTATCGCTTTCCTCCCGATGTAACACGTCGCTGGGTCGTGTGGCCTGACTTTTTAATAAATAGTGTTCTGGTTGTCTGGACACGGACTCGTTCGGTCTGCATATCGTTTATCCAGCGCACCTACCCGTTTTGTAACAGACAAACGGAATTTCTTTTTCGGTGTCACTCGCATTATTATAGATACTCCTGTTATACTCCTGTTCGCTAACTAAAAATAATCTGGCAATGAAAAAAATTCTATAAAACTTTAAGTTTTTTATTTTTTTAAATTTTTTAATTAATTCTCATATTTTTCATTAACTAAATTAATTATCACACACTTCAAAATTCATTAATATCTTTTTATTGTCTCGTTGTACATATATTTGCATTCCGGTAACCTTTTCAACATAACTATATATATCTCTTTCTCTTCCTTTTACTTTGTTAAATAAAATTATAAAATATGAAATTATAAGAGAATAAATATTTTTTAAAATTTTCATCTTTTCTGGTGATAAATTGTACTATATTGGTATCTTGTCGACATTCATACAGTATACGTTGATATGTAAAGGAATGTACTCGGTGAAGGCTAGTGAGAAAGCTCTCAACGATGCTCATATACGATTGAAATATGTTTCTTAGGCGCGCCATGTTAATTCCAACTAATACCACAAGAGAGATCCCGATACGTTCACAACGCTTTGCTTGATGTCTGTAACAGGTTCGGAGTTTTTATCATCCCTAAAGAACATGCGCAGGAGTAATCATAGTCAATGAAAGTAATCTCACAATGATATAATTGTATGTGTGTGTGTATGCGTGCGTTGTGTGTGTTAAATTATTGAATATTATTTTATCTTTGATGTACTCGTGATTTACTATTTTTAATGATATCTTTTGATGTATTAAAGTACCGCGGTAATCGCTGACCCGATTAAATTTCACGCATGTCAGGCACACCTGTTTAATTAGCATTTAGATTCTATCTGGCGCGATCTCAGTAGTTATTCTCGCACTATAAATTCTAAAGCATCGAGGGGAGTACAAGCCAATATGTTATTGTAACTTGAATTTCCGTAATCATACGCATGACTTGCGTTATATATCTCTCAGTAATAAATTTCGTAATCACATTGAATCTTAAACAGATGCAATGGGAGCACTTCGCACATTCATTTGTCAATTCATCCCTATGAGGATGCGGAAGATTCTCTTTTATAATTCCAAAATTTTACTTTCTTCGGAAAATAATTGGTCAGAAAAACAAGATACAATTATTATAAACGTATTTACATAAGCAAAAGAGTAAGTAATTAATTATGTATATATAAATTTAATCAGAAAGTTGATTAAGCAACATTATACATATATTTATTTCTAAATCTTATAAAATCATCTGGTTAGTGATAATTATTTATGTTGTTAGCCAATCACACTATGTCACTCATAATTTGCTGCAGTATAATTATGCATTATAATTATCAATCAATAATAATTACATCGCTTTAAATATCCAAATTTATATAATAAACTAGAAGAAAAAATAGGAAGATATATCGTTATTTATTTTTTGTGTTTACCTAAACATTTTATCTAATAATTACTTAATCCAAACAGTAGAGAAATCACCATTGCTATAGTATATAAAACGTAGATTTTTTTATAAGTTTTTCATAAATGTTTGGTTGAAAATGGACAAATCAGAAGATTCTGATTATATCAATCAAAATTTCGTAATCTACACTAGAAATTTAATAAATTTAACCAGAAAATGTTCTAATAAATCTAATCAAAAAATTCTTGCTGAGATAATTAGAATTCTGATTTAATTAGAATCTTCTAGTTTGTTCATTTTCAATCAAACCATTTTTCTCAGTATATATAATGATGATTAAGTTAACTCTGTACACGATTCTCGAGTTTCTCATCGAGACACAATGAACGTATGAAGATTGAAATAAAAACGTTTAGCATGTCTATCACGCAATGAGAGATGTTCGGACCGAAGAGGTGCGCATAGCTGTCGTCGTTGTAAGACTGAGGCGGGCTAAGCGCAGGGCCATGTCGTGTCACCCATCTCGATGTCACCTCGTGTCGTCTAGCCTTTTCGTGCCTCGCTCTTAATAGAACGCGGAGTGCGCATGTATTTGCACCGAACTCTGTACGAAACGTGTCACCGACTGCCAGTCTGACGACTGCTCTGTCTGCTTGACTGACAGATCGGCTGGTTAAGGATGAATAACACGTGACTGGGATAAAATCCCGTGCGACTTCATGGCGTGTTCTCGGTATGTTTGATTTTGATCTTAGTTTTTTAATACACACTCTGATTTAAGCTCTCCTTTCTTATCTTCTTCGGTTTCTTGCAGAACACATAGGTTTTATTACGTACGCTAAATATATATCTTTTTTAGCTATACATGATGAAGAAAAAAATGTATGTGAAAATTTTTTTGTTAATTAAAGCGTAAACACTATTGAAAATATATAATTATTATTGAATATTTGGGAATTGTATATGTGTGTGTATATATATATATATATATATATACATATGTATATTATGCTATATATTTAAAAAAATTAAGATGTATATAGATTATCATAAATTTAAAAGTTTTATTTTTATAGTAATTAGATTTAATTAGACAAATTGATATTGATATATTGTACTTAACTAGTAATATTTTGTTATAATTATAAAAGCATACAATTATTATTAAGTATAGTTATAATTAAAAAAATATAAAAACGGAATATTATATTTTTTGAGAAAGTAAGTATTAATTGAAGTATAGTTTATACACACAGAAGAAATTTTGTTCAAAATATATTAATAATAACATTTGAAATTTTACATTTGAACCATCTAAACTATTATTTCATATATATATATATATATATTCGAATAAAGAAATATACTGTTTTTTTATTGTTTGCTTGCTTATAAAATAGAATATGGGATATTGAATACTTTGCCAATTGTGCAGATCAGAAGTATTACATATCACTATTCATGATAGATTGTAGATTAGATGCTGAAAAAAAAAATCAAAATATCTCGCGATCGCAACAACGCTGTATTGTGCATTCCGCGAGTGCGAGTAGATAGGTATGCGATGTACATTTGTATACACGTATAGGTATAAGTTCAGTATGTCGGTCGGGAGCAAGTTCCACGAAAGTATATATAGAACTCGTGTACTACCCTCAACCCCCAGCATATATCTGAATGGTTATCTGATACGAGAACTCAAGTACGGCCGTATCAATTCTTTCCATCTCTACAATCGATTTAAGAATCCCAAAGAAACCAATAAAAATCTATAAGTTTCGCGACGTAATGAACAGCGAGAATTGTTTTAAATCTCGTTACCATTGAATATATCAGATGCCAATTGCTTACGGTGTTAATGAATCATGTTTAAGTTTAATCACGTACAAGTTCGATTATCTATGTCTTATTTTTTTGTAGTCTCTAAATTTTTATAGTGAAACATTTATATATACGTACATGTAGAAGAATTTGAAAAAAAATCTTTAAAATTTTCAAAAAAATGTTCCGTGTAACTTTTGATATACCACTGCTTTTTCAAGATTGTATATTGAACCTGATCACAAGTACAATAGTATTTATGCAATCATACTTATCGTACTTTGTGAAAAAATCCATGTGCAAAAAATGGAATGCTTTTTAAAAACTTTCAAATTCTTTGAACTTCATTTAAACAAAAACATTAATTGCATTAAAAAACATTAATTGAAATAAGATAATTCCATTTACAATGCAAATGCTGTTATAAAGCGGACGATGTTCAAAATTATAATATTCAACACCCTGTTCAAACAGTGCACTATTGACAAAAGAAAATGAGAGGTTCATAAATAATCCGAGCAGTTCACCGCGGCTATTATGCAATTACGATTGCATCTCTATAACATAGGTGGTCTAAGGCTTCAAGATCTCTTGTTCGACCATACAAGATAGTGTCCCCTTAAAAGTTGTCACTGTTTCAGCTGAGACATTCAGCTAGTGGTATCGCGTGGCTGGCATATCCCGTCTTCGTTTTCTGCTCTGTCCGAGTTCTACGTTACTAATGACAGGCTTGTAGTCAGAGAAGAGTGTTCTCTTTAATTCGTTTTTTATTCTACGAATTCCTCAGAATAACGAGAAGAAGAAAAGTTATCATTTGTATTCATATTATACATATATTTTAAAAACTTAATATAACTTTAATAATTTCAAGATGTTTATCATGGTATAAATTTTTTGATTGTCTTATTGCGAAGATTTTATCTGTTTTAATTATAAGCAAAATTTTATTTTTAAAATAATCTCTCGTTTTCCATATAAGAATCATATAAACAAAAGAAGTAATGTGTTAACAAAAAATTATATTATAATTGCGTATACTGATAATTATTTAATGTAAAATATAAAGGCTATAATATTTTGACTTTATAATAATTTGTTTCATAATATTCTTATCCTAAAACATAGATCGGTACTAATTTGTATACAAGTTAAAGACTTTAGTCATACGTAAGGCCCACCGATGTCGGAGCAATGATAGGAGATTATCCGATACGCACGCCTCCGTCTGGCTCACCGCCAGTATGAATAGCCGTGGCGCTCATGAATTTTCGTTGAAACGTTGCGTCGAGGCTAGCGATATATAGCAAACGTAATCCACGCACAATTTAAATTTATCTACAGGCGGCTCCGCGCGTTCCGTCAGTCAGCCTCCGTTCGGAGCTGATTTGTGACCTATCCGTACTTGCGCAGCTGACGACCAATCGCAGGCCGAAGATCGGCCTTCCTTAAGCGAAATCAACGGTCCAACATTCCACGAGGAGGAAGGTGACCGAGAGCGATGTTAGATGATCGTGAGTTGATCGGGCTTCTAGGTGTCTACGGTCCACCTGTTACCAAACGTTCGGACACTGAGACCTGTCACCTCGAGCTCAGACCGGAATCCGCGAGATCTATTTCGATCGGTATACAGCTGACACGCTCAGACCACACCGCGGAAAGTTGCTGGTTATAAATCTTCGGAGCTACATGAAGCTAGTCGCTCTTTCAAAAGAATCTATTAATTTCTAGTCTACTTGTGTGGAGCATGGAAATCTTTTTATTAGCAACTGTTACACTCAATCATAACTTCCTAGAGAGAAGATTTCCTCCATACATTAATGAGGGTGTCACATGTTTGTTATTTTTACGTGACATTTTATAACCGCTGCTAAAATTAAAAGATAGATACGCGATATAAGTAGGTCGAGCTGACGTATTCTGTCACGAAGAATGGCGGATGATAGAACTGAAAAGAATTCTTTTACAGCGGAAAATTTATTTACAAAAAGAGAGATGCGATATTCGAATTGGGTCAACGACGCTTTCTACCAGACGCATCCATGTGTGCATTGGACAGTTATAAATAGATTCAAAAACTATTGCTTTTCAATTCAAATGGGAGTAGCAAGTGGTTTCAAGGGCTGGATTCAGTTAGAAGAGATGCTGGAAACGAGGTGACGAAAGAACGAAGGGTGCGAAAATGGAGGAGGAAGGGGGATGCAGAAAAGGGGAGAAAGAGAGTGGCAGCCTTGCTGAAGCTTTTATGCCGAAGTTTGCGCAGCGGACGTTCCGCGGATCATTTGTTATCTTCCACGAGAAAGCTCTCTGACGCAAATAGGTTTGTTTCTGGCCGCTTTAAACGCTTCACAATAATCCGCGCGGACTCAAATTCAATTAACGCCTCGTCGTCCCCACCGTCGTGCACGTCTACCTCCCTTCCTTCATTTTGCACTTTGTACTCGCTGACAGCATACAAAAGCCAGTACAGTCTTTCTTTCGTCTCTTTTATACATGGCGCATGAACCATGAGAATATTGAGGTACGTGCTTTGAAGTCCTGATGACCTTGAACTCCGGTATGTCCTGCCGAATGCGAAACAGTGAGTATCCGTTGCCTGAAGATGCTATGCGAAGTTTAAGTTGCGTGCACAAGGTTCGACCGGTTTAAATATTATATGCGAAGAACAGTCGAAAGTATGCTGATCCCTATCGCTTTTCGATAAATCTTTCGTAGCGAAGCGTGTGCCTCGCTAAACCGTCATTCGACTAAAATTAGCTTCTCCTCTTTTACACTAGGTCATCTCCGTGGGATTGATAGAACCGAGAATAACATATTATCCATTCTCTCGCCGTTCATGGATTGAATTCGCGCGTGTATATCGTTTGTATCATGTATGTGTGCGCGCACGAGCCCAGTCGCGCAAGAAACTGTCGTCTCTCCGAGGGGTTACTTTATACAACCGAATGAAAGAGAGGCACAAGACGTGATCGCGCGCGTATATATTGGAGAAGGAACGCTGAAGGGCCCAGAGTATTCGGATTGAGGAAGAATAGGGATAGAGGCTACGCGTCTCCATCCATCAGACGACGGTCCGACCGCCGCGTCCGACACACGCGACTCAAACCTACCGACAACCTTCCGAATGCATTATCTTCCTTCGAGGGTATACACACGCATATCATTTGGACCGATGGTCCTTCTCTTGTCCGATTTTCGATAATCTCCCACGCACATTGTTCCATCTTAGCGCGTTTTCGCGATATACCATCTCTCATAACCAAAACTCTAAAACATCAAAAGTGATTTCCTCAAAATCAAAGGACATATATAACTTTTGATTAATGACAATTAAAAGAGATGAGAATTCCATCAATCCTACTAGCGTGGACCAATAAGAAAACAAAGTTTGATCTCACGAACTTTGATGGCCCCACTGAGAATCCAATAATAGCCCGTTTTAGAGATTCTTACACTGTTAATTGACAATAATCATGAGCAGGAATATACCGCTATTAGCGTGCGAAGTAGGCATCAGCGTTCCATAAATGTTCGTATGGCCATTCGGACACATATATACACGTGTGTCAGCGACGTACATGTATTGGACCGCGTAGAACGTTCTGCCGCTGAGAAAATTAATGACTTACCTTCAGCGGGAACAATACAGTCAGCTGCGACTCTCTACGTGTCTGAGTACAGTGCGTCGCGGTGATGCGAGCTGCCTAAGGTCGAACAAAACCACACAGGCGTGCGAAGCTATATATGCGTGTACGTGTCTGCATATATACATTTCGTGCGTGTCACCTATGCGAATTGATTTATTCCCATCGAGAGCTAGAAGAAAATGCAAATGCGTAATTTTCATTCGACGGGCTCGTGCATTTATAATTTTTTTTTTTTTTTTCCGATGATGTGTCAAGCCTCTCGTGTCGTAAAAAAGCGTGGATAAAGTGAAAGCGGCAAATATAATCAGACTACGTTTCAACAATGATGTACTTGTAACTTTTTATCTTTTTGAAACTTTATATGTGCAAGATTATTATGTGCGGCAGTAACATTTTATCCACCCAAAATGTCATAAAATCCAATCCATCGACAGCTGCGACAAACGCCATTTGTCCCTCGTTTCGCGTAACATTCGCCGTGTCGGGTGGATAAATCTCATCGAAAGCACGTGTCTTTTTCTGGGACTCTACACCACGTCCTCTATGAATCATGCAGTACCTATGCTCCTACGTTAGGTTGCTCCTCTTAGGAGGCTGTCCGTTCTGATCGTCCATGGCGTTCCTCCTAGTTACCCCACACGAGTGGTGCCGCAAGCCCTCAGAACGCCTCTAGTATATAAGCCTCGCGCAAGCATTTATTTATGGTCCTGAGTCGCTGGAGTATACGTAGGATCGCACCACTATACCACCCAAACACGCTTTACCCAGAACATCACCGCGGAATAAAGCTGTTCCCGGTCAAAATCTATCTTTGCCCATGATTTTCTCTTTTCAGCGTAACAGGGGAAAAAAATCGCGATTGTATATCTTTATTAAGTCATAATTCCATTCCTTTCTTATAAATAGTTACATGTTTATGTAGAATGGAGATGCATCGAAAATATTTTATTAACAGCAATAAATTTTCATATACATTACTTTTATCTCACATCTTACTAAAAGAATTCAATATATAATTATTATTCGTTTAAACAAATAATGTATAATATACCTATATAAATATCAGCATAGTTATACTTTTTTGTATTTGAAGATTTTCTCTAAAATTTCTTTTATAAAAAGCTTCTCTAGTAGAAGGTATTTTCTCTCCATGTTACTTTCGATGAGTTGAACGAGTAGGACCAAAATAGTTGCACCAGAAGCAAAAAGGGAAGTTGTGTGCTGAGCGTGATTCCGTACGAGGCACTTGACAAAATATGCGTTTATACTTTCATGAATTGAAACATCAGAGTAATAAGATAATGATGCGTGGAAAAATTTATTATATGTTAATCCTTGAAAACATAGATTTTAATAGAAAAAGCTGCATTGATGATTTCACATCTAATGAAATGGTATGAATATCTAATAATTATTTATGTACGATTTTAAAGGAATTGCGAGACATTAACAAAATTTTTTTCATAAATTTTAATATAAAAGGTTACATCGATTATATAAATTTAAATTACTAGTATAATACGTTATGTAGTGCAATATATTTAGTGTAAATATATTATTTTATTATTATTAATGACATATCTAATAATTTATTTAATTTTTATTGGAGCTGGAATTTGTCAATCATCAATTATAATTTATATAAGATCCTGTTGCCGCAATTAGTCATATAAAACAAAATAATTTGGAAAAGTTATAAATTCCTCATTTCTATATATATATATATATGTATATAATTTCTTTGTTTATCTATTAAAAAAAACTAAGAATGTTTAGCTAAAATTATAGTTATTTGAATTTAATAATTTAAGTAATTATAATTTAGTAATTTTATATATATAAAAAAGAAGGGAACATTTAAGTATTTTAACTAATAGCAACGAATAACAAATATCTACATCTGATTTACGTCGGATATATTTCACAGTATAGTTTGTTTTGCGGCGGACAGAGCAAAACGGTCGAGAATTTGATTACATCACATTAGGCTGTACATTTTAAAAGGATGATGTAAGTACACAGAATCGTTGATCTTCGTGTGATTTATTTATCACTGGCACATCCGTGCTCGGGCTGTGTGGTATATATGACTATTATACATTGCATGCAACTTATGTGTATCTTCTAAATCGAGTTGTCGCGACGGACGATGACGCTTCCGCACGATTCTTGCATTACCGCGGCTTGCAATAATCACCCGTCACAAAAGGAGCGTTGTTAATAATCATTAGCAAAACTTCTAGAAGGTGCTGAAATGTTATCACGATATTAATAATCCGTATATAAGAAATGTATAAAATTATAGATATGTGACTATTTATATTTAATATAGTTATATTTAATATAGTTATCTCTCATTATTATAATCTAATTTAATCTAATCTAATCTAAAAGAGATATAGTTATAAAACTGTGATTTCATTTAAAAAAACAAATTAATTTGGGTTTATTATTATTATTGCTTTTAGTTGTTTTCTGATATTCGTTCTCTCAATATTGTTTTAAAGTATTTGCATCTCTCGTTCTTCTTCTACGCTCCCTTCTGCAAATGTTATTGCGGATGTAATCAGTGTCGTGTTAAATAGCGTGAAACGTTTCCTCGAAATCTAGAAAAATCTCATGATATACGGTGAAGGAAAACAAAATACTTGCGGTTATTTTTGCGGAGCAGTTTTTTGATTCACGCGTTGTGACAAAACCACGAAATGTGTGTACCGGCGGCATCGCCCTTTACTACGCCATTCAGCGTTAGCTCGTAAATTTTCAGAAGAGGGAATCTTCTCCTCGGGGAGGGTTTGTCGGCCGAAAGGGCGACTGCAAGAGCATAAGGATCAAGGATCCCCGTGGCGACCGGGCCACGCAGCAACAGGCGGCCCACTTCGCCCCCGGCACACATCCATTACCCCATCGGCTCATCCCGTTTGCACTAGGCGCTTGCAATGAAAATTTATGTCCTAATAAGTGATTCGCGCTCTTCCCGCGGTTATACGCAAACTACAGTAACGATGGTAACTTTCTTCTCTTTGTACAACACATTTCGCTTCAACTGATTCATCACAATCGTAATTAAGAGTCATGAAAGAAAAAAATTATATTTTTTTCAATATTATTTTTATTTGAATTATTAGACTTTGAAATAGAGTATATTTCGTTGATTTAAAACATATTTAATATTATACATACGTATGTACGTTGTGCATGTATACTTTAAATATAAGAGACAAATAATATTAATAATTTAATAACATTATCATTATGTTTTTATCGATATTTTATGATATTTGTATCATATCACATTAATTAATTAATAAAAAATAACATTTTTATTTTTATATTATTTTTTAAATGTTAGTTTATTTTATTAAATTTTATTAAATAATAAACTTTATATTTATAAATTTGAGGGAAAATATGCTATGTTGTATGTATATGTGTGTTTGTATTATATGAATTTTCTAAAGAAATATGATTGTGAATTATTTTGAGACGATGACGAACAATCCTAGATTTTACTAACCCTAATGTCTTAGAACGTACGTATGGCGTGGATTGATTAAGTGTCTCGGGATAAAAACATTTTCGTCGGCGTAAAAATGCAGTATGCTATGTAGTTAGTAAAACCAGTTCTTTGAAGCTCGTCCTCGTATCTCCTTCTCCTGAACGCCGTAACCATACGTATGTATATACATATGTACGCGCATATTTGCTTAAGGCACTATTTTATTTGCACTATATTGAATCCAACATGTAAAATGCAATAAACAAAAAACTATTTTCTATTTCTTCGTTATTAGCATAAATATATGGAACTTTAGCACATGTAGAATTATGACAAATTAATCGAATAAAATGGCAATCAAGAAAGCTTGACATAATATCATGGTTCATTTAAATCATTTGTAGACGCCATTCCTCGACAAGAAAATTGTTCCGCCAACTATCACATATTTATGACGTGTAAATGTGCTAAGGGCATTAAGTGAGATCCAGTTCCACTGGTTCGACTGTCTACCCTTCCGGCGTGGGGGATTCGTACGTTGGGAATCACGTTGGTAGCCATCTATCAATCGGGACACAGAAACGTGCCTTTCCTCGCGGCGCTCCGCACATCCTTATTTATAGCGGAATGATCGGCCCATAATTACAGACTCCATGACGAAAACGACCTTCTGCTTATCTAAACAGGGGCTACGGCACCCACTCGCATACACGCAGGTCGATATTTCGGAAATAAACTGCAGAACTGTCCATTTCACGCATCAATTACATGTTTATTCACGTTTGCTGCTCGTCAGATGATAGCTACTTATCTCGGACTTATCTCCGACTTGCTACTTATACTCCCGAAGATGACCCATATGCTTGTGGCTGCGTGATGATTTGCCGGCAGCAAGGTCATATTCTGGATAATTTTTACAATTTTTAAAATAATATAGTACACTGTGAAAAATGCAAAAAATTGTTCTAGATTTATATAAATACTTTTCAATTTTTATTAAAAAGTGTCTTCTGATATTCAAAAATTATAATAATTTAAAGTGGCGAAGGGAATTTCTTAACGCGCAAATAGCAAACATAGAGGATAAATCTTTTATAATAATAGAGAGATTGTTGTTTTATTTTTTATTGATAAGATTTAATGAAAACGTATAATTGTTTCCTCGAGGTCTCTTACGTCAGCTTTGTTTATATAACTGGTGTGTAATTATACTTTTTTAAAGTAAATCTGCCCTCCACTTGCCTAATCTCATTTTAAAATATTTTTTCATCTTTTGCATTTTATTCCATTGCCTACATATTAATAATCCACAAATAATTATGCTAACAAACATTTATGTAAACAATAATTCTTTTAAATAATTATCAATATCATATATAACCGCTTCAAATAAATTATTTATAAAGTCATAAATTATATCTTATGATGTTTTAATGCTATTAGGTGTAGTAAAAAGAAATCCATTATTTTTCCATTCAATTTCATGCAAAAATAATGGATTTCTTTTTACTACACCTAATATTAAAACATTTATGTTAAACTTAATTTTAAATTTAATTTTGTACCTTCTCTCTTAACTGAAAAAAATGTGTTTATTAAAATATTCTTATCGTAAAGACAATATATATGACTAAGGTTTCATTGCTTGTTTATAGAATAATATAATAGAATAATATAATAAATGTATTAAAACTAATAATTATATATATATTCTGATAAAAAAATGTTTCTCATAGAGCAAAGTAATAAAATCATACATTAATGTACTATTTCAAGTAAGCCAGATCTCATTCGTTCTTTTGGCTATTAATGAACAGTTTATTTTTTCAAATAAAGTATTCAAACGTTTATACATCAGAAGACGCTTCAAAAGCGTCGGAACGGCTGGACGAAGTCTAAACGGAATGTCTTGTGTTGAACATTAACCTCGACGAATCAATTATTTTCTTCTTAATGTAGATATGAATTATTTATTTTCATTTGTAATTGTTGTATTATTTTACTTACAGTTTTGATTTCTACATATTTGTTCAAATAATTTTCGTAAATCTCTCATACTTATTTAATGTACAAATGTATAACAACAATCGTTAATCTACTTTAAATTTAAAATAATATTTTAAATAATTTTTTCTTTATGAAAGAAATCTTGTCCTTGAAATTTATTTCGACTGAGATACAAACTAAAAGAGTTAATTTTGTCAGTAAATGTTAAAAATTCAGACAAACTGATGAAAATAAAAATCGGAGCGTAAATCGGATGTAATGAGAGACGGAGCGTAAATCGGATGTAATGAGAAAAGCGTAAACGAAACTTTTAGAAGACGAAAATTGAAACATCAAAATATGACAGAAGCGTAAATGCTTCTTTTACATTTCATTGTTCCAATTTTCGCTTTTTAGAAATTTCGTTCATGCTTCTGTTATTTTTCCATAACATCCGATTTATGCTCCAATTTTTGTTTTCATAAGGGAAGGCATGAAGCTATTAAAAAGTAATCCTAATTGATCAATAGATAATTATTTTAAGATATACTATTTCAAAATTTTTGATTTTACTTTGCTATTACTCTTAGCTACGCAGTAATTATATTCCTGTGTTAGTAAATTTATAATAATATTTATTCATTATAGACCATATAATTTACCTAATACCTAATATTTTTCAGACTTTTAAAAAAATTTCTATTTTATTTGCTTGCCATATAAATTAATTTTTCTATCATTTTCATTAATCCTTATTATAAGTAAGTAGTATTATAAGTAATTATAATTCATCAATAAACATTCTTGAAGTTATGCATCACTATCGAATTTGCATCACTATTGCTTCACAATTTAATTATAGTTAGAATTCCATTAAATTGGAAATTGGTAATCGTTCAGGTAGTTAAGATACACATCGTGCTAAATATATACCTGTAGGGTCTTGTTTTTACAATATGATATTACTATAACCGATAAAAAAATGATGAATTTGCTTACATCTCTTGCTTCTCGCGAATCGAAGCATACGCGAAATAATCAATACGAAGGACATAAACCGAAGTAAAAGGATGCTGTATTAACCAAGCGGGCATCATGCGAACGATTGGGAGAGGAAGCCAAAACTTGTACAAGAAAGATCTGAACTGCGTATCCCGTTTGGGGGCCGAGCCGAACGATCTGAGGCCCTCGTTCGAGCTAACCCGAGAGAACTAGAAGGAGAAGGCAACCCCCCGCGCCTTACAATGCAGCCTGATTTATGGCCCGGGCGCACATACATAGAGTTACACACGATATCATAATACCATTAATTCTTCGTCAAATTCCCCGCTGACTGAATCATACTGGCCGCGCAGTAAATCACGCGGGGCGACTAATGTGAGCGCGACCAGCGCGCTCGGCTGTTTTATCTTCTTTGAGCCACGAGGGCAGGTGAATCTAGTCTTGGTCTCCGCTGAATTACTGTTACCCGTTCTGACCGCACCCCCACACTACCTTTCGTTCGTATCTCAAATCGCGCGCGAGCTCATTTCCGTGTGTTTTATAAAGTACATATTCGGACGGATCCTAGAGAGAGCACGAGTGTGCGGTGACGCGATCGGCGGTTTTATTGCGTTATCGAATATTTATTCCAAAATGTATTTACGTGTATAATTGCTATTCCCCTGCTTAATACTAATTGTTTCTCTTTGTCTTATGCCTTATTTGTTTTCTCTCAATCGTGATAAATGTAGCAATATAATAATATTTTGCCCTTAATAATTGCTAATTTATATTTTATTCAATTATTTGTATATTTGCTTGACAATTACACTTAACAAGGTACTATACAAAATATTTTCTTACACGAATTATGATCAGAAAGTTGCTTTATAAAGTGCTTTAAATTTTTCAATACAGTAACGTTAAATTTAATTTATTGATTATTCGCTATTTGATATTATTAATAATTATTGATATTATTATTAATAATAATATAACTTTTAAAGACTTTAAAATACATAAAAAATTTTAGAGATATAAAAATATTTTCCAATTATTATTAATAATTATTTTGTTATTCGGTAATTTAATAATTTGTCAAATATTTCTTGCAGTATCCGTGGATAAAATGCGTATATTGCTCTAAAAATGTTTATTTTGTAATTATCTCACAATAAAATATATGTGCTTATATATTGTATAATATATAATATTTTTATTTAATTAATATGCACGTAATGCACATTTCGACACATCAGATACTGTAATTTATTAATTGTTGTTCTACTACTCTTATGCAATATCTATTTAACTTTAGAAATACTGAATAGCGATCATTTGTATAAAATCTACTGAATATTATCTATTTGTATAAAATCTACTGAATATTATCTATTTTAATCTTTTCCTAATCTTTTTATACAAAAATTACATTATAGAGAGCCTCATTACGCAAATCAATATATTGCTGCACTTAAAACATAAAAATAAAGTAATTATTTACAAATATTTGCGTTTTAAATCAAGTGTTATATTTCAGATGTCAAAATTTATATATTTCTGTGTTTATCGAATATAAAATGTGTGTTTAAAACACGAATAACGGTTTAAGTAGAGATTGTTATCATCAAATTGAATAAATTTGTGAGGTCGTGTATTTTAGCACTTCTACGCTTTTGATAGATAGATGATATTTCGAAAGTTAAAAAGAATAAATATGTACATTCATACATATTAATATATTAAGCAAAATATTACATTGTATGTCATATTTAAAAATTTAAATGTAATGTACGATTTAATATATTGTTTAATATATTAATATAGATGAATATATTTATTAAAAATGTTATAAAATAAAACACTCAGATTTTTTTTTAACTCTTAAACAGTTGTAATCCTAACAATATAACATATAAATTAATATAATTGTTATTAATTTCTTCTTTTACCGATTTAATAAAAAATAAAGAGCAAGTTTCATTCGCAAACAAAAAAAGAAGAAACAGGACGTGTATTTTGAAAACCACATCATTTTTAGCGATAATATTTCAAAGATAGATAAAATAAATGACTTACTCTGCCCAATGTGAACCCTCTTCATCCATGGATATATTTGAGGCGGGTTAGTGCCAGAAGTGTTCCCCTTGTTGGACGAATTATTACCCGTGCTAGAGGTACTGGATGTAGAGGAAGCGGGCGACGAAGCAGAAGATGCTGTTGTCAACGTTGAATTTCCTTCGCCGACGCCCCTCGAGCTACCACTGGGTGGTGAAGCAGCGGACGCAGCCACAGACGACCTTGACGAGCTACCAGGTGGTGAAGTCAATCCTGATGCGGCTTTACTTGTACCAGGTGCGACTAAGGGCGTTGGACTATTTCTCGAAGTAGATGTGGTTAAATCTTGCGGAGATGCCACACTGGTGGACGATGTCGAATCAGCATATTTGCAGCTGGACGTTGATGGTGCTGAGGGTGCCGAAGCACCCTGCAGAAGAGGTGTCGTTGGATCCGCGTGAAGTTGTTGCTGAGGATGATGTGGTTGCTGATGATGTTGCGACTGTTGAGCGTGCATACCGTGTTGTTGTGACGTCGTGGTCGCATTTAGCCGAGGCTGCGGCTGCAGTTGAGTATAGTCTATCATTCCTGTTGGTGCTGTATGCTGCATACCCGACGCCGGTGTGGCATAAGGATGCTGAGGATAGTGCTGTTGAGGCGAGTAACAAGGTGCAGGATAGCTGGTAGAGGCTGCATTTGGATTGTAGTACTCGCCACCAGCCGGCGATGCTGCCTGCATCGGTTCTCCAGGTGAATTCGCGGTCGGTCTTGGCTGTTGCTGTGGCTGTTGACCCGCGTAGCATGATGCGAGCGAGTTGACGAACTGATAGGAACTCATTCTTCACGTACCTTCACCTGCCGTCAACGTCACTATATCAATATCGTGCACGTCTATGTTCCGTCATTCACGAAAACACTGACGTTGTGTTCGATTGGTTGAGGCGGTTGAACAACGCGCGTCGTCATTAAGTATAGAAACTTGTCATCGTGTTGCAATGACAAAAATCGCGCGACAGACACACGTGACCGGCTACTCCAAGTACAAGTTTCACCTTGTTTGTCGAACGATTCACAGCTATCACGACCTGTTACACGCGACAGAAACACGTCCCTAAGCGATTCGATAATGAACGAGGGGTTCAGGACTAATAGAGAGAGAGGCAGACGTCTGGCGGCAGGCGGGTCGAGCCTGAATTCGAACCGACCTGCGAGTCAAGTTTATGAGGGCCACGTGGGCCTGGGCTATAAAACTGTCTTCTGCTTCTTTATGAGCTCAAGAGTCGCGATTACCTACAGAGAACTCGTGGGCCCATCGTGCAGTAGCGCGTAACGAACAGCTTATCGAGGCGCCCCATTGAAGATGACCTTGTAAAGTCTCTTCTCAATGAAATAACATGTCAAGTAACACATATGTACGCGCAATAAAATTATTTATGCGATGATTAATTGCGCTTGAATGTTGTCACAGGTGTTGCACTTAACAGACGGCTTTATATATCGCGGCAACGGCAACGCGGTAGAAGTTCGACTTCACGGTAAAGGGTGAAGAGTGTGTACCCGCACGCGAGTTCGCCGCCGTTCTTGTTGCGTGCGCGAAGGGTGGTTGGTATCGTACTGAAGGCTTCGCCACGATCCAACGGAAGGCCGGTGTGTGCGGTAGCTTGTCACGTGCCCGCGCTCTCTGCGTGTCAGAGGAGCGCCTCGACCAATCCCTGCCGTTCGTCAAACCTTGATTGGTCTCTCCGTCGGCGTACGATTCTTCAACCCCGTTCCTTGCGTCTCCGTCGAGTCTCCGCTCTGCCGCTGGCGCTCGTCGTGTGGTAGTGTTGCCCGGCTGCTACCCGACGTGACAGGAACCGATGAGAGGGGTGTGCGTAAGAGAGAGAAAGAGGGTGAGAGAGGGGTCAAGGAGAGGGGATAGCACCGTCAGGGGGGCTAATGGAGAGATATTCGGGAGCCCTGAAACCGCTGGTGGGGGAGAAGTATCTCGATCGCTCTCTCGTTCTCCTCTGCAGCCTTCTAGCCGCGACGTCACCAAGAAGCAGTCTTCCGTCCGCTTTGCGAGGGGGGCTACGCGCGCACGCGCCCCCTACTGTATAGTCTCGCGGTTGAAGACAGACGAAAAAGAAAAGGGGTGGTACGAACACCGAAGGCGCGATTGTTCCTTACTGATCGACCGAAAACGATTCGCCCATTAATATCACCGTATCTTCGTCGATTTCATCCGTCGCGAATCCATTTTAGCTCCATCATATGTATCGTAACTCTTCTTGATCAGGAGATGGAAGAAAAGTACGTTTTATAAGTGCAAATTGCTGTACTTGCATATTGCAACGCGGGACCATGAATCGGAGTATGATCGGGCTCACTTTCGACCGCTCTTTTCCTTGATGTGCGTATATCTAACCTTTCGTTAACAAGATTCCGATGAGATCGTCGCGCGTTCGTCGCGCGAGAGACGCAGATTCAACTTGAAAACGTGTGATTCTCCAACCGCGGCTAAGGAAGGGGCGCACATAAGTCAGCCCGGTGGCCGCGGTTGACAGTTTTATGAGAGTTTGATAGTCTTCGCCGCTCACTCCTCTTTTCACAACGAAAGGACAGGAGAGAAAGGGCGGCCTAGAGGGAAAGAAATGCGTAAAGGAAAGAAAAGAGAAAAGTAGAGAAACAGAGAGAGAGAGAGAGAGAGAGAGAGAGAGAGA
>Ga0157363_1001573_pt1 | contig 19148 bp, 19 predicted proteins | sample AttsexASBM1_FD_111477 | JGI IMG/M metagenome (GOLD analysis project Ga0157363, IMG submission 111477) | Fungus gardens microbial communities from leaf cutter ant in Ribeirão Preto, State of São Paulo, Brazil - Atta sexdens ASBM1 | ecosystem: Host-associated > Fungi > Mycelium > Unclassified ... | reverse complement strand
GGAAGATCTGGTCTCCCCAGGGCATATCTTTCCGCTCAGGGCCCATCCAGAGGGCGTTGTTGCCCGTAATGGTCATACGGAAGGGTCTGTTGATATTGCGCGGCTGGCTGGTCTGGTTCCTGCTGGCGTGATCTGTGAGATCATGGCGGATGACGGGAGCATGATGCGCCTGCCTGAGCTTCGCCGCTTTGGCGCGCGTCATGATTTGCCGATTGTCAGTATTGCCGATCTGCAGGAGTGGTGCCGTGAGCACGGGCGCACACCTGTATCCGAGCAGATCGTGACGCCCGTTCCCTCTGCGGGGGAGATGGTTGCAGTGTCAGACCTTCCAAGCCTGTTTGGCGGCCATGACCTGAAAATCCATGCATTTCGCGCCGTGGATGGTGTGGAGCATGTCGCGCTGGTGAAGGGAGATCCTTCCAAGGGGGTCCCGCTCGTACGTCTGCATTCAGAATGTGTGACGGGTGACGCTCTGGGGTCCCTGCGCTGCGATTGTGGTGCACAGCTCCGAGAGGCGCTGGAGCGGATTTCGGCAGCGGAATGTGGTGTGCTGGTTTATCTGCGCGGCCATGAGGGGCGTGGGATCGGGCTTGCCAACAAGATTCGTGCCTATGAACTTCAGGATCAGGGACTGGACACCGTTGAGGCCAACGAGGCGCTCGGTCTGCCAGCGGATGCGCGCGAATGGGGGGCTGCCGCCGACCTGCTGCGGCATCTGGGCGTTACATCCCTGACATTGCTGACCAACAACCCGGACAAGGAAAGCAGCCTTGTTCTGGAAGGCTTCGACATCCGTTCGCGTGAACGGCTTGAGATTGCCGCCAATCCTTTCAATCGGGCCTATCTTGCGACCAAGCGGACGCGGATGGGGCATTTTCTTCAGGAACAGCCAGCATGAGCAAACATATTCCCGTCGCGCCTGATCTGCGCCTCTCTCCTGCACCGAAGCTTGCGATTGTTGTCAGTCGCTTCAACACGGAGATAACGGGTGGCCTGAAGAATGGCGCGCTTGAATGGCTGGAAGAGCGCAATATCCATGATGTGGATGTCTATGATGCTCCGGGTGCCTTTGAGCTTCCGCTTCTGGCGCAGCGCCTTGCGAAGTCTGGAAATTATGAGGGTGTGATCTGCCTTGGGTGCGTCATTAAGGGAGACACGGCGCATTTCGAGTTCATTTCGCTGGGCGCGACAATGGGCATCATGCAGGCTCAGCTCACAACGGAAGTGCCGATCGCGTTCGGAATTTTGACGACGTACACCGAAGGACAGGCTATTGCCCGCTCCCGTGCGGATGCTGAAAACAAGGGCCGCGAGGCTGCGGCGGCATGCGTGGAGAGTGTCGCGTTTTTGCGGAATGTTCCCGCAACGGCCTGATGCAGACAATTTGGGCGCTCTCTCGAACTGTGGCTGGATGCTACGGTTGTCCGGCGAGAGCGCCTTTGCTGTTCAGGCGCAGGTGGGGCTGGTGATGCCTTCCATGATGGCTATGTACGTGAATGCATCGTCCTGAAATGACCTTTTATTGCTCAGCTCGGCGCAGACGCTGAGATTTTTCCTGCTTTTATGGCTTCCAAGAAAACGCTCCAGTCTGCTTTTGTCTGATCTGCATACAGCACCGAGAAGCTGGCGATGGCATCTGCGAAAGTGTCGTTTTTGCCAATATATCCGCTGATGACGGCTACATCTCCGGATCTGGCATGGGCGCGGGCAAGTGTCCGGCCACAGAGTTCAGCGTAATCCGGCAGGCCGTCTTGCGCGACATCCGAGCCGATGGCGGCGAGCCGGGTGTCTTTGAGCCGGCGGACGTAGAACTGTTTTCCTGCGCCCGAGAGGGGGTGCGCGCTATCTTCGGCTTCGTCGGTGCCGGCAGTATGTGTCCAGCCGAGGAAAGAGTCTGAGGCAGCCTGCATGATGCGCTGGCCCGTGACGACACGTTCACCTTGATTATGGAAAATATTCCCTCCTGCGAAAGGTGCAAGGACGGATTCCTGTGCTTCCTTGATCTGTAGTAGCAGCGTGTCTCCGTCTGGCGTTGCGAAGAGGCCGATGGCGCAGAATGTGCCGACACTTCCAACGCCCACGACTTTGAAGATGATGTCTTGCAGGTGATAGCGGGAGAGCAGGATGGCACGCTCGGGGGGCTGAGTTGCAACGTAGCGGGCAAACGCGTCACGGATTGTGTTTTCATGTGCGGGCAGGCGCATGACCAGTGGTGGACGCTCGCGGAAAGCGGGTGCCTTGTTGTCGTAAGAGACAAGGCCGAAATGCTGCTGAGCGCTTTCCAGTCGCGCATCCAGACGGCTTCGGATCTGCTTGCGGACGTGTTTGTCTGAGAAGTTATCGATTGCGGCAGAGAAATCGATCCGGTTTGTCCAGATTTCGAGGGGGGGGAGGGGCTCCAGCCTTGCCATCTCTGCGGAATAGGACTGCGCCATTGCCACGGCCAGTGCACGGGCCGATTTTTCTGAGGCACCGTTTTCGCGCCCGGCTAAAACCAGTGATGTGCCGAGCCGCTTGATATCCCATTCAAAAGGTGCGGCGAGAGTCTCGTCGAAGTCATTGATGTCGAAAACGGGTGTGCCTTCGGGCGAGGTATAGCTTCCGAAATTTGCGAGATGGCAGTCTCCGCAGCTTTGTACGTGCGGGCCTGCACTTTCTGTCGTAGCGAGATCTGCAGCCATGACAATTGCAGCCCCACGCTGGAAAGCGAAGGGAGAGGGGCTCATGCGTGCATAGCGGACTGGCAGCAGGTCCTGAATGCGGCGTTCACCCTGCTTGATTAGGAGATTGACGGGATCAGGTCTGTCTTTTGGAGCGTTCCATGAGGCGTGATCTCCACGAGCATTTTTCTTTCTGAGAGACGCACCGAAAGCATGTCGCTCCTCACGGGTCATGGTGTTCGCGCCAGCTGCAACGGATGTGAGTGCAGGAGAATTCTGTTCTGTGGGCATCAGGAGGTGTGCCTTTCAGGAAAATGCTGACTGGAGCGTCTGGTCGGCGATTTTCAGGGAGTCAATTGCTGTCTGCTGTACCAGATGCCGCCCTGCCATGGATGTCACCAGAGGGGGTATCGACAGGAGTATATGGAAGAGCGCCCCTTCCCATACTGACCAGCGTAGCAGGAAGGAGAAACACTGTGAAATCTTTGTGGGGTGACTCTAGCCGGGGCTGGCAGGCTGTTGTTTTGCGAACCATGGGATCATCCGCTGGATGGCGTCTTCGATACGGTCTGTGGAGACAGCAAAGCTGAAGCGCATGAAGCGGTTGCCATCAATAGGATCAAAATCCACGCCGGGAGCGGTGGTCACGCCGGTTTCCAGCAACAGTCTCTTGCAGAATTCGAGGCTATCGTCAGTCAAATGCCCAATATCGGCATAAATGTAGAATGCGCCGTCAGGAGGGGCGATGTGGTTAAGGCCCAGCTTTGGCATGGCTGCCAGTAGCAGATCTCGGTTACGGCGATATGTTTCCAGATGGCCGTCCAGTTCGTCCATGCAGTCAAAGGCAACAAGCCCAGCATGTTGGCTGAGCGCTGCGGGCGTAAGGAACAGGTTTCCCATGCGAGCCCGGGCAGCATCTATTTTTTCCGGGGGAACAACGAGCCACCCCAGGCGCCAGGGTGCCATACTGAAATATTTGGAGAAGCTGTTGACGATGAGGGCGTTGGCGTCGAATTCCAGCACGCTGCGTGCTGGCTCACCATAGCTCAGGCCGTGATAGATTTCGTCTGAGATGATCTGGATGCCACGGGCTTTGCAGATACGGACGATCTCTTCCATTTCTGCGCCGGGCAGGATTGTTCCTGTGGGATTGGCAGGGCTTGCGATGATGAGACCGTCGGGCGCTGGGTCGAGGGCTGCGATTGCGGGCGCCGTCAACTGATAACGCTCTGCGGCACCACATTCGATTTCGATGGGCTCCATGTGCAGGGTGCGAAGGGTGTTGCGGTAGGCCACATAACCCGGGCGTGCGAGGGCGATCCGGGCGCCGGGCACGAAGCATGTTGTCAGGGCGAGAACGAGCGCTGGGGAGGCGCCACAAGTCAGGATGATCTGGTCTGCCTCGGGTGAGACGCCATAAGTGTCCTGATAGTGGCGTGCGATCTGTGCTTTGAGCGGTTGGCTTTCCCAGTAGCCCATTGGGTCAGTTTGCAGGACATGTTGCGCGCGTTCGATGGCGGCCTTTGGTGCCCCGGTCGACGGCTGACCGAATTCCATGTGGATGATGCTGCGGCCTTCGGCGGCCAGGCGGTGGGCAAGCGCGCTGATGGTGATGGCATGAAACTGGTCGATGGCCGGGACGGTCATGAAAACTTCCGAAAATCGTGGAAAAACGGATATCAGAACCGACGATAGACCAGTTCGGGAGACTCTGCGCGTTCCACCGCTTCGGTTATCCGTTCGTGGAACGGAGACAGTGAGCAGACCGGATCGACATTGGCAGCATTGCCGGTGAGTGCCAGAGCCTGACAGCGGCAGCCGCCCCAGTCTATTTCCTTGCGGTCGCAGGAACGACAGGGTTCGGGCATCCAGTCCGTACCACGGAACATCGAGAACAGTTCAGAGTGGTTCCAGATGTCGGCCAGTGGCATGTCGCGCACGTTGGGGAATGTTACGTTTGGGATGATTTCGGCGGCATGGCAGGGCAGGATGCGGCCAGATGGCGTGACATTCATAAAGCGCTGTCCCCATCCTCCCATGCAGGGTTTGGGTTGATCTGCATGATAGTCCGGCGTGACATAATCGATGGCCAGGCCACCTTTGGCGCGCTCGGCCTCTACTGCGCGCGTGCTTTCCTCAAGTTGCTCCCGGCTGGGCAGGAGGGCATCACGGTTTTTCAGGCCCCAGCCATAATATTGGGTGTGTGCAATTTCGACGCGTCCTGCGCCGAGTTCGCGGGCCAGGGTAAACATCTGCGGGATACAGGCGACGTTTTCGCGATGGACAACGAAATTCAGCGTCATCGGAATGCCGGACGCTTTGATGAGCTTTGCGGCTTCCAGCTTTTTGCCCTGAGCGCCCCGTAATCCTCCGATACGTTCAGCGCCCTCTTCCGTGACATCCTGAAAAGAGAGCTGGATATGGTCCAGCCCGGCCTTTTCGAGGGCATCAAGGTTGGCAGCGTTCATCAGGACGCCGGAAGTAATGAGGTTCGAGTAGAGGTTCAGGTCTCGGGCGAGAGCGACCAGTTCCACAAGATCGGGCCGCGCCATGGGCTCGCCGCCTGAGAAATGGACCTGCAGCACGCCCATTTCGGCGGCCTGTTCCAGCGTGTTGCGCCAGCCAGCGGTGTTCATTTCCAGCGCCTTGCGCTCCAGTTCCAGTGGATTGGAGCAATACGGGCATGAAAGCGGGCAGCGATGTGTGAGTTCTGCCAGCAGGCTCATGGGCGGGGCGGGAAGTGTCATGCGCGCAGAACGCCCTTTTCCGTCAGGTCAGAGAGAAGGGCGTGGACATCCGTGCCGATCACCTCTGGCGGTGCGGAAAACTGCTCCGCAAGCCGCTCGATGATGGTGCCGACAGACGTTTTTCCGTCGATGAGGCGCAGGATGTGGGACGCTGTTTCCTCGGCGATGAACGCCTTTTCAGGCGCCTGGATCAGCCAGATATCGCGCACGCGGTCATGCTGGAGGCGATGGCCACGTGTGAAGGAAAGAACGCTCTCATCCGTCACGCTCATGGGATGAAGGCACCAGGGGGGATGTGGCCTTCGACATAGGCATAATCAAGGGCGTCCAGCATGGACCACAGTACGGAGCATTTGAATTCCAGTGCGCCAAGCACTTCTTTCTGCTGCTCTGGCGTACGGGCATGTTCGCGCACATAGGCCAGCGCAAAGTCTGAATCGCGGGGGGCCTGCGTGAGGCGTGGCGTGAAATAAGCCAGCGTTTCCTCGGACACGAAATCATAATGGCGAAGCATGCCGGAGACGCGTTCGCTGATGATCGTGGGGGAGAAAAGCTCCGTCAGGGAGGAGGCTATGGCCGCCAGAATTGAACGGTCCCGCACGAATTCGACATAAGCTTCCACGGCGAAGCGCGTGGTGGGTAGAAGACCGTCGGTGCTTTCGACGTATTCCCGATTCAACCCTAGCCCGTCGGTCAGTTTTAGCCAGCGTGCGACGCCACCCGTGCCGGGTTCGGTGCCGTCATGGTCTTCGATCCGGCGGCGCCACTCGCGGCGTAGTTCTGCGGTAGGAAGGCGTGCGAGTAGGGTCGCATCCTTCGCCGGGATCTTTGCCTGATAATAATAGCGGTTGAGCGCCCATGCCTGAACCTGTGCCTTGTTCAGCTTGCCATCGTGAAGCTTGCGATGGAACGGGTGTCTGTTGTGGTAGCGTTCGGCGCCGATCTCGCGCAGGCGGGCTTCAAGTTGGTCCGGGGTCAGAAGCGTCATGGGGTCTCCAGTCTGAAATTCATGCCGTCTTCCGCAACGGTCCATCCCGCGCGTTCGACTGCACTGCGTTCTGGACTGTCCTCAAGCAGAATGGGGTTTGAGTTGTTGATATGAATCAACACTTTGCGTGGTTTTACGCAGGATGTGAATGCTTCAATTGGTCCGCCGGCGTCATTGACGGAAACATGCCCCATGCGCTGGCCCGTTTTCGGGCTGAGGCCGGCACGGATCATTTCGTCATCGCGCCAGAGTGTGCCATCGAAAAACAGGAGATCGGCGCGGGTTGCCCGCTCCACAAGTTCGGGAGTGATGTGGGCGCAGCCGGGCACGAACATCATCACGCGTCTGCCGTCGCTGATGGACAGGCCCAGCGTTTCGTCGGGGCGGGAGCCGGATGCTTCTGCGTACAGTGGCGCTTTACCGGGGACTGCGAATGCGGTGAGCGTCAGGCCGGATGGTGTTCCATCCTTGCAGACCAATGGCGTTGGTGTGTCGAGGATCAGGGGCACGCGCGGTACGATATTGCGGTCTAAAGCGTCGAATACCGGGTTTGCAGCGAGCTGATCGAGTGTTGAATCGCTTCCCATAAGGGTGAAGGGTTCGCGTTCCCTAAGCGTCAGGAGGCCTGTAATTGCGTCAATTTCGCCGCAGGTCAGGATTACGCCCTGAATGGGAGTTCCGCGCAGGCTTCCGCGATGCTGAAGGGCTGGAGTGGAGAGAATCTGCTGTCTGAGATCGGGGGCGGCATTGATGACGAACCAGCGTTCGCCGTCTCCGCTGACAGCGATGGAGGCCTGGGTGCGAGGCTTTGCACCCTGACCGGAGCGGGCCGTAAGGCAGCCCGGGGCTGCCGAGTTCCATTGGGGAAAACCCCCGCCGGCGGCTGCGCCGAGGACGATAACGTCGATCATGAGTTCAGGAAAACTGTCTTTTTCAGGGGTACAAAAACAAAACGGCCGCCCCGGGAGGCGGCCGCTGCGTTCCCATTAGGGAAAAGCGAATTACTTCTTTTCGCCGCAGACGTAGGAGTTGATTTCTGCGCCAAGCGGGATTTCGGTGATTTTTGGTGTGTTCCAGGCCATGATTCTTCTCCCTGATCGGAATCGATGCCGTGAGCAGTCAGGCCACGGCTTCGTGTTCAGTTAGCGAACTGATCGCTCTGGAGTTCAAGGGGTTTTTTGGGCAGAACACGAAACTGTGTCCTTGGCTGCACTTTTTTGTATGGCTAAACTTTTTCACCGTCGCAGGCAGATTCAATGGCTGGCAGTGCGCCCGATGACCCGCGTGATTCCGCATATTCGGGCCGCTTCATGCCTGATATGAACACAGCAAAGCGGGAAAGCGGCCTTGCGGACGATGAGCCGATTCCCGACCCGCGCCTGGATCGTGACATATTGCGTCAACATATGAATGTTCGCGATATCTGCGTTTTGATCCTGACGGTTCTGGCTGTTTTCTACTCCCTCTACTTCACATCCGCGATCATCCTGCCGTTCGTATTTGCGCTGGTTCTGAATCTTCTGATGATCACGCCGATGCGTTTGCTTCATCACAGGCTGCGCCTGCCGCGTCATCTCGCTGCTTTTCTGTTGATCGTGGTGATGTTCGGAATTGTTGGAGGCATTGCCACAACGATCTCTGTGCCTGCGGCAGCATGGCTTTCCAAGGCATCCCAGACTCTTCCCGCTCTTCAGAGCAAGCTCGCGGTCCTGCATGCGCCGATCGATGCAGTTCAGAACTCCTATGCGCGTCTTTCCGCGATGTTCAGCGGGCATCACGTGCATACTTCAACAGCATTGTCCGGGCAGATCGGCAGTGATTCTGCCCTGAGCAAGCTTGGGTCCAGCGTTCTGGCCGGGACACGGGAAGTGGTCAGTGGCTTCTTTACGATGCTTCTGATGCTGTTTTTCCTCATGACGGATGGTGACACCCTTTTGCGGCGTCTGGTTGAGATCATGCCGACTTTTGCCGACAAGCGCCGCATCGTGGAAATGTCCAGCCAGATCGAGCAGAACGTTTCGCTGTATCTGGTCACGATAACGCTCATGAACCTTCTGGTGGGCCTTGCGAACATGGTTCAGTGCTGGGCGACTGGCATGCCCAATCCCCTGCTATGGGGCGTGCTGGCCTTTTTGCTGAACTACATTCCGATCATCGGGCCGCTGACGGGTGTGGTTGTGTATTTCATCGTTGGGCTCTTCAGTTTCCCTTCGCTACTTTATGCGCTTGTGCCGCCATCCATCTATCTGCTGCTTCATTTTCTGGAAGGCGAGACCATTACGCCGATGCTGCTCGCCCGTCGGTTTACGCTCAACCCGGTATTCGTCATGGGGTCGCTGCTGTTTTGGGACTGGATGTGGGGAATTTCAGGGGCGTTCCTGTCTGTGCCGATGCTTGCGGTGTTCAAGATCGTCTGTGATCACATCGAAACACTGGCGCCGCTGGGCCATGTGCTGGGTGGCCCACCCAGACGCAGGACGTTGAGCACGATTGCCGTCCAGTTCCAGACGGACCCGTAAGTTCTGGTCAAAACGAACATATCCGGGCTAGATGCGGCCATCAATCAACAGCAAAGCAGGAGCTGCCCACCATGACCCAACAGACCCGACGTGGTGTTTGTCTGGTGATTTCGGCTCCATCGGGTGCGGGTAAATCGACCATTGCCAATGCGCTGCGTGCGTCTGAGCCTTCGCTGTCTCACTCCATTTCCGTGACGACGCGTTCCCCTCGGCCGGGGGAAGTGGAAGGGGTGCATTACCATTTCCGGGACATGGAAACATTCCGGGGTATGGCCCAGAATGGTGAGCTTCTGGAGTGGGCAGAGGTGTTTGGCAGAGGGTATGGAACACCACGGGCGCCCGTGGAAGCCGCGCTTGAAGCCGGGCAGGATATGGTGTTCGACATCGACTGGCAGGGGCACAGGCTCCTGCGTGAAGCCATGCCTGATGATGTGGTCAGCCTGTTTGTTTTGCCGCCCTCTCTGGAGGAGTTGGAGCGCCGTCTTCACAAGCGGGCTTCTGATGATCCATCCGAAATTGCCAAGCGCATGAAAGCGGCTCTGGACGAGATTTCCCACTGGTCTGAATTTGATCACACGATCATCAACTCTGATCTGGACAAGGCCATTTCCCAGGCACGTTCAGTGCTGACGGCGGCAAAGCTTTCTACCCGCCGTCAGCGGAATCTTACCCAGATGGTCGCAAGCTTCTCCCGCGACTGAGGCGATCTGCCCCGCTTATGAAGCTGGCGGCTGCTCTTCCGCTGGAGGCGTGGTTCGCAGAGCTGCCGCAAAGGCCGTGGCCGTGGCCATGCTGTCCGCCATGCTGGTGGGCATGAGGATGGTGGTGCCGCGGTTTTTGTTCATTTCAAAGACGCGGTTGATTTGCAGGATCTGTAGGGCGATTGGCGAAGCTTCATAGGTCTTGGCGGCCTCGGCCAGTTCGTGCGCGACTTCGCGCTCGGCGCTGGCGAGGGTAACGCGGGCTCCGCGCTCGCGTTCGGCCTGTGCCTGGCGGCTCATGGCATCCTGAAGACTGTCTGGAAGCTGGACGTCGCGTATTTCCACGGATTGGACGGTTACACCCCATTCGCGGGTTTTTACTTCGATCAGTTCACGAAGCTGATCGTCAATCTTGCGCCGCTCTTCCAGAAGAACGCTCAGGTCTGAACTGCTGACCACTTCACGCAGGGTCGTGAGCGCAACGAGTGAGACAGAGTCCTCGAAGTCGTCCAGTTCAGTGATGGCGCGCATGGGATCGTGCACCATCCAGAAAATGACGGCATCAACGTCCACGGGTGTGGTGTCGCGTGTGAGGGTCTGGCGGGTATGGACGGGCACGGTGCGGATGCGCTGATCCACGACGGCGAAGATCTGATCGAGAAACGGGACAATGAAGAACAGTCCGGGGCCACGAATTCCTTGTATTTTGCCTGCTCGCAAGACCACGGCGCGCTGCCAGGAGTTGCACATCTTGAGAGACAGAAGCACGCCCGCGGCGATGATCGCAGCAATGATGGCGGCAAGCAGGTTCTGCGTCTGTGCCGACAGGGCCCCACCCGCCAGAAGGATGATGGCCGCGATCGACAGCGAGATCGTATTCGCTGGAAGACTTGCATTGCGGCGCGCGCGAGGCGCCGGGAAAGTTGGGTATTGGGGCATGCTTTATCCTTTCCCGGGCCGTATGGCCTCGGTTGCGTGAAGAATGGTCTGCATGGCGTTTATGATGTCTGCCGGGTCGAGGCCCCGCGCGTGGCTCTGTGCGATGGTGGCGGCTGCAAGATTTTCGGCCGCAGCCCTGCGTTCGGCAGGGTCAGGCGTGGGAGGCGCGTTACTGACGAAGCTACCGCGTGCTCTGTAGGTTTCGACTGTGCCCAGACGTTCAAGTTCGGCATATGCGCGCTGCACCGTATTGAGATCGATGCGGAGGTGAACCGAGAGTGCGCGCATGGTTGGAAGCCGGTCGCCCGGTTTCAGAATTCCAGAGCCGATGGCTGAAAGTAGCCGTTCCCTGAGTTGAATACGTAAGGGGAGGCCAGCACTTTCGTCCAGCGGAGTCGGGAAAATTAATGTCTCAATGTTGGCAGACATGCATACAAGATGTTCATATTCCGTATCGGTGCGTCAAGGAATTTTGGCACCTTGGGCGCTTCGTGGTATTTGCTCGCCCTCCCAGTAGGCTGTGGACAGCAAGGATTTACCCCCATGACAGCGCATCAGGACGGGACAGGCGCATCAGGACGCAGTGGTTCTCCGTTGATTCTCGCCCTGCCCAAAGGCCGCATTCTCAAGGCCCTGCGCCCTGTTTTGTCCCGGACAGGCATTGAACCTGCCCCGGATTGTCTGGATGAAAGCAGCCGCCGACTGCGCTTTCCGACGTCTGATCCGAATCTTGATGTGGTTCGGGTGCGCTCGTTCGATGTCGCGACATTTGTCGCTTATGGCGGTGCGCATGTGGGGGTCTGCGGAGCGGATGTGCTCATGGAGTTCGATTATCCGGACATCTATGCCCCGCTTGATCTCGGGCTGGGTGGCTGCCGGATCTCGGTTGCCCGTCTTGTCAGTGTTGTGGACGATCCTGCGGCTGGACAGTCCCGCCTGCGTGTTGCGACGAAATATCCGACGATTGCCCGGCGCCATTTTGCATCCCGCGCAATTAATGCCGAGATCGTACATCTGAACGGTGCGATGGAACTGGCGCCTGCGCTGGATCTGGCAAGTGTGATCGTTGATCTTGTGGATACGGGTTCAACCCTGCGGGCGAATGGCCTGCATGAGACCGAGACCATTGCGCATGTCACCAGCCGCCTGATTGTCAATCGTGTGGCGCTCAAGACGCGCCCTGAGGAAATCGGCGCCTTGATTGATCGCTTTCGTGCCGCTTTGACTGAAGAGACTTCCGCCTGATGAAACGCCTCGATACGACGTCCGCTACGTTTTCGTCTGATCTGAAGGCGCTTCTGGGAGAGCGCGGGGGGCAGGCGAGTCCTGTGGCTGAGCCTGTACGGGCCATTTTGGCAGATGTTCGAAGCCGGGGTGATGTGGCGCTTTGTGAATACACGGCGCGTTTTGACCGTCTGGATGTTCCTGCGGAACAACTGCGTATCAGTGCAGAGGAAATCGAGCGCGAAGCCGCGCTGGTGCCTGCCGAACTGATGGAAGCTCTCCATGTGGCTGCGCGCCGGATCGAGGCTTTTCATCGCGCGCAGATGCCGGATGATCTTGATTTTACGGATGCGGAAGGTGTGCGCCTTGGGATGCGCTGGACGGCTCTGGATGCTGTTGGGCTGTATGTTCCCGGCGGCAAGGCAGCCTATCCGTCTTCCGTGCTGATGAATGCCATTCCCGCGCGGGTCGCAGGCGTGAAGCGTGTGGCGATGTGTGTGCCGAGCCCTGATGGTGTTCTGAACCCGCTGGTACTGGCTGCAGCCCGCCTTTGTGGTGTGGATGAAGTGTATCGTATTGGTGGCGCGCAGGCCGTAGGGGCCATGGCGTTTGGGACAGATCTGGTTGCGCCTGTTGATCGGATTGTGGGGCCTGGCAATGCTTTCGTGGCAGAAGCGAAGCGTCAGGTATTCGGGCATGTTGGTATCGACAGCATTGCTGGACCGTCGGAGGTGGTTGTTGTTGCGGATAACAAGAATGACCCGCGACTGACAGCACTGGATTTGTTGGCTCAGGCTGAACACGACGAACTGGCACAATCCATCCTCATCACGACAGACGTTGCATTCGGTGAAGAGGTGGCCAAGGCTGTTGAGGTTGAGTTGGAAACGCTACCTCGTGCGGTGATTGCAGCCAGAAGCTGGGCTGATCATGGTGCGGTGATTATCGTGCGCGACTTCGATGAGGCTGCGGAGATCGTCAATGACCTGGCTCCCGAGCATCTCGAAGTCATGCTGGATGAGCCCCGTGCCTTTAGTGAGAAAATCCGTCATGCCGGCGCGATCTTCATGGGTCGTAACTGCCCGGAGGCAGTGGGGGACTACGTGGGTGGTCCAAACCATGTGCTGCCGACGAGCCGTACGGCGCGGTTTGCTTCGGGGCTTTCAGTGTTTGACTTCCTCAAGCGCACAACCACCATCGAAGCGGACCAAAGTGCGCTGAAGCTGATCGGGCCTGCGGGTGTTGCGCTTGCGCGGGCCGAAGGGCTGGATGCTCATGCTTTGAGTCTCTCTGCCCGACTGGATAAATTCCGCGTTTGAAAATCGGTTCCTGCGCTCAGCTTTGCAGGAATGCCATCATCTGATCCGTGAATGCGCGGGGTTGCTCCGCGTGGAGCCAGTGCCCCGCGCCCTCAAGGGTTTCGATGCGTGCATTCGGGAACAGGGTGCGGATCAGTTCATGATGCTGGGGCTGAACGTAGGTGGAATTTTCTCCACGTAGGAACAGTGTAGGCCCATACCATGGTTCGACGTGGATATCGGGCCAGCCTTCGAGCTTTTCGATAGCTTCGGAAATCTGTTCGATTCCGATGGCCCAGCCCGGATTTTCTCCAAGCTTCAGATTTTGCAGCAGTAGTTCGGCGACGCCTTTGCCCTCGACATGGGGCATCAACAGGTCCAGTGCCTGGGCGCGATTCAGGGTTGCTGGAAACGCAATTGCGCGCAGACGCGGGATCATTTTGTTGTGACCCTGATGGGTTTTGACGGGGGCTATGTCTGCCACCATCAGCTTCGATACCCGTTCAGGTGCAACGAGAGCTGTTAGCATCGCGACTTTTCCGCCCATCGAATGGCCCACAATATCGGCTTGCCCGATGTTCAGCGCATCCATGGTTTCCAGCACATCCTGAACCATTGCAGGGTAGCTGATGGGGGCGTGGGCGCTGTCTCCGTGGGCGCGGAGATCAAATGCGAAAGTTCGGAAATGCTCAGCGGCAGCGCGTTGCAGAAAGCCGAGGTTCCGGCCGCGACCGAACAGACCGTGCAGAAAGATGACGGGTTTTCCGTGCTCTCCCCGTTCGAGGGTGTTCAGTTTCATGTGTGATCCTTCCATGACTGCTGTTGATCGTAGCGCCGCTTGCGGTCAAACAGGAGAACACCTGCCGCTCGGGGACCGCCTTGTCCAGCCATCCTGCCCGATCTGATCTGAGACGTATTCTGTGTCATCATGCCCGCCGGTGGTGGCGGCAGCCAGCCCAGGCTCCCATGGCGCTGCGTGCGATGGTGCGCGCGGATGAGATCTGGCTCTCGGTTCTCGCCGCGATGGTTGGGGCCTTGGGCGGCCTCTGCGTTTTCATCATCACGCGGGTAACGCTTTTTCTGCATGCGGTTTTGTTTGGTCTTCAGAACGGTGGGCGCCTTTCAGGGCTGTCGCATTTGCCAGCAGTGCGGGTCATTCTGGTTCTGGGACTGGGAGGGCTGGCGCTGGGCCTTTTCAGCATCTTCGTCACCCGCATCATGCCGCGCCGCCCGGTAGATCCGATTGAGGCGAATGCCCTGCATGGCGGACAGATGTCTGTTCAGGACAGCCTTGTACTTGTCTGCCAGACGTTGATCTCAAACGGTGTGGGTGCGTCTATTGGGCTGGAAGCCGGGTTTACACAGATTGCCTCGGCTTTTGGTTCGCGGATCGGGAGGGCGTTCCGGGTTCGTCGGGAGGATCTGCGCGTGCTTGTTGGGGCGGGGGCCAGCGGTGCGATCGGGGCGGCATTTGATGCACCTGTTGCTGGCGCCTTTTATGCGTTCGAACTCGTGATCGGGTCGTATTCACTTGTCAGCCTGTCTCCCGTCGCCGTTGCTGCTGTGGCGGGGGTAGGCGTCACGCGGTTTCTGGGAAGCGTTCCGGCGGCCGTCATGATTCCAGATGCAGGGCATTTGACCTGGCATGGGACAGCTGGTGTTGTGCTGCTCAGTATCCTGTCGGCGTTGACCGCGATTGGTGTGATGTATTGCGTTACCCAGACGGAAGCACTTTTCCGCAAGATGCCGGGGCCTGTGTGGCTGCGCCCCGCAGTCGGTGGGTTGATGGTTGGTGGGCTTGCGGCAATTCACCCATCCGTTCTTTCGGCGGGGCATGAGGCGATGCGCACCGTACTTGCGGGCGGTGTGGTGCCAAAGATGGCGCTCATTCTGCTAATCATGAAAGCACTCGCATCGTGCCTTTCCATCGGATCAGGCTTCAGGGGAGGGCTGTTTTTTGCCTCTCTATATCTGGGGTCTCTCGCGGGTGTGCTTTATGGCGCAATGATGGGTCCCCTTGGGCTGGCTCCTGATTCACCGACGGCCTGCGCGCTCGTGGGTATGAGTGCCATGGCGGTTGCGGTTATCGGCAGCCCCATGACGATGATCTGTTTGATCCTTGAATTGACGGGAAGCGTGACGATGAGTGGTGCAGCGCTTGTTGCTGCTGTGCTTTCGCTCCTCACTGTTCGGCGCCTGTTCGGGTACAGCTTTGCGACCTGGCGATTTCATCTGCGTGGTGAATCCATTCGGTCAGCGGTCGATATTGGCTGGATGCGCTCCCTCAATGTGCGGCGCATGATGCGTGATCAGGTGCGGACGCTTCCATCGGATACACCTATAAACCGTGCCCAGACGCTCTTTCCTTTGGGGGCTGCGCAGCGGATTGTTCTGGTAGACCGGGATGGGTGCTATGTGGGAATGGTTCAGATGGCAGATCTTCATGCTGTGGCACCCTCCACGATGCCGATTGCGACGCTTTCCCATTTTCCGGATGCGATGCTCACACCTCTCATGACTGTAAAGGACGCCGCCGAAATGTTTGGCAGGGCAGAGGCGGATGCACTTGTTGTGGTGGAGGATGTTCAGTCCCGGCAGGTTGTAGGGATACTGACCGAGCAGCATACTCTGCGTCGTTATGCCGAAGAGCTTGAGCGTAGCCGCCGGACGCTTGCCGGGGAGGAGCGTTTCCCGACCTGAAACAGGATTTCCTCTTGGCAGCGCCGGAACCAGCCTTCAAAACAGAACCCTGTCCCAATCGGAGAATACTCATGGCTGATACGCCCGACACCCGCCTTGCGGCTCTTGAAATCACGCTCCCCGTGGCTGCGGCACCCGTAGCCAATTACGTTACGACGGTCCTTACGGGGAACATGCTGGTTGTATCGGGGCAGTTGCCGCTGGTTGATGGCAAGCTGCTGATCACCGGCAAGCTTGGCGGTGGCGTTTCCAATCAGGCAGGTACGGCATGTGCTCGCGCGTGTCTGATCAATGTCATTGCTCAGGTGAAGGCAGCTCTTGGCGGAGATCTTACCCGCGTCAAGCGTGTTGTCCGTCTGGGTGGCTTCATTGCTTGCACGCCGGAATTCACGGAGCATGCGGTTGTAATGAACGGTGCATCGGATCTTGCTGTAGAAGTATTTGGTGATGCCGGGCGCCATGCCCGTTCGACCATTGGTGTGCCGAGTCTCCCGGCCAATGCACCGGTTGAAGTTGAAGCTCTTTTCGAAATCGCCTGATAAATACGGTTGGGGGATATGGACACGCAAACCGCACCCCCTGACTGGACCCTGACGCTTCACGCTTCGATTCATGAGATCGGGGCGGATGCGTGGGATGCATGCGCGGGAGACGACAACCCGTTCGTCTCCTTCGGATTTCTGTCTGCATTGGAAGATAGTGGGTCTGTGGCGGATCGCACTGGATGGCTGGTAAGGCACGCGGCCCTGCGTGATCCAGACGGTTTGATTGTGGCGCTCGCGCCGCTTTATGGAAAAGCACACTCTTACGGCGAGTATGTTTTCGATCACTCCTGGGCTCGGGCGTATGAGGAAGCTGGTGGGCGCTATTATCCCAAATTCCAGTGTGCTGTTCCGTTTTCGCCTGTTCCCGGACCGAGACTGTTGCTGAGGCCCGACCTGGCCGATCCGGAGCGTGTGGGGAAATCCCTCGCTGCAGCGTTAATTCAGGCCGCGGGTCAGCTTGGTCTGTCTTCCGTACATGCGACGTTCTGTGATGCGTTTTCGCAAGCGGCGTTTGAAGCAGCCGGATATTTGCCGAGACATGGTGTCCAGTATCACTGGCACAATCAGGGTTATGAATCGTTTGATGATTTTCTCGGAGCTCTGTCTTCACGCAAGCGGAAAGCAATTCGCAAGGAGCGCCGGGACGCACATTCTTGCGGACTGACATATGTGACGCGGCGTGGAGCCGACATTACGGCAGAAGACTGGAAAGCATTCTATCGTTTCTATCTATCAACGATTGATCGTAAGTGGGGCAGCGCTTATTTGACCGAGGCATTCTTTCCGATGTTGTCTGAACGGCTGGGGGACAGTGTTGTTCTGATGCTGGCGGAAAATGACGGGAAAGCTGTGGCGGGTGCGCTCAACCTCATGGGTACAGACGCGCTGTTCGGTCGTAACTGGGGCTGTGAAGGAGACTGGCCCTTTTTACATTTTGAGCTCTGTTATTATCAGGCGATCGAATTTGCCATTCGTCATGGCCTTTCGCGGGTAGAAGCGGGTGCGCAGGGGGAGCACAAAATCCAGCGCGGATACCTTCCTGCCCAGACGAATTCCGCACATGCCATTCTTGACCCGGGCCTCAAGCGTGCGATTGCGAATTTTCTGGATCTTGAGCGCTCTGAAGTTGCGGATGAGTTGTCCGGGTTGATGGAATTTTCACCCTACAAAAAAGACGATTCGTCCTGAAATGGCCCGACTTAACGATTGAGAAAGGTTTGCGTAGGTAATCTCGGCTCTGTATCGGGACATTGGAGCCGGAGACGTGGAAAACAGTACCTATATCGCGCTATCGCGCATGGACGCGCAGCAACGCGCCATGGCCGTGACGGCAGATAATATCGCGAACGCATCCACGACGGGCTACAAGCGCGAAAGCGTGCTTTTCAGTGACTTTCTCAATCATCAGCATGGAGACAAGGTTCCCGCTGGTGGAAAAGACGAGGCCTATACGCAGGACCGCGCTACATATCGCGATTTTCAGCAGGGCGATCTTCAGCAGACAGGAAATCCTCTGGATCTGGCTCTTGGTGGTGAGGGCTATTTTCAGGTGCGGACCGCAAACGGTGTGAGACTGACGCGGTCAGGCCGTTTTGAGGAGGAGCCCGACGGAGCTGTTGTTGATGAAAGCGGGAATCCCCTGCTGGACCGCACAGGACAGCCATTGGTTCTACCCGCTACCGACCATCGGATCAGCATCGCCTCTGATGGGAGTGTCTCGACCGAGACTGGGGATGTTGGTCAGATCGGGATCGTGACGGCACGTGATCAGAACCGCCTTCAGGCGGAGGGTGGGAAACTGCTTCGTTCGGATCAGCCTACAGCTCTCGTCCAACGCCCGAATATTACTCAGGGTTCGATTGAAGGCAGTAATGTGCAGATGATGACTGAAGTTACGAAGATGCTGGATATCCAGAGAAATTTTCAGTTCATGGCGCAGTTCGTCGAAAGCGAAGGACAACGCCAGCAGAATGCCATCGACAAAATCGTTCAGGTATCAGCCTGACGATGCAAGGATAACTCATCATGCGCGCACTCGATATTGCTGGGACGGGCATGCAGGCCCAGCAGAACAACGTCGAAACCATTTCCAACAATATCGCGAACATGAGTACGACGGGCTATAAGCGTTCACGAGCTGAATTTCAGGATCTGATTTATCAGAACATGCGTCGTGTTGGTACGGCATCTTCTGATACCGGAACAATCGTTCCGGCAGGTGCGCAGATTGGTCTGGGTGTCAAAACAGCGGCGATCTATCGCATCAATGAGCAAGGCACTCTGGAACAGACCAGCAATACATTGGACTTTGCTGTTCAGGGCCGGGGCTATTTTCAGGTGCAGCTGCCGTCCGGGCAGCTTGCCTATACGCGTGATGGAACTTTTTCCATGGCGAACGACGGGTCTCTTGTCACTGCTGACGGATACCAGATCAGCCCGACCATAACGATCCCGAACAATGCGCAAAGTGTTTCGGTGGATCAGTCTGGCCAGGTTAGTGTGACCATTGCGGGCCAGAATACATCCCAGATCGTTGGGCAGCTTCAGCTTGCGATTTTCACCAATGAGAACGGTCTGGCTGCAATGGGCCAGAATCTTTTCACCCAGACGCAGGCCTCTGGCGATGCCATGATAGGCACGCCAAATACGACTGGCTACGGCAGCACGATGCAGGGATATGTTGAGAATTCGAACGTCAATGTCGTGACCGAAATTACAGATCTCATCACTGCGCAGCGTGCTTATGAAATGAACAGTAAGGTCATCACCTCTGCTGATGAAATGATGCAGACGCTCACCAATCTGGGACGCTGATCATGCGGCCGGC
>Ga0157363_1001572_pt1 | contig 19158 bp, 12 predicted proteins | sample AttsexASBM1_FD_111477 | JGI IMG/M metagenome (GOLD analysis project Ga0157363, IMG submission 111477) | Fungus gardens microbial communities from leaf cutter ant in Ribeirão Preto, State of São Paulo, Brazil - Atta sexdens ASBM1 | ecosystem: Host-associated > Fungi > Mycelium > Unclassified ... | reverse complement strand
TATAAATTACAGACAAGAATCTCATCTCAAGAAATTCCAGGATACCTATCTTATTTCGTGGCGTCGGCGACATTATCAATGTTGAACTCATTGAGGCGCGTAAGTAGTCGTGGTACTCATGGTCAGACTAAGCGCGGCAGTGAAGTTTACCGAACAGCTGTGCGAAAATGTATCGTCATTATTTGTTCCCTGGTAGTTCCTATCCGTGGTTAGGTTGTAGTCGCCTCACTGCACACTCGGTGTGCTCAATTTGCGCAGATAAGACCGTGCGGCTAACCTGAACGGCCTTAAGGAAAAAGTTTGAAACACATAAGACTGTAATCCGCGTGGGACGCTAAGAGAAGTTACTAAACAGAAGGTTTCTTTCTTGACCAACTTTGTTGGCCAAACCGATCTGAGAAAACTTACCCATCTTAAATGTTTTACGAATTGAACGTGATCATTGATGCAAAAGTTAAAAATATTACCTAATCCTTTCCATTTGAAAAAAAAAGAATTATTATTGGATGCTGCTGAAAGAATGAAATTCTGACGTATCTTGTGTGCAATTAAATGTTAATCCAAATGATTTGCATTTTTATTCGAATTATAGTATTTTTAATAATCTTTTTAAAACATCAATTTCAAAAATGAATGGTACCTTTTAAAAATTTTTTTTAAAAATTGCATTACCTTTTTAAAAACATTTATAAAATATTTGCTGTTCTTAGTGATTAATTGGCGCATATATGTACATAAACCACATAGACTCACTTTTTGCGCGTAGTCTAGGCGGTCACGTCAAATATATTGTATCGTGATAGTAACTTCCATTTTCGATCGGTTCGCCGTCGATTCTCAATATCTATACGGACGGCTTAATGAAATTTTCGAGGGTTTCGACTCTGCCATAAATTTCTATCGCCGACAGCGATCTCGTTCGCTGATACACAAAACCGGACAAAGTCGACGCGGAGTCGAGAGAGAATACTCGCGTAACTTCATTCTCGACTCATCGTAATTCAGCCCGCATATACGACCCTATTTTCGTCGCAATGATTAAGATCGCCCGATTTATTCTATGGATTTATATCCGCGCGAAATGCAATCGTACGTCGCTCGGAGAAAGCTTTCGAATGTTCTACGTGACTCACGATTTCTATACAATTCGTCGTATAATTCTTACAATTTGTCTCCAAATTTCTATTACGCGATGAATCTCAAACATTACTTTAAACTTATTATTTAAAATCGACGCAACACCTGGGCCAACGTCATTCATCAAACTTTTTTTCAAATACTGAAATGTATTTTTAATATTCTCGTGATGTAGCTTTCCTAGAAGCAAAGGAAAATGTGGTCTTATACACATCGTGAACTTATTGTTAGCCGATCGTCCCCGTTCCCTCTCGTTTCTCGTCGTATTCTTGCGTCCAATACCATCGTTCGCGGTGGTGCGAGAACTGTTCGAGCAAAAGCGACCGGGTAAATATCTTGCAGTGCCGGTAAACGAAATTGAATAAACATTTTTCAGCAAATAGAGCCCACAATGGTACGAATTTAAAAGTCGCTGAGACGAGCACAGGTGGTTCCCCTGTCGCTGGAAAAAGCGCCGAACGGAAAAATTGCATTTCGCCTCTTTCCTTGTTCCTCTACTCTTCACATTTCGTTTCTCTCTTGCACATTTTTCGATCCGCTGTCACTCTTTCCCTGCCTTTTCTCATCTTTCTCCTGTCCATCTATGCTTTTCCGCACTACGAGAATCATCCCCATAAAGCTCTATCCTTCGTCGCCGACGGTGATGTAATCGACTTTTGCGCTGGTTATCTTTCGATTCTCGTTGCGAATTGGTTATAAATGCTAATGTATGAGCCAGCTGCGATGCAATCTCTGAAATAACGTTTCAACATGAGACGTGCAGTTTTAATTTTGATGAAATTTCAACGAAATTTCACGAAATTCCATGAAGTGATAGTATTCAGTACATCGTACAAAATCTGGAAACGGTGCTACGGAACATGTACATTTTAATTTGTTTTTATTCAGTATAATTTTTTCTGCGAGCTATTTTCTTTTGTATTATTAAGTTTTAAAATATTAATATATGGAATTTACAGTTTAAATTACATATATTATTGCGGATTTCATAGAATACTTTCTTTAAATATCCGATCGATAAGTGTTACTTTATGAAAAAAAAAAAATCGAGGTTAATTCTCTCGAAGCATGCCTTTATCATCTTTAGAATGAAGGCGGATGGCGTTTGTTACGCGCCAGTGTTTTCACAGTCTTACAACGTCGTTCACACGATATGCAAACTTAAAAGAGATATCGATAATAATTAACAGGAAGTAAGAAATAAAGATAGACAATAACAATAGAATATATCCAATGGTTTTGAGAATGCTCGCGATGTTAGAACCGCAAACTCGTAAATAAGTTGTAAAAAAGAGAGGGGAGAGGGGGCTGCAAATCGAGACGAAAGAAGGAGAGATCAGATCCGATTTACGATCAGCAGCTTGGCTTGGCAGTTTGTTCCGCGGCGGGATCGTTTCTTCGCCGCAGAGAACGGAAGTCGATCGAGCGCAACAATCGATCACGCCAAACGATAAATTAGCGTCGAGTTAGTATCCGACATCCTTACTTCGATTATATTCGTGTGAATGTGATTGTCGAGAAGTGATCTCGTTATACAAGACTGTGTACATTGTGCATATTTAGACAACTATGAATGCGAATGACCAGTAGAGGGTGAATTTTGGGAGATGTTTCGCTTCATTCTGTGAGTGAGACCGAATTTGAGACTTTCCTTCGCTATTATTAATAAACTCCAATTCTGGCTTTATTGTTATGGTCGGGTTAGAATTAATTCCGGGATATTTAATTAGAGAATATTGTCTAATTACGGGGAAGACATTATTTGCATTCGTTGAAACTACTGAAGACTACGCAATATTATTTTGCGTATTTTAATATTGAAAATATTACACTACATTTCTGCGGATCATCCACTGACTTACGCATTATGTAAATCATTTTTCATGAAAGTTTCAAAACTGCCCGTATCCCCCGAGCTCGCGTCTTAAATCACGGCGAAGAATAAAGAGGATGGTGACGCGGATCGGTTGATCTTGCTATGCATTTATGGATGTCGAACGTACGAAGAAAGCAATATTTTCCGCGCGAAATCCATCGTCGTATCTCTCGATTTGCGGACTTCTATCTCGCAGCCGTCTATTGCTCGTCTCTCGATTCATTCTCTGTTCTCCTTTTTCTGTACTTCCCATAATAGTAGAGTCTACCATGACCGTCGATTATTGTCCCCGTTGGAAAGCTCCAGGTGACCGAGTGCAAGTACACAGGAAAACACGTAGCTCGAAAGTTTCCCGCGATTTCCCCCAGGGCCCTCGAATAATTCTACGTCGAAAGTCCTTCTGGAATTCAACCGTCTTTCTTAGGACGTCGAAACAGTCACGGACGAGCAATGCCGATGTCGGGATTCTCACAAATTCCGGCTGAAAATAAAATTCGTCCGAGTGCATTGAATTTTCTGATATTACGAAAGCACGAGTATTTCCCGTAAAAAAAATATGAGCGACACATATGGATAGTTCATTGAATCGTGAGGCAAACATTAATCAATTATCGCGACACGGAATTAATAATGTAGAGAGTCTTAACATTAATTATTTAACGTTCTTTCGAGAAAAGTAATGTCGAATTTCTTTTTCTTCTTTCAGGACCCAGCGAAGCACGAAAGTGGCGACGTTCTTGAGTTTTAAGATAGACCGGGTCTGGAAGACAACACCAATTTATTTATTTACATGCGGTGAATGCAAGCGCACCTCTCGTGGCACATGAAAGATACAAGTAAATTACAGGTTCGACTTCGGTTGTGCTAATCGGCTTTCCAACGTGCGGAAAGTCCAATTCTCTATAGAGAGAGACCACTCACGAGACAGCTCGACGGTGCATTAAAACGGCGCGGAAATTCGTCGAGGACGAAGAGATAAAATAAGGAAAAAGCTTCGCTAAAACATTCAGTGAGCACGAACCAGCGCCCACGAACGTGCATCGGACTTACTTATTACGGAAATCCAGTTTGTTGAAATGAGGCTTTGAAGTTTCCATCGCTTGCCGACGAACTGTGCTTCACCTTCTTCCGCTGCCGTTCGTTTTTTGCACTCGAAGCCGACGGAAAGATGGGAGAGCGGAAAACTGAACGGCTTCGCATTCAGATGGTAGGGAGAAAGTTTAAGTGACTCATGGAGAGACTCTTTCGAAAATTTCCTCCGTTCCTTTCTCTAAGTTTCTATTTTCTCGATGAGAGGGAGAAATATATAGAGTAAAAAGAGGATGAGAGGAAGGGAGAAAAGATTAGCAGCCCCAGTTTCTCGAAGGCGTTATTTTTCATCCATTTTCGACGTATTACGTGGTAATGCATTAGTCGGCGCAAAAGTAACACTTGTATAGTGATTTACGAACTTAAATTAAATCATATAACTCGAGCCGTTTTAACCGCGCAAGTTGATGTCGCACTCACAAATGAATGCGACGAACAATGAATAATTATTCATGTGATATTTAATCTCCTCTTTCTTATAAAAATTTAAACAAACCATTTGTTTTTTAAAATACTTATTTATCTTTCATAACATTACTAATTATTACAATCGCGGTAAAATTAATTGTAGTAATGTTGAAATATTTAAGCTAGAAAAAAGTTAAATTTATAAATTTTGGTTCTTTAAAATAGCTTCTCCTTTGTAAGAGAATATTTTTATAATATCAGCCATCAGTGTCCGCAACAAAAGGGTTCTGAGAGGTAACTAATATCATAGAACATATTTCGAACATCGATTTTCTCTATAGAATTCCAATCCACATTCCAGCTAGGACGATCCTGCTATGGAAAAATGACGGAAGTGCCCGTGCTATGTACGATCGAGCGTCCCTTTGCTGTCAGAAGATTCTCTCAGGACATCATTCAGCTGAGCGATTTCGACCGCGCCTCATAATAAGAAAGCGACAGTGACGAAAATCATAGTGACATCTGGCCGAATGACGTCGGTGAATTTGAGTAGTAGTCGAAAAAACGCAAAGAGAGATCCGTCCCTTAGATTATAGCTTTCGCGAAACTCCAGTCATGCGGCTGTGGCGATTGAGTCTACGAGATTCGAGGATACGTGTACGAAGAAAACCCTATTATAAATCTCCGTTCCTGCTGAGAATCTTTGTTATCGTGAAATATGATAATCCGAGATAATTTTATGCGCAATCATGACGAACGAATGAATGTAAGTAAATATTGAACGAATTAGCGATCGCACTCGAACAGGTAACAAAGTGTAAAATCTTTGATACTCTGTCACGTGCGTCACTGAAAGCCGATGAAGCTTTCGTCTTCGGCTGTTAACTCCATCATCACCAGAAATAAGTGGTAGATGGCAAATGCGCGCGTACGGCGACATATCCGGCGATAAACGCGAAACTGACGGCGACAGGACTCGGTGACTTTGTAGATAGAACAAACAAGAGAGGATGGAGAAGGACAACGTTAGACATTATAGAGCTTACGAGGGCTTCAAGCCGGCGAATAACGGCAATACCTCATCTCTAAAGAGATCGACGTCGGATCGTTCGAAGACGCACCCATCTCGCCAAGTGAGATGTTTGTGCTTCGGTGGTGTACCTGACAAAGCCAGCCAGCATTCTTTCTTGAAGGGGTTTATCATAAACATCGGAATATGCTCCCTTCTTGTGGCTTATACCCTATTGGGCAGTTTCATCTTTCTGGCTATCGAGAGTGGGACCATTGATGGTGTTGGCCTGCAACAGAGGACTCTAGCCACGACGATAGCTGGAAATCAGCATACCAGAAGGAACACCAGCGCTTGGATAAAACAGGTGAGAGGATGAAATGCTCTATACATTTACTATATCTTGATTCTTTTTATTAGAAATTTTACTGTAGTAGTACTTTCATAGTAATTTTGCTATCTTTTCTTTGAGAAATATCGTGCTGCACTCTTTTAATGCGAGTGAAAAATATTGGAGTATATTTTAAATCATGTGCAACTTCCTTTTCAAGAAGTATCCTCGTTATGCTCAAATGTAGTTGTAAATCATAGACTATAAGAAGTTATGTGACCACTCAACAAAGATATATGAAACTGTTTTTCGAACATAAAAAGTCATAGATATATTTCTTAATAACTGTGTAGGATGTGTACATGCAAGCAAGTGCAATAAAAGTAAGAATGATAGCAGAAGAGTAAACAGATTTGTCGATACACTATGAGCACATGACAGTTGTCGTTACCGTTGTCGCGAACGTAAGCCACGAACTTGTTTTTGCTTCTCTTTCCCTTGAGGAGGAGCAAACAGTTCCGGCGGCACCAGCTCTCGATTTATCGTCACGTCTCCGGTTTCATTCCGCTTTTCTACCTGAGGTGACCTCAGTGAACCCGAAGTCAATCGAATTATCGGTGCGTTCTGGCGCGAGCGCTCGTTTCAACGAAGTTTTATCGATTGTGCTTTCTTTCCGCTATCCTTACGCTTTACAGGAAAAGCGTATTCCCCGAGGATCGGCACAAAGGCTGCTGTCTGTTGCTTCCGGCCAATAATAGCAACAACGAATTGTTCTCTCGATAGCAATCGCTCATCGGCAAACGATTGAATATTCGTGTTCTTTTTATAAATAATTCTTCTGATTTTAACGTTGCTCCACTAAAAAAAAAAACAATTTTCTGTTGCGTTTTATTAACTTGCCTCTTGTCTGTGCGAAACTTCTGAATTTTCTGCTGTACAATAACGAAGCAATTACACAAAGTTCACCATTTGTCACAAGATGTAAAATTCGAAGCATGCTGCATTCAAATCCACCTGACGTGTGTTAATTAACGAGCGCGCGCGAATTTAATTTAATCGACAGTATGTCAATTATAATCTTATAAGACGAACATATATACATACGTCTAGTATATACATAAGTCTACGATATACCTGACGACATTTCAAACATCGCTTAATTAATAACTTTTGCTGTGTATGATGAAAGATGAATCACGAGGCCCGGACGAAGACCGTGGAGAACATATGGATAATCACGGAGCATTTGAACGTTCTCTACCGTGAGAACTGGACGAAATTGGCCGACCAGGAGATTGCACGATTTCAAGAGCAACTAGTGAAAAGGATCACGGAGGACATGATGGCGACCCAGAATGCCGGGACATACACCGGGAGTTCTACCAGCGAAACTGTAACGGAACGCCGTGTGCCGGAATACGAATGGAACTTTGCAAAGGCGTTTCTCTATTCTCTGACAGTGCTCACCACAATCGGTAAGTTTCAGACGTAATTAATTAATTATAATGTCGCATGCATTTTGTTCGCGCTTTAGTGCGACGCCTCGCGTTTCATTCTCTGAACGTAATGAGATTCCAACGAACCAAAACTATGTCAAAATGCGGTATCATATGTCAACTACAGAAACTAGAAATTACAAATTTTTTCCTATTAAATTCTTTAATATAATAATATATTTTTAACTTTTTTAATACAATAATATATTTTTACTTTTTTAAAGCAATAATATCTTTTAACTTTTTAAATATATTATTATTAATGTCCTTTCAACTTCTCTTCACATATATATATATATATATATATATATATATATATATATATATGTTGTATCATACATAAGAAACGCAAAATCGAATTTGGAATTTGCATGCCGATGAAAACCTCCGTGGCTTAATGCAAAAACTAATCTCGCTAACATGATACTAATATCTAGAATAAATAATTCATAAATTGTAATATACCTATGGCAATCACAGTAATAGTACGATAAACAACGACATACAAATCAGTATCAGCAAGCATACGCATCGAAACTACAAAGTGCATAGATGATGTTTGCTTCTCTAGTTGTACTTGTGCGATTTCCCATCTGCGCAAGCACTATATATGTGTACGAAGGCATAAGTTTACACAAAAGGAATGCTAGCGCATTAGAATATTTGTACGTAATTAGTAGGCTAGGAGGAAACGGAGACGAGCACGAAAAGACACTGGCGCAAAGACGAATAATTAGTTGAATCAAATACTACGTCAATTAGCTCGCGATGTTAGTTAGAGGAACAATACTGACGTTAATAGCACCGATAATGTAACTTGCAGTTACATTGAAGTTTTTTTACTTTATTTAAATAATTTATGAATTAACATTTTCTTACTTCATACGATAGAATTCAATATTTCTAGATAAGCTATTCACAAATTTTAATTTTTTCTTATTCAATCGATTTTAGATTATTCGTAGGGAAAAATGCGATCAAGGAGTTTTATTGAAATTTCATAAAAATCCAATTGCATCACAAATCACGAGGAAACTAAAGAAATATTCCGTAATTAAACGAATCTCTTTGTTGAGGCAAAGTGGTATTGATCGAGACATTCTAGAACTTAAAATTATCGTTTAGGAAACGAAAGTAGAAAATAAAGATAACATGGCGTGCATCAATTTTTGAAGCAAAAATAGTTCGATGAAAATAGTTAATGTGTAATGGCCGCGCAATACAAATGCAAATTTGTTGTCCACCTCAGAGATATCGATTTCCTTCATTCTTCGACAATATCATTGCGTCCGACTTAGTAACACTGCAAGCGAGTGACGTCACGTCCAGTCGTTTACTTTAGTTATTACTGAAACAGATTGCTACTTCATGAGTCGGTGGATATTTAAAAAAGGAAGAAACTAATGGTCGGAGATATCGAGCGGCTTATTGAATTATCGATATATATATTTATATCTTTTTTAATGCTCTTAACTACTTCGGTAGATTTCTCGAGATAGTCTTCGATATTATCGGTATATTTGCCATTCGAGTTCATTTTCGATCATTGTTTTTTTTCTTGTTTTACACGAATTCCACAAAATTAAATAATTTTAAAACAATCTAAATATATAGATATTACAATAAATAAAATCTATTTATATATATATATATTTTTACTAGAACTTTATAAATATTTTTTTATAATATAATTAAAATAATGTATAAAATATTATATAACATTAATTTTAATAGCAGCATATTTTTATATAATAAAAATGTTGCATGGAGAATATTTTACTAAATTAAAAAATTATCATTGAGTATAGTTTTTGCTTTTATTTTATACAGTTGTTTTTCCTCGTCTGCTGAATCAGTTCAATGCACCGTCCATTTCAAACTTCCTTTAAATTTTACGCTTTGTGTGTACCTATGGAAAACATTCTACTACGGAACTCTATGGACATTTTTTTTTTTGCACCGAACGGTTTAATGATGTGCTACGTTGTATCCGGAATTCTCGGAAATTAATATTTCGTCTGCTCCTGTGTTTATAGACAGAGAACTAGGCGATTGGTCGTCGGTCGCGAAATACATAAAATCCCGAGGGTCGCGTGATATAGCATTCGCAATTTTCGCTGATGGTGTATACAGAGCAGGCGAAATACGTGTATTTGCACATGAAGATGTTATCGTGGCGAGAACACGCTTGTCCTATGAATTTTAATGTAAATTACAGCTGATGTATATTTTTCATTTATCGAATATGGAAAATAGGATGCCAGCAATTGGGACGGCTTTCGTGATTATGAGAAAGTTTTATTATGGTTATTACTTTGCATAGATAATTCGAAAATGGTATTATTTTTGATATTAGAACCGAGCAATTCATTCAATCTTACTCGGATATCCAGGTGTTTCCTATCACAATTTGTTGCATAACTGTGACCTCCCGCAACACTATATACCGACGACTTCCTACACCACCATCGTCAGCAACAGGATCGATAATGGAGCAGTTCCCAACAGGAGAATGGCATAGAAAATTAATCTGTTCTGGCGAAGTTCGCTCCCATCTTGCCTGGACCTGACCATTTCTACTTCGTCCATATTGCGTTGTTCTAAATAATATATTTGTCCTACTATTGGCTTTTTTTTCGATTTACAGTCACAAATGTACGATTGCCTATCGTTAGATGTGGGATTTTTTGCTTTTTCTAGCATCGTATAGTGGTTAATTACGGGAAGTATCCTGGTACTTTTTATCGGCTTGTCCGGGTACAAAAATATTGTTCAGCGAGTCAACTACGTGCCGGCAGTCGAAAAACTTCGTACCAACATAATACTAAGCGGATGCTATCGTTCGTAACTTTTCGCGAGCAAAAAGTAAGCAGACATATCAACCGGAGAAATGAGAGGAAAACTTTTTTGTCGCTACATATACGTTTCTATGAGTATTCGACCACAAGCCGTAAAATCAACTTGAATGAAGTTTTAATTGAAGTATATAATCATTAAAATAAAAAGCTTTAATAGACTAATTAACGTTTTTACATGTTCCATGCAAAGCAATTGGATCGTGATTATGTGTGACCTATTTACACTAATTACTTTTTACTAAACGAACTCTTTTTAAGATTAATTTGGAGAAAAATCGTCCAAATTTCATTATGCTATTGACAAAAGCGGATTTTGATTGTAAAAAGATTTTTAGACGCGTTCACTTCCTATTGGAAAGGGGAGGGAAATTTTGGCAAAACAGCATTATTCTATTGAGAATGCGCAAATACATTATGGAGATGAGTAAACAACTCTCGGCACATGAAATGAAATCGTCCACTTTTAGAGCAACATTTTTCCCATCTATCGTATTGAATTGGTTTATCGTTTAAATTATAACTAAATCTTAACACAACATTTCTACCAATCTTTATCAATCATAAAACATTGAATAAATACATATTTAAAGAAAGAAATAATGTCGTTGAGATCATTGGCTCTTGCAAATTAGGTTAAAGTGATTTAATAGGAGTTAAAATAAAGCGCAGAGTTGTCAGGCAGAAAATTGGAAATGGGGAGACAATTATATACGTACGTATTTTATATTTCATTGGTTTTTATGTTCTAACTGAAAACGAAAAGTTGCTGTAATTATTAATCAAAACAATACACCGTTATGTTTCAATATTTTGAAAATTACACGTCAATTATGATGCACGAAAATTTATTAAATTTTGATTTTTATTTAAAATTTCATCGCGCTTCTAAATTTGACACGAAAAATGCATGGAGAACTAATTTTATTTAAAAAACTTTTCCCAAACTATCAGTAACTAATCTTATTTATTCTTTAACTCTATCTTAATATCACTGAGAGAAAGAATTTTGTTAATTTAACAAATCATCAATACCTTGAACAAATGATCTGTAAATATGTGACAACAAATTGGTTTGTTGTGATTGCTGTTAATTTGCTATATCAACAAATTATTAGTAATAGAAGCAAGAACTATATAGAATCTAACCTATCTTTGGATAATAAACTAGGATCGTTTACATAGTCATAATTGATAATGAAGTCTTAAGTTATAGGAAACTGACCAATCAAATAGGACCAGTCAAATAGGAAGAATACTTGAATAGATTAGTCAATTTCTTATGATGGAGACCTTACGGCTTGTATATGTATGAGCCTTTTATTTGCTAGCGATACTACTTGATTATTTATTACATTGACAAATGAGAAATAAGTAGGAGTGCGGATACCCGAAAAATTCGGATACCCAAACCTCGAGTCGGATCGCGTAATGATCGAGTCGGCTCGGGCGGGTCTCGAATGTTCGGGTACCTGAATGTCAGGAAAATTTGATTCGAAATTCGAAACTATAATTCGAGACTCGAAATTCGATTCTATTCGGAAATTCAGGACTCGATATTCGATTCGGGACAAAATTTTTCTGACTGATCTTAAATTTTTTAATTTGGAAGCGTTTCATATGTGTCGTGTAATTAAATATAAAATCGCGTAGTTAAATAAGTTAAAGGTAGTTAAATAAGGTAGTTAAATAAGAAAAAAGCTATGTGTGAATAATTGCTTTATTTTAAATTAAAGTGTAGAAAGCATAATTTTTCGTTCTTGATATTAATTTACTTAGTGGCTATAACAATGTTATTACCAGCATCAATCTTTCGCTTGAAATTTGAGAAACAGCGAGATACTGTCTAGCTACTGCTACTAATATCGGGATTCCGAAATAATAGCGAATACTCGAAAATACTGATAATAAAATATCCGAGCCTCGATTGAGAATCGGATCGAGTAGTGATCGGGTTCCGAATGTTCGACCCGACTCGTATTTCCGAGTACCCGCACACCCCTAGAAATAATTAATTTGCAATTATAATTAATCGATCGTTTTCTTAACAAATATCACATTTGTTTCCCTTTGATTTGTTCCTAAAACAAAATCATTTTTCTCAGTGAAGAAAAAATAATTTTATCAAAGTTTTCTTATGTATAGATTATATTGCCGCTCCAAACTTTCTTACCATGTAAATGATTTTACAAATAAATGATGTTTATACAAATTACAATATGTATGTGTCCTTATGAAAAAAACAAAGTACAAGATTCGTACAAGAAGAATCACTTATATTAAATTTACTTTTCGAGATGCTTTTGAAAGACATAACTGCTTTGCGGAGGCAACAAAATTGTGCAGACATTCAATGTTTTAGAACCTTAACTCTCTTTGATTTTATATTCTTCGAGTCTGCGTTAGACGGCCCGTAGGGCTCCTTTGCTTTCTACTTTATTCGCTGTACACCTCTCGCTACGACTCTATCCTGCTTCAGTGGCGCATAATCCAGTTTACGTATCGCAAGAGACGAATCACCCGTTTGCATTTCACGATATGAGGTCGCATGAATATTTGGCCGCCTGCCTCTCCGCAGGCAAGAGTTACGTATTATTCAGAAAATAGTTCGGGCTGGCCGGGAACCAAGAAATAACATGGTTCTTCAGGAACTGGACTGTATTCTCTAAAGGTACTCCTCGCTTTATCTACTTATATATCCTAATCTGCGATATCCTCAATATGAATTTATTTATTATATAGTAGTCTTTCTAGCGTACCGCTTTCGTTCGACTTGTGATGATGACTGTCATTTATGGCGAATCGATTCCTATTGTGAAAGCAGTAAGTAAACGTGTGTGTTTATCTACTTCAATTCAAATCTTTGTGAGAGGTATTTCCATTGATATATTATTTGGATCAACTGTACGAAATGAAATTTTAAGATAAAGTTGGATCCTACGCATCTCATACATAAATGGATATTTCATTTCTTTTTTGCAAACATATGTATTAAAAATATATTTCTATTTCTTTGAAATTTTAAAAATTGCTTCAGCTGAAGCAATACAGATGATAGTTCCATTAATCATCTCGGATGATTACTTTCGCAGCATTCACCGATGTTTTCATGCTCACACCACGAGAATACATACACTCGCTATATTTGTACAGTACACGAAACAGTAAGTTTCATTTCATAACGACACGATGCTCTCAGCGTTTCATGCCGCTATCTTTTTCTCATGCATCCTCTTTATCTTCCCGTTCGCAGTAGTCGCAACTTTGGGTGGATCGGGAAGAGCAGACACGATTTTGCGACCGTCTTAACGACGGTGGAATGAAGGAGGTGGTGAATTTTAATCAGAAGATCCCCGTCGCTCTAATGGATTGCCAGGCGCGAAGGGACGCCGACTAATCACAATTTGTCGCTCGTTTCGTCAGCGCTGCCCACCAAATTGACGTAGCTTACTTACTCTGTTCATAGTCTGAACTTGAATTAATTTTACATCGATTTATCTTGTTTATTATTGTTGTCTTGTCGTCAAATCAATCCGTTATTAGAATTAAATGAAGATATAAATAAGAAACATTATCATCCATTGGTTTAATTCTAAGCAAAATATCGTTTTGTATTTTTATAAATATAATTGAATATACCGTTCGTTTATCAAAATTATTTATTTCTAGTATTATTACTTTGCTGTGTAATCTATTGTAAGAAATTTGCAATTTCTCACAAATTTGCTTGGAAGATTTTTCTGCTATGGAAACAAATGGAGGAATATTTTAAAATTTCAGTTTTAAATAACGATGCTTCTTCAAACTTGCCGCCATTATTATAAGCTCGAACTTGTAAGTGTAAGGATTAATCGAAACCGGGGATAAGAACAGACGAAGTGAAGAGGCGGAACGTGCGCGCTGAGTTCGAAAAAGTAGGAAGTAAGGAAGTCTCGGAGTGGTAAAGGGCGCATCTCTACCACGTCTTCGTATCGCACAAGATTCGAATCACGCCTGTCTCTTCCCTCGTTTTCTTTTGTACTTTTCTCCTTCTTCTTGGTGCGCTACTCGTTTCGCCTTTCGTCTTTCGGGCACGTCAGCCTTCTTTCAGACATCTTCCATCGTCTTCTTTACCTCTTCCGCTACTACGCCGTGAAATTGCTATTTTCATTTTCTATTTTCACCAGCTTTCGCAAACGAACCGATCGAATCACGACCACATACTGTTGTTGACCGCCGTTCTATTCTAGTCCGACTTGGTTTAACTTGTACGTTTTATTTGATTAAGTAATTACATTAATGAATAAACAAACGTATAACATTTTTCATATGTAATAATGTACATGATGTGTTTTAGTAAATGAGATTTAATTTTTAATAAACAACATAATAAATTATTTATTAAAAACAATACAGTTTCTGTTTATCCTTCAAGGTAGCATCTCTTCAAAATAATGTACTTGCGCCAGCGAGTTTTCCATTCTTCTAACAAGAGATCTTCATATCGAAAATTAGATTCTGTGATAGTCTTTATAACATCGAACATTTTTTGAATATTATCTATTTCACGAATATTATCTGTTGTCTTTAAGACGAATGAGGAAGTATCTTTCTATTCGACGCAGTTTATTTTCTGCAGTGTTGTTAAATCTTGAGAAAAAATTGCATCTTATTACTTTTTGATATATCACGATATAACGTATTGATCTAATTAACGTCTATTATTATCTGTAGTAGTATATATAACATATAATTTAATAACATTTAATGACAAGCTAAAAGAGTGGAAATATCTTTAGTAAAGAGAAAGAATGTTTTGAACTCATCTCTGTCACATCACAAATATGCAATGTCTTGTTGAAGCACTTCTCATACTATATATGTGTTCTAATCATCACGATGAGCTCAAAATAATGTTAATATTATTAAACATGAAACTTTCCTGTTTCTTTCGTTTTCATAATAATTTGTGTTTTAAAGCGACGGTTTCAATATATTGAAGTGTCAACCATTGAAATGCCATTTCAATAGGAAATGGTAATTACCGCAAGAATTTCGATCTTCAACTTTTGTAAACTCAGTAACTATTGTCGTAACTCAATCTACTAGTGACGCTTTTGCGAAAGTTTCGATCTGTTAGGCGTGCGATCATTAATAGCAAACGTCATGTCAATCGATTTTTCCACAGTGGATATATCCAACTTGAATTTGTACATAAAATACATGTACGAATGAAGGAACATGTCAGTTAAATCTTTGCAGATTTTACTGACACCGAGTTTTATTCCAACCTATGTTTTATGCAATTTGAGAGATTCGGACAGCTCGAATATATTTGGCCCCGTATAATTTAATTTCTAATTTAAATGTCTAGATTAAACGTCAGATTTATTTCTTTTAAAAGAATGTTACTTTTGACGTTCCTGAAATAGAAAACGAAACATGGCGTTCTTCTAATCGAAGAAACCTTCGATTCGACGACTTTACGGAGTTTCTTTCTGATAGTGTAAAGTTAACGAGAAACTTTTCTCACGAAAGAATGCGGATATCACGCGCTGGAGATCGACTCGTACAAAACTGCAGCTCATTACCACGATTCCGATAGCCTGTCATTGGCGAAGTGAAAAGGGAAATAATGAGAGAAATAGTTTAGCCGGCGCGGGCGCGGGAAACGTTGTCACTTTTATTTCCTATCGCATTCTCCCCGAGAGAAATAGCGACGGTTCCCTTACATAGCAATGGCAACGATAGTGTATACCCGCAGACGTCGACGTCGAATGCCACGGGAAGATGGATATCCTCTTTTTCTCTCCGCGCACCAAACTCTACCGCGGAAATGGTAATATATACGAATGATCGATCGTCGCTGGAGTGGAATCGGGCACGCCTTTGGGATATATTTTTTAATCCCATTGTGGTCCACAACGTTTCCCTCTTTCTCTTCATCCTGGCCGTAGATAACATTTCGATTGTATTTACATCTTTTCTCGACGATTCATAAATTAGGAAGATATCCTAAAGCGAGATTATGTATGAGGAAATTACAAATGGGGATTCTTCTGCGAATCTTGACGATGGATTTCGATTGTCTGAGGATATCCGAAGTAAATTTCAAGTTTTGCGTAATCATTTATTTCCTGATATTATTTATTTTCATTTATATTACTTCGTACTTCCGCGGAATGGCATAACGGAACTGCGCTATCAGTTGAAGATATTTTAATCTTTTTTCCTTGCATCTTTCTTTTATTTTATGGCATGACTAGGTAAAGATAACTTTATAAATGATTCTTGTATACATTATGATATAATATATAGAAATATGTATACAATACATTATGTAATCTATATATTTTATATTTATTTAATTTTCATGAAAATGTAAATAATTTTATGATTGATTCTTCGCGTGTTGTTCGATTATTTTATAAAAGTTTATTCTTTGAAAATGATTTTGTAAAAGTCAGAGAGAGAGAGAGAGAGAGAGAGAGAGAGAGAGAGACGCAATTATCAAATTATCCATTCTAACTTTAATGTATACATTGTGTTTGTGTAAAGAAGTGCCAAGAAATTCGCAAGAAACGATAGAAAGAAAGCAGAAAGCGAGAAAACTCGCGGCTGATTAATGCATCGTGCCTTTAACGGGAAAACAGAAAACCCGCGCAGACGCAGTTTCCTTGTCTGTAGCTTCCTCTCCAGCGTGGCGAATATCTAATTACACTTGGAAATTATTTTTCCCCTCGAAAAGTAACGACCTAGTTACGCTGTTATTATTAATGTCTGAGTTGCACGGGCGAGAACGACTTTCGAGCTATCGCCTGGGCCCCGTAAGGCGGCATTTGTCTTCAAGATTATACGCTCGTTTCTTCGCAGCGTCCTTTTTTCTCGTAACGCATCGAATAATGCAGCCGCTTATGAATGAAGAACTCATGAATATCGTGTAATAAATTACGATTAATACTCTACAATATAGATTCCTTTTTTTCACGTCTTGGCATACAAATTTAACTCAAAATTCGTAATTTAATAAGTAAATTTGATAAATTAACTTTTCAATTTTAGCTTAATTATTTTAATTTAATTATTTTAATTTTAAAAGAGATAATTATTTTTACGATAATGGCGCTTTTAGTAGCCTTTTATTAGTGAAACGTTTAAGAGACAGAGAGAGAGAGAGAGAGAGAGAGAGAGAGAGAGAGACCATGTACATATTTTTTAATATGTTCTTAATATAAAATTAGAAAAATTCGTACATGAAGCACATATATCTTGCCCTAAAAATTCTAATCGCATTTAAAGCAAGCATGCATATGCAGCCGGGAGCGTATTACGTATTCTTTTACTCGCTCCATATTTCGGAATAATCTTCTCAATAAAAACTTCACCGCGTAATCCTTCGTGTATCTCGCGTGAACGTATCTTGCAGCCTACGGCTCGTGTTAATCCTTTTTAAATCCATTTACAACGGTGCGGTCGCATAAATTCATAAATAATGAGGAAATACGTTAAGCGAGATAGGAACAGAGCGGAACGACAGAAAGCAGAAGCGCGGACCTAGCATACGCCTGTATACGTTTCTCCCTGCACACGTCGCTGCTTGCAAAGACATGACTACCTGGCATCTATAAATCTAAAGCCGACGCTTGAGAGAGATAGCATGCATCGCGGACGAAAATTTGGGACATTAAGTAGCGGACAAAAATGGATTTTTCATGTTCTGCCTGCTTCATGCAGTAACGAGGATGAAAATATCAAGGATTTCCGTCGGGTATTTCGGTCATTTTCAAATTTAGTCGAAATTTATGCATTAGATTACATTATCAATCATACGAGATTTATTGTAGCGGACACAACATAAAGGGATATAAGTTATCTAACTTTGAACCACATTATTATATTAGTGATTTAATAACTGTTATTTGTAACGGCTGTAATTAAAGAGTCAGATTAAAATGCCCATAAACATTAATAAAGAATATAAAATTATGTCCATTTGACACAATGGTCCTTGTTTATTCAGCGTTTGGTTAGTAATCGTTTTCAGCATAAATATTTTCTCGCGCAGCTTTTATGTAACACGCGTCTCTGGGTATGAATTTGCATTCACGCTGCAACGTATCAGATAATGTATAAGCATGGCCATTCCACCTTATAACACACGTTAACACGTCTCGACAATGCTAATTTTGCTGCTTGTCGCCTGCAGCGCGGGCGTATGCACACCATCAGACAATTTTAATTGCATGATTGTTGCCTTTAATTATCTAGTCTCGTCACCAGGTTGCTGCAGCGACAACTCGGCGATAAGGATAGATTAAACCTCGCCGCTGCGAATAAATACGTTTACACGGCGTTATCTTCATCACGGTCAATCAAGACCCTTATTCGAACGTCGCAATCACTCTTCTTGGCTACCGCAGTCCGCAGTATCTACGTCCGATTGCGCTGGGCGAGGAAACTCCAAGAACCATACGGTTTGCTCTGCTTACTTGTCCCGAAGTCACTTTGAAAGCGATTTCAAACGTGCAGTACGAAACAGTGGCCCCTTTCGCGTGTTAGCTCTCCCAACTCGCGGCGAGTCGTGGCGAGTGTCGCCTCTCGAAACTCTCACGAGTCCGAAGTTGAAACACGAGACAAGCATTCGGGTCGTCGCCAAGCAGTTGAAAATAGAACGTACCTAGGAGTAATTAAACCCGCTAATGCAAATGGATAGCAGGCGACGGCAAACGGAGTAAAGCAAAGGCAGAGCGAAGGCGTCATCATTGCCTCTCTCGTGAACGTTGGCGCGCGCTCTTCGCGCGGCTGCGGCACTGCTGGAAATATAGGCGAAATATGCTAAGAGCTAACCGGGAACGCTCGCGGTCTTAGCATAACAACGTCCTGACATTCGGCGCAAAACTTCTGAATATGCACGAGACGCTCGGAATTAAAACGAGATCCACCTTCGCTCCGAGCGACTGCGCTCCTTCGAGGCCAAC
>Ga0157363_1001571_pt1 | contig 19164 bp, 9 predicted proteins | sample AttsexASBM1_FD_111477 | JGI IMG/M metagenome (GOLD analysis project Ga0157363, IMG submission 111477) | Fungus gardens microbial communities from leaf cutter ant in Ribeirão Preto, State of São Paulo, Brazil - Atta sexdens ASBM1 | ecosystem: Host-associated > Fungi > Mycelium > Unclassified ... | reverse complement strand
TGTGTGTGTGTGTGTGTGTGTGTGTGTGTGTGTGTGTGTGTGTGTGTGTGTGTGTGTGTGTTCTTGTAAAAGTCTAATGAAAATCTTTATAAGTTTTTAGTATATATAATTATTAATCAAATATAACTGTTTTTTTATAATTAATATAATTATCTACTTGATAGAGAAACAATCGAAAATTTCATCCGATCCACATTCGAAATTTTATTTTTCAATCATTTATTTTTCAACAAGACAATATTTAAAAAATTCTAAAATAAACTTTAGAATAAAAAATAATAAGTATAAATATAATTCATTTATACTGCTTATGATGCATTTATACATATAGTTACGTCCTTATATAACAGCGTATAATTGCATCTTAAGTAATTACAATGCAATTATATTACTTCTTGCAACAATACATAGCTGATTCGAAAATATTTAAAAAAATTGTAAAATATATTTTATAGTACATGATTTACAAGTACGATAATTTTCATTGCTTAATCGGAATGTGTGTAAAAAAGCATAAAATTCGTGTCTAAATACACGCATGTTGCTCTGGATTCAGTTGAGAATATTTGACTACTGTTTACCACAGCTAAATGATGAGCTGTTGAGATTATTTATATTTATATATATATATATATTTATATATATATATATATTATATGTATAAAATATTTTATTTTTTGTATTTAAAAGTATAGGTATACATTATAGAAACCATTCCAAATATTGATATCACATGTCCCAAAAAAAAAATCAATATTATTAATAGAATTACATATTGTGTGTGCAAATTATACTTTTTTCATTTATGTACAACTGTCATTTTCTGCCAAAATTTATATTTAAATGAGTGATTTAAAGTTGAATTTCTCGAATGTCTAATTACAAATTGCATAAATTTACATAGTATTGTATTATTTTCTTGATTTTATATATGTTAATAAATTTTTGAATATATACAAGACGAAATTGAAAATTTCTATTATGTTTCGAATATCATTTCAGATTGTACGCATAAAATATCAAGACTACCGCACACGAATATTTTATGCGAGAATATAATGTGAAATCATTTTATTATCAATTTTATAAGAACTTTTTGTATTGAATCCGAATTTCATAACACACTTACGTATTATAATTATAAAACTGTCGATAATAATCTTTGATAGCCAAATAGAAAATCTTTCCCTGTTTCACGGAAAGATAAAGTGCACGAGAAAGAGACAGGGACGTATTTTGTTTAATGTGCTACTTTAGCAAACTCCACACCTTGAACATCTTACAATTTTGAACGAAGTAGCTCGATCTTTTTGGCAGCGCGTTTCTGCAAATCGGGCAATTTCATGGCAAGCCCCATGTTGCCTTGAATTTTAACCTTCCCTTGGAAGAAAGCTTTCTGCGGATTTAATTTTCCAGAAATGAAATCTAATATATCGGTGTCACTAATCGTGAATGTTACATCAGGTTTGGTTTTGCCATTGTACTCGACTTTGCCTTTGCCCGTTTTTGCGTCTATAATCCAATATCCTTCGGCGCCACCGGGACCATTTATAACTTTAAATCCGTAAATTCCACGCATTCTCTCAATCAGATTCTCATCATCTTCCTCCATCGCGATTGCCAATGTCTTGAAGAGCACATCCGCTTGGAAGATACTCGAATCGGCGGCAACATTCACGTTTTTTCTAATTATCGCCTGTTTCGGGAAGCCCAAGCGATAGAGAGCCACGACGACTGCACCACCTAGACCTATGTTGTGCTGAAGTGCCAATTTTGCGTCCCGCACTTGTCTCTTGCCAGCTTCACCGCGAAGTTGCCAGGTAAGTTCAGCACACTGTGCTAATCCTGTGGCGCCCAGAGGATGTCCTTTCGAGATTAGACCGCCGCTCGGGTTCACAACATACTTGCCACCGTAGGTGTTATTTCCAGCATCTATCATTTTACCGGCATGACCAGAAGCGCACAATCCTAAGGCTTCATAAGTTATTAACTCGTTTGTAGAGAAACAGTCATGCAGCTCTATCACATCTACGTCGGTCGGCTTGTAGCGGGTCGATGTGAAAACTTTCTCAGCTGCGTTTCTTGTCATGTCATATCTGCAAAATATCACAATAGAATTAGTAAACTAGCAATTAATTCTATTGGGAAACATGAATACATAATAACTTATTTATTTCTCGTACCCAACAATATTCATACACGATTGAGTGTTAAATGTCGAAGACAAGTCAGTGGACATTTCCATAGCGAGGATTTCGACAGCCTGTGATTCCAGATGATGCTTATACACGAAGTCCTCGTTAGCTAGAATGACAGCTGCTGCACCATCGGAAGTGGGACAACACTGAAGCTTCGTTAATGGTCCAAATATTTTGGGAGAATTCATAATTTGTTGCAAAGTGTATTTTTCTTGGAATTGAGAATTCGGATTGTTTATAGAATGCAGATGATTCTTATATGCGATTTTTGCAAAGTGCTCGAGTTTTGTACCATACTTCTTCATGTGCTCGATTCCAGCATTGCCAAACATTTGAGCGGCAATAGGACTCTCGGACAGACCTATGCAATCGATGATTATAAGATAAACAAGTTAAATATATCAAATACTATTCCATTTTATGTCTAAAAAAATTCTGTAACTGACCTGCGATATTTGCCATGAGCTCGACATGCTTATCCATGGGATTTGTGCGATCTGAAAATTTGGACATCAGGGAGCCTCGCTCCATCTTCTCAAATCCAAGTGCTAAAACGCAATCCGCATTGCCACTCTCAACGATCTGTTTGCCAAGGTAGAGAGCTGTGGAGCCGGTGGAACAGTTATTGTTGACATTGTAAATGGGACATCCAGTGAGTCCAATCTCGTAGATTGCCCTTTGACCGCAAGTGGAGTCGCCGTACACGTACCCAACGCAGACGGCCTGTACGTTGTCGTAGGATACGCGTGCATCCTGCAGAGCCTTGGTAACCGCTTCCTTCGCCATTTGCGGATAATCGAAATCATCCCTACGGCCGGGCTTCTCGAACTTGGTCATCCCGACGCCGATCACATACACTTTCGGCTTGTGAACCATCTTGGCGATCTGTCTCTTCGGGCACGAGTGAAACACCGGAAAATTTCCGTTTAGCAAAACACGAACGGGAACCGTTTTCTTTGAGAGATTTCTTCGTGTGACGAACGTTCAGATTGTGAAAGTAGAAATGGAAAAAGAAATGACACATGTAACGTCGCTGCTACAGGATTACCGAGATTAGGCGATCAAACTGTGAGACGTATTTTGTTGGACTTTAATCTTCCATATATTGCGGTAAAAAATAGAAATTATAATGACAAGGCGGTTTCCAGCGGACTCCAACGTTTTCGATTTACGATAACGAGCCGAACGAGCGACGATCACGTCTCAGTTCTCACCACGGCGCGAATAACGACTAGATCGTTGTCTCTGGTGAAAATAATACACTACGCGCAAGGTGTTACTTAATTGCGACTAAACACGTAAATGTCTCACGCAAAATGTTTCTCGAGGAAACTTTCTATTGAGTTAATAATCATAATAATAATAAAAATATACTTCGCATAAATTTAAAGTTATGCACAATATTTTAATAATTAGATGCGCGAAACATATGATTGTCTTTTATCAGTAAGCCAGTATATTTATGACTTTCAATTAAAGAATAATGATTATTTCATTTCCCTTGCAAATTTGTCCATTTCCTGTATACATTATTTTATGAAACAAAAAAAGAACATATAATAGTAGAGGAAGGATTATGCATTTATATATGATGAGATTAATAATAAAATTCGTGGTATTAAAAAGAATTGTATTTTAAATTGAGAACATTTCCAAATAGACATTTTCAAATGAGAGGCTCCAATATTGCTTTCTACTTATAATAACACGGATTGACATAGACATTCTATTTTTCTTGATATTAAATGAGTAACCAAGACGACAATACTTGTGTGATCAAATGGAAAGAGCTCTCAAAGCAGTTACTTTAGCTTACTTCTACAGCACAAAAGTTGCAGAAACAATGCTGCAAAATTGCAACAATATTGCAACATTATTGAAGCGATATTGCTGCAAGTTCTGTGCTATATGGATACACAAATTTTATCAGCAATATTCCTGGTGAAAATAAAAATCAGAACATAAATCAAATAGAAGCGTAAACATCTCTTTTACGTTTCGTTGTTTCAATTTTCCTCCTAGAAGCTTTCTATTACTATCCCATTATATTCGACTTACGCTTCGATTTTTATTTTCATCAGAATGAGATTGAATATCATTTAATGACACAAGTTGATACATGCGTCGTTTATTTTTTTTATTCATTGAATATTAAGAAAGATAGAACTGACATTAAAATGGAAAGCACCCAGCATCAATGTTATGTTTACGAGGTAAATAAATTAATAAATAAATGTAATGTAATATTTGTCCTTTGAACTACATTTCTTACCTGAAAATCATTGCTGAAATAGCAATATAGCAAATTAAATTATTTTATACATAAACTCTCCTCTCTTTGAAAATTCGAACGTATACACCTGCGCGTTTCATCCGAGGAAGATAAAAGCCGCGAATGAACTAGAATGAACTAACCCGTTAAAGTGTCGCGCATTGGCGTAGACTCATCGAATGTCTACGTCGCTGGACGGCGCTGCGCCGGCCATTGCGCGGTCGTGTTTTGGCCGAGCGAAAAGATGGCGGATTGTTGTTTTCGACATCGTTCGCGCTCACAACACATTGCCGAGATACGTCGAGGTTCAGCGCAACTTTGAAGTCAATCCCGCGCGAAAGTTGACATGCCGCACGTGCACCAGTCCCGGCTGTGGTAGATACTCGTTGTGCCAGTGACAATCGCCGGTGTGACTGCATCGCGCAGTACTCGTTGCATCGTCTCGGCGTCATTGTCGCCGCCGTTGTGGTGGTGTTAGTGGTGGGCATCGTTGTGGTCGTGATCGTCGTCGTTGCCCCGTGTGAAGGAAGCGGTGTAAATCACACAAAATTTTCGGATCTTGACGAGCAATTTCGATAATTTGTCGCCAGCGCGTCCAAGAGTCGATGCAAATAGGCGCGAGGACGCCATTGAGTCGGTAAAATGGTTACGCATCACTGCGAGTTTTTCTAACCCTCTCTTGTCGCTGTTTACCGCTCCCCCGCAAGAGACACGATTTTGGTTAGGTTACTCAAGTCGAGATTCGCACATCCTATGACACCGGAACGCCGTCGCGCGTGTTCCTCGCAGTGGCCCATGTTGACAATGTGACGCGATATTGGAATCTGCGATTTGATAATCGATGGATAACACATTCGCGATGGCAAACGATTTTGACGCAGAGCAATTTGAGCGGAGGCTTCACGCGCTGAAAGACTCGCAGGAGTCTATCCAGGGCCTCTCTGCATGGTGCCTCGATAGGAGACATCATCATAAGAAGATTGTTACCACGTGGCTACAGGTTTTAAAGAAAGGTAAATCATTTTCTGTGTTCAGTAGAAAAAGCAGCTTTCCTATTGTTGTAAAATTCTTTAATATGATTTTGCTTCATTTCTCACTGGATCTAAATGTATAAACCAATATCATATTAATGAATTTTATAATACTTATGAAATTATTTTATTTGTCGAACGCAGCTATATATATAGATTTATTATGATAGATTTACTCTCATAGATATAAAATATTATCTTATTACATATAATAAGATTGTTTGGGTATTTGTATTAGATTATTCATATATGGAACTTACATAACTCTATCATATTAAATATTCCATATAACTTCCATTGTCTTAAATATTTATTTATTTTTAAAATACATATTGTAGTTACTAAGTAAAGATTACTAAGTAAAGAGAAGAAGAAAGAAAATGAAATACATAGGTAACATACTAGATGAAATAAATTGTTACATAAAATTAATTTTTTTTATAACAGTGAAAGTGGAACATCGGCTCACACTATTCTATTTGGCTAACGATGTCATTCAATATTCAAAGAGGAAGAATTTTGAGTTTGTGGAGTCATGGGGCACTACTCTGCAACGTGCGACTCCTATGGTTCGCGATGAGAAAGTGAAGCATCGTATTCTGAGAATTTTCAAAATCTGGGATCAACGACAAGTCTATGATGAGGAGTTTCTTGCCGATCTATCCGGCTTAATTTCAGCAGCACCAAAAAAGAAATTGGAGCCTCCACCGACCGCACAGCCTGAAGAGTTTCAGGCAGCTTTGCTCATTTCTACAATGAGGTCTTGTGCGACTCTGGAACAAGCTACTGATGCTAGATTACGTGATCTACGAGAAAGTAACATAGACATAGAATCTGCAGAAGAGTTACGTTCGTCGTTAAAGGACAGAAGACGCATGGAAGATGCAGAGAAAGAAATAGATTTAGTCGCTAGGAATGTCGAAAATTATGTTCGTGCATTGGAAGCAGAGATTAGGGAAAGGGCACAAGTAGTTGAATTGTTGGACCAAGCAGATCAGTTTTACGAGACTCAACGTGGGGAAGTTAAAATAGTAACGAATGTAAGTGCCAGATTTTATTGCAAAGTAATTCAATATTGTTAGTTTTTCATATTACATTTTTCATAAATAGGCGTATCGAAATTTTGGTAGTCGTGTCAAGAATTTGAAGAAAAAGTTAGATGAATTACTACCTACGTTCGTCTCGCCTATACCATCACCGGATATAAACGCGCCTTCGCCGAGTCCTGACAGTGATATAGAGCTACCAGGAGAAGAAAGTCAGTCAGTAGCCAATCAGTCGGTAATGATCGACGTAGCACCACCATCTCTATATGGTTCATATTCTCACGAATATGATCCTATTCCTGTACCTGCACCTGACATGGTACAAGGCAATGAGTCGACAGACTTTACCAATAATTTTCCTTCTTTTATGGGGGGAAATGTAGATTTTGGTAATATGGTAAGAATAAAGCAATAGTTGCATATATATCGTTTTATAAAGAAAAGTTTTGCATTGCTTTAAACATTCAGTACATTGTATTATTCTTTTTGTTTTTTTTTTGTTTTTTTTTTTTAGAGAAACATATTTAACGAAACCTCTGAGACATCTCCTGGGATGTCTCAACAGTACAATGAATCTTTAGAGGTAATTATTACATTTACAACATTCTATATTATTTACATTTGCAACATTCTATCAAAATATGCGCTTTATGAGTTCTATGATTTTCAGGCAAAACCAATAGAAGTAATTAATATGAGACCTTCAAAAGATGAACAGAACAATGCAGATTTTAATATATCTAGTTTTCTGAAGACGGTTCTTCCATCATCTGATGGAACGTCAGACTCGAGTGCAATTCCAGGTTTAGGCCTGGACGTTCCCGAAAATCAAGTGGAATCGCCACAACGTCCCAATTATTCGCCTTCGTTAGGGCCTGTAACACCTGTGGTCTCAAGAATGATGAGTAATCAGGGTACACCAGTCGTTAGTGGAGGCAGTAGTTTAAACAATTGTCAGATGAGTCACAGTACCCCAATATCGGTTCGCAATCTACCCGAGTCTCACACCCCTTCTCCGTATTCCAATCAAAACAGTCAAAATAACATAGCTGGTCTCTTTGATGGACCCACCAACAATACAGTTAATCCTTTACCTCCTCCACCCTTACCACCTCTCTTCCTTGATGATGAGAATTGTTACAATAAGTTACCACCAAAATTTCCCACATGGACTCCAGCGAATGAGGGTATTAAGGACTCTGCAAAATGGGAGGAAAAAGGTACAAATAATGTTTTGATTCAATCATCTTCTTTATGATTCTTTATAATCATTATGCTACAATAATGCATAGTGTTTCGTTATAATAAATTTTGCATGTTTAGGTAAAAATAGCATGAATCCTGCATGGCCTGGCGATTGTGATGATAAAAATAAGAATTCCTGGATGGATGGCGATGGAGATAGATGGGACTCCAATAACGATTCCACATGGCCGGTCAATGACAGAACAAAAAATGACATGTTATCCGAGACTCCTGAATCGCCGCCCATGTATGAAAAATCTGGTTTTGTCGAGCCGGTGGAATACAACGAGCCACAACCACAAGAATCTCTAAATACAACAGGAGATGTAGATCATAGGTACAATTTTTACATCAATTTCTATCAGAAACTGTAATTATATATATTATTGTTGTTTTAATTTTTAGATTGTTGATCAATTATATGAGTGATTATTATATGAGTTTCTAATCATTAAAATTTATATATTCTATATATTTTCATATCATTTACAGAGTGATTCCAATGCCAATGACCCGCGAAAATCAGCTACCATATCGCTTGATGAAAGCGGCAGATGTGGATCATCGTAATTTGATCAGTCTGACTGGCAGTCCGGCAAATAACCACAATCCTGGTGAGCCGTCTTCTTTAGCCAATAACAACAATCTATGGTCCACAGGCGATCAGGATTATCGGTGAGTTTTATACTATTTTTATGTCCATCTATTTTTATAGCTAAATATACATTTGTTATATAATTTATATTTATGCTCATATATGTGTGTGTGTGTATGTGTGTGTGTGCGTGTGCGTGTGCGTATGTGTATATGTATAATCTTTATATGATTTATATAATTTAGGCGACACATGCAGTCTGGTGACATTGTTGAAAGTGTTGATATGGAGATGTCGGACGATGAGACTGACAGCAAGCCGAAAGGCAGGGTTCTTGTCGATCTGAGGTTGCAGGATCGCGACATGCGTGTTGGTGTATCAGTGCCATCGTCTCATCACGACATGGATATGCGTATGATTCCTCTTCCCATTGGGCAAATGCCTGATCCGCATGATAATCCACTAATGCAAGATATGCACTTGATGCGTCCGGGACCACCTCCACCACCGCCGCTACCGCAGTTTCAACATCAGGGTCAAGGTGGTTTCCGACAAGATCAGCCGATAGATTTTCATCCGAATCAACCGAAGTTTCCGCAGAACAGACCACCAAACTTTCTACGGAATCAAGATTTTCATTCAAATCAACAAGAATTTCATCAACTTCATCAGTCGCAACAAGATTTTGAATATCGCGATAGAGAACACAATATCCGTTCGAAGCAAGATTTTTTGGCGGAATCACCGGGACGTGGGAGATATTCGCAATCGGCGGATCATCAACATCAACACGACAATCCACCCTTTCATAGAAACGAATGGAATAATCGCGGTGGTCGTGGATTTCCGAGGAACCGCCGGGATAGATACTCGGAAGATCACAATGTACAAAAGCAGCGGAACAATTTGTTGAATAGTCGCAAGTCGAGATCGCAGGATCAACAGCATCACCAGTCACCATCGGAAATCCCACCCAATAATAGACCATTACTGCAACTACCTGACACCATCTTCGATGAGAAGAGTATGCCGATTGGCTTACCGGAATTTGATCAGGATAACAACATACTATCTAACACTCAAACAGAACCGGAACATAATTCTGATAACTGTCAGAATTCTTTAGTACCACATGTACAACAGACTTTGCACGACATGCCGAGTTCTTTTGACGATTCTGAACGCAATCAACAACAGCAGAATTGTCAGTTAGTCTCTGATGAGCAACGGGCATCGTCTTTGACTGAATCGGAAGATCAGTCATCAACGATAAATCAAACGATGGTTATTCCGATAAGGACAGATAATGTTGGTGATGAATCACAACATGTTCCTATTTCAGAATGCGAGGAGCATGTTGAGTCGACTGAACACTCTGATTTCACAGAGAAGACAAGTGCGACTGATGAACTGATTAATCAAGAACAGAATGTGAATTCTACGGAAACGGAGTCATTAGATGAGTCAATGACCATAATAAATAAAGAGATAAAAAGAACAGCAAACGGTGATTGCGACGAGCAAAGTCACGAAGAAGGAAGCCCCAACAAAAAAAGGCCTCTCTTGCAGAACGGACCGCCAATGCTGAACGATGACCTGTCTGGCCTGAATGGTCCCACACCGACGGATTTACATCCTGCCATAATATACGAATACGATGGATCAAATTTCCGGCCACGCATTGGCGCACCTTTCCCGCTCTGGCGAGGCGGACTACCTCCTCCACCTTCTTCTAGAGGAGGCAGAGGAGGTTTTAGAGGTGGGCTCTTGGGGATACCGCGAGGTCCATGGATGGACAGAGGTCCACGCGGTCCTATAGTTGGCAACTTCTTACCAAGAGGATTGAAACGTGGAGGCAAACAATTTTGGGGCGGCGGTGGTTTCAGAGGCCGGGGACGAGGCAGTAACTGGTAGATAAAGAGAAAAACTTTGAGACTCGACGACTCCGTCGTCGTAATCTGACCGGATACATATGCGAAACGCGTTTCGCTCTCTGTAAATAAACAAACAGACACGCTTCGCCATTCACATCACACGCGCATCCACCCACTCGTTCACACACACACACACACACACACACACGCACACGCACGCACGCACATTTAATATATACACGTACATAAAAGTAGATACAGAATCAGTTGGTTCTAAACAGTGAGATCTTCAGTGATGAAGATTCTTCACATTCTCCTGTGCGATTGATTCGCCTATATAAATATATAAATAACAAAACTATAGATATATATATATATAAACATATAGCTATATACATACTTAGTACATGTTTTGTTAAGATCTTAACGAGTGTTATCGAAGCGGCTTGCGTTCGCATACATGTATATACATGTGTACACATATGTGCTATTATCGAGCTCAGTAAATGATTAAGGGCAACATACGGGGGAATCTGAACGCGATATGTCGTCGTTTATAGTCGCTGCGATAATGACTACAATCATCACTCCCATAGGTTTTTATGTCAGGAGGATTTGTGTTTATGTATGCGCTGAGAGAACTAATGATAAATTCGCCATCTCGTGAAGGAGGGTCAAGCTTTGAGCGAAGTTGAACACTGGAAATCGTAAAAACTACAATAATTAATTGACGATAGTTAATTGACAGCATCGATTGGAACCGAGCGTAATTTCACTGAGTTCAAATTTCCGTGCTGTAAATTTACGAAAATAATCACTATAAAATGATAATATGAGCGGAAAATGAACTCTCTCTTTCTCTCGAAATTACGGCAGTTTCAATTTTTTTACTAATAATATGTGTTTCTGACCTGATCACTATCCATATTCTATGGTCCATGTTTCAAAAGTCTTCTGTTATTTCCTTTCCTTGTCCACCTTCAAAATAAGAATTGCAATCATTTGTTTCCTTCCCACCTATGCCTCAACTCATCTGACTGTGTTCTCCACCGTTTGGTCGAGATTCATTATAAGAGAAGAGAAAAAGAAAAAATGGAAAATATACAGGCGTGTCAATGAACATTTTTAAAGTGTACTAATAAAATACAGTGTTTACGTTCTGGTCCGCTTCGTACATTTTCCCTATTGTTATTTCTCGTTTGTACTTTGTAGATGATGAGTGTTTCTTCTCGATCGTAAATTGTTCTTATTCATAAGAAAGAAATCGCAATAATTAATTTGTCAGTTATCTAAAAACTCAACCGAAAGCGTCACATTTAATTTGTTTTATGTTGAAAACACAAAACAAATTAAATATGAAAAAATTATAAATTATATTTTATAATTTATGTTATGTAAAAAAATTATAAACTATATTTTATGATTTATGGTTTTTCCACATTTAATTTTCAACATAAAACAAATTAAATGTAAAAAAATTATAAATTATAAAATTATTATAAAATTATTTTTAATATCGATTGAAAGATGAGCTTATAAAATGCTCTTGTAATAACTAATATTTTTCTATATTTGTGATTGAAAAAAGAGATTATAAAATGAATAAGGCTTTAATGCCGAAACGATACGCTTGCTTAGCTATTCGCAAAATTCTTTATTGTTTTGCAATTGCTTGTGTATTCAAATATCACCAAATTATTAATCACGAATTTCGAATTTTTGTTTAGAAATCTTTTAAAAATAAATTAATTTGTCCTTCAAAAATTTATTTTTATTTTTATTTTATTATGTCCTTCGAAAATCAATTTTAATTTTTATTATATCGATCAGTGCATTTATTTTCTCTGCGATTTTCCTACTGTAGAAGAGATTGTATTGTTTTGTTGAAAGCAAGCGAATCGTTGACACTCGAATTGAGTGTAATAAGTGCAAAAAACCCGTAAAATTCTCTCTCTCTCTCTCTTTCTCTCTAATTGTTTAACAAATAATATTGAGGATCTTTCTCTCTACAGCTCTCAAGTTTGATCGGTGAAACTATATTTCTGTTCTCGGACGACACCGTTTTACCGACGCACACGGGTCATTCGTGGCTCGTAAATATGTTATTGTTACGATTATTGCGAGAACGTAAAACGCACGTATATACTATCTCGACGTATATATCTAACAACTTCTCTTTTTTCTTTTCTTTTTTTTTTTCACAAGTATCGCGATCTCAAGATGCACTGCCTTACGCATTTCTCATTTATGATTTTTTTTTCCGTACGTAATTGCAAAAGTACGAAAAAGAGATGCAATTTTATATCGATTGTGACTCGCTGTCCGTTTCGTTCTTTTCCAAGCGCGATAATAGTGATTGAATTAGATTAGAATACTGTTCAGCGAGTGAAAACGAAGAGTATATTGCTTTAAATTACGCGGGAGGGTTTGGGGAAGGGGGCGAGAAGGAAGAAGAGGGATGGGATACGCGTGGAATATTGCGGCTGCAATGTAATTTCATGAACAGGCTATCCAAAATGGCGATATCCAAAATGGATAGTATTTTCGAAGATCTGTTCTTGCGTCGAACGGTCGGATATGAAACTTCTGACGCTTCCAGAAGATGTAGGATATATCCAGAAGATATATTTACGATATAGGCTGTCTCGGAAGAGATGTGAATTAGTAACAGAATTTTATCCCCGCGATATGTATATAGTTTACCATTTTCCCTTTCTTTCGAAGAAAATAAAATTACACAATAATTTTTCTTTCTCTTAATTAAAATACGATCATAAAAATATTAATAACGCATTTATGTTTTCGATCTATTTATTGAGTATTTGTAAATGTATTAGCAAAAGTTGTAGTTGTGGAATTGTAGTCGATTTGTGATCTTAAATAAGATAACTGTTAATTAATATAATATATTATACAAATAGTTGAATAGATAATTTATCAGCTTCAGTGTTGCAATAGAAATTAATGAAGTTCCTTACAGACGTTAGAATGTGAAACAATTGAAAGTTTGCTGAGAATTACAATAAAATATGTCGAATGAGTTATTTCAATAAACAGGGTGCTCTTTGTATATAAACGACAGAATTTTGTTTCTTTAATAATTATTTTATCCATTTTTTTATATTAATAGAAATATCTTGATGTTAAATAATGGGAAATATTCTATTAATGATAAAAATTGTATAAAGAAAGTAAACTTGATAATCTTCTAATCTTTTTATTTTTGAAGATAAATCAAGGCTTGAATAGTAATATAAAATAAAAATTTTAAACAAACAAGAATTTTTCTAAAATCTTTTTGCAGTGTTATTACTGATATACATCACGTTTGAGACAGCCTGTACATTCGTGTATATACTACGCATTTTCTTCGAGAAGCTACATTTTGCACTTAAAGTTTTAATAATGGAATCGCCCTTGATTATCGAGAGTTTTAGCTAGAGCAACTTATATAAATTTATGAGAGTTTTAGCTAAAAGTGCCTTTTTTACTAAAGCGAATCTCCATCTTGTTTTGTGGGGGAAAATGTAACATCTTATTTTTTGATGGGGTAAGAAAAATGTACATGAACAAATTACGAATACTTCTATAATTTAATTAGTCGAATATATGCATGAATAATGAAAGGAGAGAATGAAATAGTGTGTGTATGTATATGTGTGTGTGTGTGTGTGTGTGTGTGCGCGCGCGCGCGCGCGCGCGTGTGTGTGTGTGTGTGTGTATGAGAGCGAGTGGGATAGAGAGAGTGAGAGAGGGTAGGAAGTAGAGAATCGATTCAGAGTTCTATTAATAAATGAAGTACGATTATTTCAGCGAATTATCATGTATATACATTAAATTAATGTTTAATTAATTAATTTTACATTAACGTTAAAGTTAACAAGTTTTATATCAGGATATAAAACGAATGTGCATACTGTGTATGCGAAAAGTTTTGTACATTGCTTAATAAAAGATTGATCTTTATTATTGCAAGTCCAATTTATTTTTATAATTACAAAGTATTATATATTTTTTATTTACTACGTATCAACGTAGATAAATTATATGTCAATTTACTTTTGAAAATACTTGGGTAATAAAAAATTATCAGTTATAGATATTTTGTTTTCTAAACTTTTATGAAATATATTTATTATATTTTTATAATAAAAATCGAGAAAATTTAACATTCGAAGTTAGTTTCTTAAAAGGATAACTTTATATTGTAAAAAGATTTTTGATCAAAGAAATACACTTTTATATTGTATTAATTTTTGCTAGAATTTAGAACAAGATCTTTCTTTTATTTGAAGTCAATTTCTATGAAAAACATAAAAATTTATATATAAATTTTGTATTATGTTGTTTTTTACTTAATTACTTTATATTATATTATATATTATTTATAAAAATGATTGTATGAAAATCTTCCCGGGAAAAATATTATATATATGGACATGCTTTATATATAATTATATATAAATATATAATTATATATATATAATATAAAATTTTATATAATTTTATATAATTGTGTTCAAAAATAGTTATATATGAAACACTTTTTCTCTCGGGTTGTTTTTAGTGAGCGGTAATTAAACGCTACTCTTTAAATTCTATTTTATATTAATATTAATATTTTTAACGTGCAAAAAACGTATTGTCAAAGAGATTGTAACGATAGAAATTATTTAAACTTTGTTTGGCGTCATTTCTTTATTTCTCAAAATTTTAGAGCTATTAATGATTAAGAAATGTGATTAATATATCAATATATTTGATGAATGATACAAATAAATAATAAGATGTTATTCCAAATTTAATTATTTAATTTTAAACAAACTTTATATTATTAAATATATTATATCAAACGATATATTTTTAAAGGATTAGCAGGATAAGTGGATCGTGTATATACGAATCAAAAAAAGTTAAGCGAACAAGTACATGGTAATAAATATTTTATTCAAATCGTTGGACAGTCACATTAGTGAATTATTTCTAATATTTAAAAAATATATACAAAAGATATTTACAAATAAACAATTAAACGATCCGTCGTTACTGCATTTGATATAAAAATAAATATGTCGTAACGCATTTCCTCCTCATAATCTTTATATCTTACGACACGCAATCGCAATCGTAAAGTAATGAGTCGCAACACTCAGGAAAATACGCAAACGCAAAGAAAAAATAGACGTGCGTTATTAGTTTTGTGATGCGCGCTCATGAATTGACAACTAGTATTCTTGAATTGATTTCAAGTTCGTCGCAATTTCTTTCGCTTCCTTTAATTGCGAAGTAAAAAAAATATTTTTTTCACCTCACAATATTTTATCGCAACATGTTGTCGTTTATTTGGCCGGTAGATACATATTAAAGAAACAGATATTAAACTCAAGTAGCACACAACGCCTACAAAGCGTTAACAAAGTGCTGGAAAAGAGGATATAATCATTTTTTTAGCGCTTTGCAAGCACTGCTTTGCTATTTGGGAATTCTGTTTTTCGATTGTATCATTCTATTTTTAACCAAACAGATCAATTCAACGAGCACGATTTTCCAATATCACTCTTTCGACATATAGCAAAATATAGTCCCAAGAATATCCAGCGGACATATCCTTAAGAATCTTCGGACGTTCAGATTTGATTTATAATTTAATATGTAGGTACTTGCGATAAGATTAACATTATTGTATAATTACTTAGCCGTTAAATTAACGACTATATATATGGGATATCCTTAGGATACACGATGGATGTTTTTAGAATATTTCTTAAAGGTATTTATAGTATTTTATATTGGGATAAATTCTCTTCGCGTCACTTTGCATTTTAATATTGTATATCTTTGGATTTCTATACGGAGATATAGCTGTCAGAAATATTGTTCTTAATTAGCTACGTCCTTAAAGTTAGTATGACATTGGATGTCTTAAAATATTCTTCTCAAGAGCAAATCTTCTTTCTCTGAGCAAATCGGAATATCCTAAAATCGCATGCTATATGGAAATCGAGCTGATTCAATAACAGCAATTAATTACAATACATCACATAAAATAGCTCGATGCAGATATCTTTCTCTGTATATATCTTTCGGACATGATACTCTAACAAAAATTTTGTCGTAGTTTTAATTGCGCGTACACGGAAATATATATATATATATATATATAGAGTCTCTTTCATTTTGATTAGAAGTGTTACTCGGCGATAATAATCGATCCACGAGAATAACAACGCTATTTTCGCGTACAACCTAAATCATTCGAGATATATCTCCTTATGTTATTTTACTACCATTTCATGTCATCTCGTGCCTCGCAATCTTTGGTCTCTCTCACTTTCTTTGGTTTTTCCGCTTTCTCGTACTCACTCAAACATGACAGGGTGTAGCTAACATACATCGCTTCTACATTCCTACAATTATCTTTATTGTATGACTCTTTATTTACACTGCAAATATTAATATGTTTACGATATTATAGATCACAAATGAGTCTTTTTTAATAATTATTACTGGACATTACATGTCACAAGTTTTACAGAAATATTTCTTCCTGAACACAATAATACTTCAAACTTATGATAATTTTAGATATGGATAGAGGTACATTTCAAAGAATGAAAAATTCTTCTTATATTTTTAATTTTTAATCATAGTTTCTTATCATTTTTTGAAAATTCGCTTAAAAACGACTGTTCAACTACACCCTGCACGCTTTAGACGATTTATCAGACGGGAAAGCTCAGTTGCTAAAGTTAGTTCAAGTTGTCATCGTTTGTCACAAACTGGTACTCTCTTCTCTCGCATCTACTCTTTCCAACATTCCCTTTTCGTCGATACCTACAAAGTATGTCGTGACCTCTCCTTTCGGCTTAACGTATGTTTCGCCACGTAAATGACACTTGACACCTTGTTGTTCCAAGACAGCAGCCGTATCCGCTGTCACCTAAGCGAATGGAAATATAAATCATTTTACTGCAAAAATTCATTAATATTAAATATAATGTTAAATTTACTTGTATTTTTCCTGGTAGTCCAGTAGTATCCATCCTGGATGCCATGTTTACGGCATCACCCCAAATATCATACAATGGCTTTTGAGCCCCCACGACGCCGGCTGTCACCTCTCCGTGAGAAATACCGATTCTTAATCTTAAAAGAAAAATCGGATTTTGTTTTTTATATTATTTTTGGAGCAGCATTCTGTCCGTTTAAATTATTTATGACATTCTCGAATTTTATCTCAAATGTTTCATCGAAGCTTCTTATAATTTTGTCTACCAACTTTTACTTAGAACCTCACTTACTTGTGAGGTTTCGATGTAGTGAACGACCTTGCGTTCATCTTATCGAGCACGGACATCATTTGTACGGCGAATTGCGCCATCACCTTGACCACATTGTCGCTGCAATTCTCATCGCTCTCGGTGCTGTGCATTGAACCGCGTCGGTGCGCGTCCAATCCGCAAGCTGCCATGTATGTTGTTCCTAAATAAAAACAGTATTAAACGAATTGAAATTATTATTTAAATTCCAGTTTGTGTCAGTATTAATTTATTCATCATAAATGTTCATGAGATTCTTACCGGCGACCTTTATTTTCTCTATGCGACACATGAAGCTAGGTTCGAAGAGTAACTTGTCGAATTCACAAATAATTTCGTTCAGGTCGCTAAGAATGTTACTTTCGACAATCGACAGCTCTGTTAGAGAGGCAAACATCACGGCAACATTGTTGTGAGACTCGTGATAAGGCTCGTTCTCCTCGGTTCGATTCATGTTCAAATAAAACTCCGCTAAAAATACAAAACCAGTCACGCGATCAGTCTCGGACAATAATATAATCATAATATAATCTCGATTACTAAGTGCTTTTTAAATCAATGTATCGATCGGAGAATTCTCATAAGAATTCAGAAAAGAAGTAAAATATTTGCAGAGACTAACGCACCGACATGTTCTGGTAAGATATTACGAAGTAGAAGTTTATTGGCATTCCTCGTATGAAACGCTTCGTCCTGTTCCTTCGTTAACTGACGTTTCCACTGATAATCCAGCCTACTTAAATATTCTGCCTAAATAAATGTTCGTAAAATTAACTTGTTGATGAACAATATCAAAAAGATTTCGCGTGAATGCGATATTTCAGATACTTACCTGACGATCAATGAGATGCAAAGAGAACGTGAGAAATAAAACGGATAATATATGCGCCAGTCTCGGCTCCATGTTAGGATTCCACGTGTCGCTCAACTAAAAGACATTACTATCTGTCATTTATTATTAACAAACAATTTTGTAAATGTTTGGAGGCAATATGTATTTTTTTATCGATTTTGTAACAGAAGAAACATTTTTTTTTAGAGAAATATGTATGTAACACCTGAAATATATTAGATCGATGCACCCAAACGTTCCACGCATAAAAGGCTACCACGCAGATGCTTATCACGAATTTCAAGATATAGTGAACTCTTAGGAAAAGAAAACTCGTAAGAATCGCCAACGAGCAGGTTTCTGTCATTTGCTGAAAAAAAAAAATCAATGACGTGCGGAATGAGAAAAGGATTGTCAAGATGGGAAATTTCACGTGAATGAAGACACCGTGTACCTACTAAATAATCTTACCCAAGGTGTAGCTATGCAGTCAAATTTGGAGGAGACCTCCGATGTTACATTAGCGTCCAATAAGTTGTCTTCATGATGGTTTTTACATTCAAACTAAAAAAAGTTTTAACTCTTTAATTGTAAAAGAAAGAAATTCGCGATTTATAGCTAATAGATAGCTTCCAAAGATGATTTTGTAAATATATATGAAATAATAGAAAAGAAAAGAATTAATTTATTAAGAAAACTTAATTTTTTTAAAGAGAAATCTTACAATCATATCAAGCATGGCGCATGCTGCT